>ERZ772877.953-NODE-953-length-15848-cov-3.7176_pt1 | contig 15848 bp, 27 predicted proteins | sample MGYA00580583_ERZ772877 | MGnify/ENA primary metagenome ERZ772877 (study PRJEB29015, sample SAMEA2737661) | human gut metagenome | biome: human gut; feature: human-associated habitat; material: faeces | place: China | collected 2012 ... | reverse complement strand
ATAATAGAGGTGCTTATACAATTCCAACAATTTCATCAAGTAAAGATTACTATGTAAGTCAAGCTTCTTACACTGATAACCTTGGTGGGGCAGCTGAAGTATTAACGGCCACAGGAAGTGGCGCTGATAGATTCTATATCATGGCTCTTTCAGATATTTCTTCAAATTATTATAATTGGTATTACGCTACCCATAACAATAAAATTAATGATTATAATGTTATTACAAGTCAAAATTTTGGTAATGGTAAATATAATACAACCACAATGATTTCTAAATGGAACTCTAAAGCTTATGGCGAACAAAATACTTGTGCAAATCATAAAGATATGTGGGGACAAATTCAAACACAAGCTAGTAACGGTTGGTTTGTACCATCTAGCAAAGAATGGGCAACATTTGCAAAAAATATAGGTATCACAACTTCTAATTATTTAAGTAAAGGATTATACTATATTTACTGGTCATCGTCTTTGTACAATACAAATCTTGCCTATATCGCTAGTTTTGAAGGTGGTGGTATAGACTACGATAATGGTAATGATGACCCCTGTTGTGTACGCTTAGCTGCTACTTTCTAACATCATTACAGACATTCTTCGCTAAATTGCGTGCCCTCTTGTTATTTCTTTTATGAAAGAAACATTGAAATATAATACGCAATGAGATAATATATAATAGATGATATAATCGAGAAAGGAGAAAATATCAACTATGGCAAGATTAGAAGGAAGCAAGACTTCCAAAAGAAAACAACGTGAATACATTTGTTATGATAATAGAACGGACGAAGTTTTAGCTTTAGGTACTAAAGAACAATGTGCCTATATGTTAAATGTAAAGGTTGCAACATTTCTTTCTATGAAAACTTCTTTTTTCAAAAGAGATGAACCTAGATATAAAAAAAGAAATCCTCACGTTGATATATTTGAATATGACCAAAATGGGAACTTGGTCTTAACAACAAAGAAAACCCTTAAAAAACCCCGCAAAAAAGCACAGTCTTAACGATTGTGTTTTTTTTACTGATAATTCTCATACGATTTTACTTGCGACATTTTTAAGTTGCATAAGATTCAACCTCATTAGTCTCTTCAAAAAATACTTAAAAGTCTTTTCTTGGCTTTTTCTCCCCTCTTCATGATATTTGTTTGGGTGTTTTGAGGTTTTTACCTGGTTCTTTCTGGTTTCCATATTTTTAATAATATGGCTTTTTTAATTAATGAAATTATAGTAGCAAAATCTAAAAAGAACCCCTAAATACCTTTTAAATACATAGCTTCATTCAAAAAACGCAAAAAAAACAAAGAAAAAACAACAATATTATGATAAATGTTTATTAATTTAAGAAAAACTTTAGGGGATTTTTTTAGGGTTTTCTTCCTACGAAAGAGCCTTTAAAAATAAGCGGTTGTCATGAAGTATGAGAATAAAAAGATACGGAGATTAAGGAGAAGATACGGAGAAGATGCGAAGAAATTTATTAGATGAAACATTGAAAGAATGTAAAGAGAATTTCGGAGGGGCAATAAATAGAATAATATTATATAGTCTAATATAACGTAATATGATATAATAAAAGTGTAATTATATTCGAATATGAAGATTAATTATAGCAATTAAATAAGAAAGGAGAAAAAAATCAACTATGGAAGAATTAAAAAAAAGAAAAGATTTAGAAAGGGTGAATAAAAATGATATATAAAACAATATCCCCTACTGAATCACAAGTTGGAAAATATGTAGATATCAATGGTGATGGAATCCCCGAAGGCGTCATCTTTGCTGATTTAGCAGTTGGCGGCAAGGGTCCATATGGAAATAAACATGGTTCATGCATATATGAAATTCCAACAGGACAAGAATTCAAGGATTATCTAGTAATTGGAAAGCATGAAGACAAAATTAATGGAAAGCAAGATGTGCTTACACCTATTTTGGATGGAGAAAATAGATTCTACATCATGGCTTTAGAAGACCTTAAGGGTGGAGTGTATGGAATGTTTTCATGGTATGAATCGGCTTATCATAAAATTGAAGATTACAACATTTTAACAAAATCAAATTTTGGGGCAGGAAGACAAAACACTCTAAATATGATTAAAAGTTGGAATAATGAAAAATATGGAACAAAAAATCCATATGATATTTGGAATACCGTTCAAAACAAAATAAATGAAGGTTGGTTTGTCCCATCAACTGCCGAATGGGCCGCTTTTGCGTATCGTTTAAATATTTCTTCAAAAAATTATGAAAATAAAAATATGTCCTATAATTATTGGACTTCTCACTTATGTGATAGAGCCAAAGCTTATTTTATAAGTTTAATTGAAGACCGTATTAGTTATACGCGTCTAAATTCTGATATATATATACGTCTTGCAAAAACTATTTAAATTCAAAAGGAGAATCATAATGAATAAAGTTATAATTGCAGGTCCAAGAGACTTTTCAGATAAAGAATATATCTATAAAGAATTAGACAATATTATTCATCTTATTCAACGTAACATGAATAATGATGAGATTGAAATTGTCCAAGGCGGTGCTAATGGAGTTGACTCATTAGCTAAACAATATGCACATGAACATAACATGTCTTGCATGGAATTTAAAGCCGATTGGAAACAATTTGGAAAAGCTGCTGGTCCTATTAGAAACAATGATATGGCAAAATATTCTGATATGCTTATTGCTTTTCAACCTGAGCTTCCAACTAAAGGGACTCAAAACATGATTAAAACAGCTAAAAAGTATAGATTGACACGCTTTATCGTTATCAAAGAAAACAGCATTACAAAAATCAAAGTAGAAAAGTAGGTAAAAATATGAGCAAAAGAATGTATTTAAGTACAAAAGATGGTGAGTATCAAGTTTTTGAAAACAATGGATGCCCTGTTTCTGTTATAGAAGCTCTCATCAAACAAGGATTACAATTCAATCCAAAAACGGATGAAACATTCAAGGGTTTCAAAATCAATGATATTCAACCAATTGTAGATGAAATCAAAAATGAGTTTTTCAGTAAATTGGAAAAAGGAAGTAAAGTCGCTGATTTTACAAGTCAATTTGTAAATAAAAATGGAGAATTAAAAGAAGATAAAGAACTCTATATGACGGCTTATTATATTTTAAATAATAGTTATCTATTCGAACTTTATAATTTGATTCAATTTTTAGAACCGTATATTGACTTCAAAAAAAGCTCCAGATTTGATGATATTTTCGTATTAAAGAATGATGCTGATGTCACAATTTCTATGTGTTAAAGGGAACAATCTTATGATTAGACCTAAAAAAGAAGATTATACAGATTTCACATCTTATACAAATGACTTAGAGAGATACTGCGATGAGTTAGAACATAAATATTCAACAATTTTGGATGATGTTCACAATTATCGTTATGAAACTCAAAGCATGAAACTAACGATTAGAAATTTATGTGTACATTTTGGAGTCAGCAGTGAAGAAGAATTAACACAAATATATTTAGAAAGGAAAAAAACATGAAAAAACGAGTAATGATTATTGGATTTGGTCGTGTTGGACGATTATCTTTTGCTCAGTTATTTAAAGCTGAAGATTTTGACATCATAACTATCTGCGACCAAACAGAGCCAAAATGGATTGTAAGTCTATTAAAATATGATGCTGGTCAAGGAAAATATCCTTTATATAAAAAATTTGACTACACCGATAATACAATTTGGGTGGATGGAAAAGGTATTAATATTTATCCCACTTTAGATACTCAAAAAATTTTAAGAGAAATTAAAGAAGAAAAAATTGATGTAGTGATTGATTGTAGTAAATTTTATATTTCTAAAAAAACACTTCAAAAATACATTGATGCAGGAGCAAAGAATGCTATTGCATCCGATGAATTTGGTAGTTTATTACATTTAGAACAAAAAAAAGAAATAAAAGAACTTACAGTGGTTACTGCATTTCATGAAACAAAGAAAGGAGAAGTTAAATGAATATTCCCTATTTTACATTCATTATTTATTTAAGAATTACCTTTGAAAATGGTGAAAAAATGTATTTTGATGTGCATATAGAGGTTTCTGATGGAAATGCATATAAAAATCCACGTAATTTTGAAGATAATATTTTAGGTTGTGTTCAAAACGTTATTTATCAAGTTACTCAAAATACTAAAAGTAGATTTACAACAGAATTTATTGATAAAAAAGAATTTGATAAAGCAAAAAAATTAGAAAAAGTAAAATTAATATAAGAAAGAAGGAAAAATAAAATGATTAACAGTTTTGGATTATATAAAAGTAATGTACCTAGATGGAAAATTCCAGGGTTAAAAAGTGATAGAAGATTAGATGACCAAACTCAAGACTGGTGGCTACCATTCTTTGATGAAAATGGAAATATCCACATGGTAGATACTTATCATATCGAACTTCGTAGCACTAAAGAAGGACAAACAATTTTAGATAGAATCATTAAAGAAGCCACAGAAAAAACAGATAATTCTTGGTTGATTTTTAGAGCTAATTCTCAATATTATTACGGTGGCTCTGTAAAAATTACAGAAGAAACTGAAAAATACTTCGAAGAAGTCTGTGACTTGAGAGATTTTGAAATCTCAAAAGCTGATGCTAACGATTATAGTAAAAAGGATTTTGTTGATGGTGTTCAACTTTATTTTGAACATGCTTATCCTAATGGAGTTCTTTTACTTAGAAAAAATGCAAAAAAAGACTTCAATCGAGAAGTACAAAATTTTATCAGAATTAAAGAGCGAAATTGTGATTTTTTTGTAGGTCAAAGCGATATTAAAGATGTTGATGAGTTTATTGAAAGAATCAAAAAAGAAGATTCAAATAATAAAGAACAAAAAGAAAGATTATTGTTATTAAGAAAATTCATTCAAGACAACATTAATTTAAGAGATAAAAAAAATAAGATGGTTAGAGCTTATTATGATAAAGCTTATCCATCAGCAGAAGCAGATGAATAAATGTCATTTTATAGCAGCTATAGTCTGCGCAATACTATCGATTCCCCTACTTCTAAAAAGAGAAAGAAAAAGAAATGGGAAAAGATATTATCCATATAGAATGGAAGGACTTTTACTTATTTTTGTAGGACTTCTATTTTATTACACATCAACACTTAATTAATAAAGGAGAAAATATCAACTATGAAAGAATTAGAAAAACAAATCGTTTATACACTTGCAGTATATATTGTCATGTATGACAAAAATAAGCATCCATATTTTGCATCATTAGATTATAAGGACGCTCAAAAATTTCCAGAAGACCCTGTAAAATTCAAAGAACAATTATTCAAAGCTTGTGAAGATATTGTTTCTAATTATGAAACACTTACAAGTGTTCATATTGTGGAATGGAAATTTGTTAAAAAAGACGCGTATGACAAAATTATGTCAGAATGTGAAATGGAAAATACAATAGACATCCCATTTGGTGAAAATGACTAAAGAAAGGATATAAAAAAATGAAAACAAATAAAACATATGAAAAATTATTTCAAAATCATGTAGCTGAACTTAAGGTGTTGGACGATGATACTCAAGTATTGTCGTTCAAAGACCCTAATTCTAAATATTATGGTGCTGAATTCTTGTTTAGAAAAAACAGCATTTTCATTAATGGTGACACTGGATGGGCTGTTTTTAATATGACTTTCTGTCCTACTTGGGATTATTCATGGGAAACAATGGATACTGGATACTTTTCTGAAAAATGTAAAGCCTTCAGTGATGACAAATACGTACGTTCAAACGAAGCTGCTGAAAAAACTATTAAAGAACATATTATTGATATGTTTAAAAATAACGAAAGCACAGATGGTGAAGAAGTTGCTGATTATATCATTTGGTTAGCAAGACAAAAACCTTTTTGGAATGAAATTGAAAACGATGATGTTTTCACTGAAGATAATGAAGACCAATTTCTAAAATTTGCAGTCTTACTTTTAAGAACATTTTACATTTCAGAAAATCAAGAACAATACATTCATTTTGCTATTCATAGTGAAGATATGAAAGGCTTCAGAGATTTAAGAAGTGAAGTTGATTTTTCAAGTTTAGGAGAACAATTAAATTCTAAATTTGAATTGTGGTTATACATGCTCATAAAAGCAAAAGAACAATTAAGACAAAAATTTAAGGAAGAAGGAACAGTATAAAATGTACGACGTATACGATATTTGCAGATATTTCATTAATGAGTGCAATGACAAAGGCATTATAATTTCCGAAATGAAATTACAATGCTTTTTGTTCCTTGCAAAAGGATACACCTATGCATTTGATGGCAAAGAACTTTTTAAAGACCATTTTGAAAAATGGGGGCATCATGCTGTAATTCCAAAAGTTTGGAAAAAATACCGGGGACATATTAGCATGAATATTCCTAAAGAAGTCGAGTATGAATACGTAATAATAAATAATGATAACCATTTGAAAGTTAAGACCTGTTATTTTAATAAATTCGACATTGACCAAAATACAAGAGATACATTAGACGCAGTTATTGATGCGTTTAGAAATTCAAGTGCAATCGATATTATAAATATGTTAAGTGAGGAACTTCCATACACATCAACTAGTTACAACGAAATCATTAGCGAAAAATTAATCAAGAACCATTATATTCATATTATAAATGAACAGGCTTCTTATAATACTCAGCATAAGGCAAAGAGTAATAAAGAAAAACAAGAAAAAAATGCAGGAGGGCAAAATAGAAAAAGAATTTTAATAAAATATAATGAAGATTGGAAAACAGTTTTTGCTGATTCTGCCGAAGATGTAATTGAATCTATGAAAGCTTTAAGAGACGTCGCTGGATTGAGCTTTGTTTTCAAAAAAGTAAATGAAACTACAATCGAAGTTCATTCAACAAAAACACAAAAAAAGGAGAAAAAACATGGAAAACACACAAAATACCCTAAGAAAATTATTTGATTGGTTTGCTTATCATAATCAAGCCTTAGAAGATGCTTCAAGATACTGTAAATGCACCGGGGAAGAACTAGAAAAAGCCTTAGAAGAACCTCAAAAAATGACTGAAGAAAATTTTCAAGAATATTTACTTGGAAAATACAAAGAAGATGCTATGAACCAAGCCGAAGATAGAAATATTAAATTATCTGAAGAAGAAGCTATGAATTTGGCTCAAGTATTCAATAAAAGAAAAGATTGTAATGTCGCAGATAATGATATCTGGGACGACATTATTGCAGAATATATGAGAAATTAAAGGAGGCCTTATGATATTAGATTTTCAAAAGAAAGGACAATTTACAGGTAAAAAAATAAAAAATTTATCCACTAAAATGGTGGTTGCGAATTTATATGAAGGACAAGTATTCAAAAGAGATGAGTTCATCAACGAGTTACGTGCCCTACTTGTATTGCAACCAAACATGAGAATTTGCGTGATATCTAAGAATTTTTCGGAGGATGTCCCGGTTTCTTTACAAAAAGAACATTTTAGATGGATTTATATAAAAGATATGCTAAAGCACTTGGAAACAGTAGATATGATTGCTGCTGCAAGTGTTGATAAAAAGAAAGATAGTGTTCAATTGTATTGTTATAATTGCGGAAATCTGTTGAACTATTATTTTTCTAATGTTTAAGAAAGAAGGAAATGAAAATGAATATTATTTTATATTTTGCTGTCAACTCAAGTGGTGAATTTATGTATTTAACTGAAAGGTTTGAATCAACACCAGAAAAAAATCAAGCAAATTTGTTAGACATCCTTGATGATGTTAACAACTTAAATGAAGAACTAAATTGGAGTAAGGTTCATAAGCCAACAAAACCTGGTATTTATAAAGCTACTATTAAACAACAAACAATCGCAGAAGACGATTTTATATTATGGGTAGTTAATTGTAAATCTGAATATATCATCAATATGTATTATAAAAAAGGAGATACAAAATGGAACTAAAATGTGAAGCAGTTTGCACAAAAGTATACAAAAAATCAAGTAGTCCAGCATTCAAAAATTTACAAGTTGGAGATATTATCAATTTCTCTACAGAAATCAAGCACGCTAGAAGTTGTGCTACATATATAAAATGCTTTAATCCCAAAACAAACCAAACAAGTAAGCTATCTTTCAATCAAATTGGTAATACTTTAAAGAATTTTGAATTTGAAGAAAAATAGAAAGGAGAAATAATATGAAAGAATTATGGATTATTGGAATCGCAAATAGTGAAAGTGAACGAGTTGTTATCCAACAGGTTCTAGGTACTGTGGGCGAAGTCAAAAATCATTTAGTGAAACTTATTAAAGAAGATAAAAAGAATGATGAAGAAAATTATGATTTTGGGACAGATGATGTCGATGATATTGAAGAATATTATGTTGATAATAATGATTTAAATAAAATTTATCAATTAGAAGGGTTTGCAACATATCATGAATATCACATCAACTATACAGCTACCCTTGCTTCAGAAAACACTGTAATTGAATTATAAGGAGAAAAGGTATGAAAGAAAAATACAAACAATATTATATAGGACAAATCATCACTCTTAAGGCTTCGCCGGATAAACAATTACAAGATAAAATTGAACGTACTGGATACATCAAAAACATCGATGATGCGGGTCAATTATTTGTGGATTTTACTAGTCTTGCTTTGATTGATGGAATCGATGAAATTGAAACTACAGACACAAATATTCAAGTAGTATTTATGAAAGATACTAAAACCCTTAAAAAAATGAATTTAAAAGAAGTTGTTATGATTTATAACATTACTGGTTGGCATGTTGCTCCAGGTGATGAATTAAATCATATGCCTATCTTCGACGGTTACTTAAGACCGAAAAAAGAAAATAATAAATTGATTTACAAAAAAGCATATTTATAAAGGCATAAAATTATGCCTTTTAAAAAAACAAAAAAGGAGTGAAATTATGGGTGATTTAACTGAATTAAGAAAACAAATTTATAATTTTGGTTGGATTCTTTCAAAGGATAACATCAATCCTCCAAATATGTGCCTTCGTACAATATTTAATGAAAATAGCACGGACATGCTTCAGATTAATATTCCTGTTAGTTCTAAAGAACAAATTATTGAATCTTTAAAAGAACAACTTGAGATTTCAAGAAATCATAAAATTGAAGGAAAAATTAAATGGAACAGCCTTGCATCAATTAGCTTGAATATTTCTTTTAATGCTTTTTATGGAACTTTAGAAATATATCAAGATACATGTGCTATTTCTTATAATCCAAACAGAAAAGATAAAATAAAAACTGGTGGATTATATACTTATAGTTATGATGGCGTATACACATTCATGTGGAAACATGCGGTTATTGATGGTCATCCCAGATTTATCAATTGCCATATTAATGAGAAAGAGCTTAATAATGGATTAATATCTATTTATAACCATTTATCAAAGTTATCAAAAATAAAAATTTAACTAAAAAGGAGAAATTATATGAAAACAATCAATGGAGATGTAAAATTAGTAAAAGAATTATTAGGAAAACAAATTTCATTCAATAAAAAAAGTGTTGATGAAGTTTTAACTGATGTTGGAGCCCCAGATTTAAGCATCCACGAAATTATTAGTATGTATTCAGCTCTTTGTACTGAATATGATGGAGATATTATTTCAAAATGCGTAGATAAAGATAAATATGTATTATTACATAATGGAAATGTAGTAAATTCTGTATCTGAATTGATTCCAGATAAAGAAGTACAAAAATTAATTACAAAAATTATTGCAGACCCACATTTTATTTTTATGAGTTTAGAAAATGCAAAACATGAATGTTTTGTTAAAGAAATGATTGAGAGCAGCAAAGATAAATGTCCCTTTATCACTAAAAGAAGTTTTTATGTTTTAAAAGAAGATGAAGATTTTGGAAAAGCAACAGACAAAATTCGTGAATTTGTTGTAGAAAATAAAAATAATAACTTTATTCATTATGAAGAATATGTTGAATATGCAAAAATGGCATTTGAAGAAGTAAGTGCATATCACGCAACTATGATAGATGATGTATTTAGTGATTTAATGGATACAGTTTCTGTTATCTGCAATGAGGAATCACAATGTTATCAAAATATAAGCATTGAAGAATTATCAAATATTTTAGTAAAAGATGCAAAAACAATCTTTAATTTAGTAAAAGAAGAAAAAGAATCTATTAAAAATACTAATATTCCTAATATTGAAGATATAGATATTCCAAAAGTTCCAAAAAATGAAGAATACATCCAATATGGATTATTTGGTCAAAGAGTTGAATTAAAACTCGTAGACATTCAAGGATACAATGTAATCGTACAAAAAAAAGGAGAAAAAAAATATACGACTTTAACTAACGTGATTTATGATTGTATTAAACAAGCATCAACCAAAGATGTAGCAGATTTTTATAATTTAGTTAATCCGGTAAATGCAGAAAAAAACAAAATAAAAGGAATTAAAGATGTATTGATTTCTAAAACAGGAGACGTATATGTTACATTTGATAATAAAGATGTAGTTAAAATAACTACAATTATTAAAGAAAATAGTAACCCTCTTATTTATGCTGAAAGAATTTAATCTTATAATTAATTTTTGAGTAGCTTATAGCTACTCTTTTTTATGCAGTCATCGTGATAGCGCGGCGAAAATTTAGATTTTAACCGAAACACGCGGTTGCGTGGATACCACATTACTCCCCTATTATTTAATTCTTGAAATCTTCGGATGGGAGGGTGTATAAAATGTACAGTTTCAAGACTAAATATTTTTTTGAGAGGTGGTGAAATTGGATTTTAGTGTGAAACAGGCAATGAAAGTAGTCGTTGTACTTGTATGTGCTGTTGCAGTCATTGCAGCAAGTATCATCATGATAAACGGCGATGATGATAAAATTAAAAATAAAAACGATGAACTTTGGAATACAATCAAAGAATTGAATGGAAGTGGAGGCTCTGATAACCCTACTTCTGGACCTAATGGGGAGCCACTTGTATCAACAACTGAAAGTCAAGTCGGTAAATATGCAGATATTGATGGTGATGGTACCGTTGATGGTATTATTTTTGCAGATTTGATGATTGGTGGAAGTGGAACTTGGAACGACCATGATACATCTAGTTCTGAATGCAACAAAAACGGAACATATACGATTCCAACAATTTCTTCATCAAAGAGTTACTATGTAAGTCAAGAAAGCTATACTAATAAATTAGGTGGAACTGCTGAAGTACTTACTCCTATAGGAACAGGCGAAGATAGATTTTACATCATGTCATTATTAAACAACCTATCTAGAACTTATGATTGGTATAATGCTGCAAGAGGCAATATGAATGATTATGCAACTGCAACAAGTCCAGATTTTGGAAAAGGTAAAGATAATACGGCTACCATGATTAGCAAATGGGAAGCGAAAGCATATGGTGAACAAAATACTAAAGATATCTGGGGACGAATAAAAACTCAAGCAAATAAAGGATGGTTTGTTCCATCAAGACAAGAATTGACTGCTTTTGCTGGACAATTAGGAATTACTAAATCAAATTATTCAAGTAAGGGTTTGTCTGGTTGGTACTGGTCGTCGTCTCAGTGTAATTCAACTCATGCATATCTCATGGATTTGGACTATGGGTATGTGAGCAATGACTACGTAGGTAACAGTGGTTACGTGCGCCTTGCTACAACATTCTAATATTTAAACTAGAGCAATTGCTCTAGTTTTTAATTTGTGTAACATTGTATCAAAAGAATGAATATGATATACTATAAATAGAATATTTTATTAGGAGGATTAATGATGAAAAACCCCAGAAAACCCTAAGAAGCAACCCAAAACAAAAACTATCATGGAGGTATTTTTTTTATGAGTTATAAAGTAGAAGATGTAGGAAAATACGTATTGGAATATTGTCGAGAAAAAAACTACGATATTCCTCATCCAAAACTTCAAAAGATTTTATATTTTCTTCAAGCTTATTTTGTCACCAAAAAAGGAAACGTATGTTTTGAAGAAGAAATTGAAGTTCATAAAACAGGACCGGTAATTAGCGAAGTAAGTAGTATATACAATCGATATGGCGGATATGATTTGTTAATTTTTGAAAAGAATTTGAATTTAACACCATTAAATGAATCCCCTATCGAATTATCAGATAGAGAGATAATAGAAAGAATCGTTGATTGGTTGTCGGTATATTCATCAAGTGAATTATTTGATGCCATTAAAAATCAAGATGTATGGAAAAATTCAATTGAAAGCGGCATAGTAATGCCAACTGAAATGGCAAAATATTATGCTTAAAACAAGAAAAATCTGGAGGTATACGAATGGATAAGATTTATGTAAACGTATTTAGAACTTATAACGATAATGGATTGTTTGAATTTAACAATCTTGATTCAGCAAAGAGATTCATTAAAAGAAATTTTGCAAAAGAATTAGATTATTTAGCAAGTAAAGGTGAAAAAGTTATTACAAGTTATTGCAGCGATAAACACGCTGAAATTAGACTTGCTGATAATGAAAGCTTTGCTTTATGGGATATCAGTGCACCACAAAAATTACATAGATATATGATTCCGGTCATTGTAGAAGCAGAAACCTTAGAAGACGCGCTAAAATACCTACAAACCGTAGTTAAAGATGATGAGATTGATTTTAATGAAGCACGTCGAGAAGATGAAGTGGCTTTTAGCGTTGGTTCTAAGGAAAAGAAAGAGGTAGAAGTAAAAGATTATGATAAATATGCACAAAATCCAAAGAAAACACCTCAAAAAGACTTAGAAAAACCAGCAAGTTCTTTTGAAGATACAAAAACAAAACTTGAAGATACTTTTATCACTTCAAAAGTAAAAGAAATTGATAAAGCTAGAAAAAATCTAGAAAAAAACTTAGACAAAATTTCTGAAGAAACCAGAGAAAAAGCAGATAAATTAAAACAAAAAAATACAGGGAATAATTTTGATAGTTTAGAATCTAGATTGGAAAAAAGAAATACAAAGAAAGTAAAAGAAGATGAAGATGAATTCTATACAACTTTTCTTAACAGAAAATAAAGGAGATAGAACTTATGCGAAAATTAAATTCAAACCTTAAAGAAGTTGTATTCGGAATTATTAGTGTATTGGTTGTAGTAACAGCTATAACCATAGCTTATAAATTTATATAAATAAAATAAGGAGGTTGATGTATTAATGTGGATTGGACCAAAATCATTTAAACCCTGGCAAGCAATAACAATTGTTATTTTCTGTATTTTAGCGCTTATTTTACTTGTAATTGCTTCTTTTGTAGGGGCTTTATGATAAAAAAAATAAGTTAAGACACGAGCTTAGCTGTCGCTAATTCATTCAACGGAATGATTGACAGTAAAAGTCTTATGAAAAAAGCTCAGTTCTATAGATTTTCGGGTCTATAGAGAAGGCTTCGTACATAAGAACCCCACGATTTCAATTGTGGGAGTGTCAGTATTATAAGTGTAATCATGACTATAAAATCCAGTAATCCATTAATCAGTTTTATTGGTTATAATTTCGTAGTCATTCCTGTTGGAGTAACTCTATCAGCAGTAATTTCTGAATATGGAGGCCTTCGTTTATACAGCAATTGTAACGGCCGTTATGATTGTTTTAAGCATGATGTTTCCAGATTTCTTTTCAAGATTAGGTGCAGTATTACTTACATGTTTGATAGTTTTTATAATTATTCAGTTATGTGGATTATTATTTCATTTCACAATTTCAATATGGCCTTGGCTTTCTGCAGGATTATTCAGCTTGTATATAGGGTATGGTTTTTATCGTTCACAAGCTTATTTAAAAACTGTTAATAATGTTATAACAGTACATTAGATTTATATTTAGATATTATTAATTTATTTATGGATATTTTAGAAATAGTCGCAAAAAACAAAAAATAGGAGGTTATAAATGGCTAAACAACAAAAACCGGCTATAAAGAACAGCTTTTATAGCTTGTATAAAGATACAATTAATTTTATTTTAATAATTTTAGGCATTTTTGTTATTGCAACAGTAATATCATTATTCTTAATCTATATGCCAATATGGATGTGGTATATATCTTTGATTATATTCGATGTTGTACTGATTCTAAAATTTATAAAAGACAATTTCCTTTATGTTGTATATTTATTGAACCAACGAAGAATTCCATTACTTTCAACAGAATTAAAACAATTAGACATCGATTCTGTTGAAGAATATGCAAATTATATAAAAAAAATGTTACATGGATATGCTCCTAGAGAAGATATTTGGAGAAGAGTTGTAATTAATACATATAATTGTTTTTTTAGAAATAATGAATTGGATGAATTTGTAATAGCTCGTCCGGATGCATATGGATTTAGTTCCTATGACATATTTATAAAAAGAAAAGATTATAATCTAATCCAACAAACATATCAAAAAGGTCAAAAATTAGATAAAGACTTTCTAATAAAAATGAATCAAGAGGGAATTAATATGCATAGTAATTTATTTGTAAGCCCCACAAAATATAAAGAAGAAAGAATTATAAATTTTTATGATTTGTTTGATGCAAATTTTGATATAAAAGATGAGTTTAAAGTAGCCTCATTAAAAAATAAAGTCGAATTAAAGCCTGGTTATAAATACGATATGTATATAGAATATTATTACAAATTAATGTTTAAAAATACATGGTTTGAAGAAGTTGTAAAAACATATGATATAAAATCATATATATAAAAAGACCTATTTAAGGTCTTTTTTTAGTTTAAAATTAGTTCAGAAACTTGATGAACAATATTCATGTCCGAGATTGATTGCACCAAATATTCATATGAAAGAATTTTTTCTTCAATTCCTTTGTTTACAATTTTTAAGGCTTTTAATGTCTTAATTGCACTATAGATTTCTTTTGTTTTAAAAGGTAAAGCCGCTGCATCGAATTCTTGTTTTTTTCTATTAAATTCTTTTTTACATTCATTTGCATTCTTAGAAACAAATATTGGAGCTTTAAAATTTCCATTCAAATATAAAATATATTGTCGAGCATATAAATCATATTCCATTTGAATGTTTTTCCCTGTTATTTCATTCATATAATTCATAATTATGAATTTTTTTCTTTGTTTTTTGCTAAGAATATCTTTAAGTTGTTCCATAGAATGACATTTAACAGCTGCTGTTAAAATAGCTTCATTGATATCACAACATGAAGGGATATTTTTGATGAGAGTCGCATCTTCAACAATAGGCATTGATTCAATGCGTTGGAAATCATTAGTTTTTGATGATTTTTTTAAGTATTTAATGAAGGTATCGTATCCTTTATCACGGCTAAGAATATTGATGGCAATATTATTGTTTTTAATAGCTAAATCAAGAGCATATTTTGTAATACACATATCCATACAGTTTTTTTTATGTTCATATTTTTCAATATTTACCAAACTAAATGCATGAGGTTTTCTTGAGTATTGGGTTTTTATAGTTTTTTCTAAGGTTTGCTTAATATTAGAGTTCTGAATAAAATACACATATTTAGTGAGTTTTTCTATATTATTCGGTAATGTAAATCCAACATTTTCTGTATCAATTAATATATATTTTTGAGTAGCCATATAATCACTCCTTTATATTTTAATTATACAATGACTTTTTGAAAAAATCATAGTAAGAGGCAAAAAAACTTACATTGTATAATAAAACTATATATGATATATTATGAATGTAAATTTTATACGAAAAGGAGAACAACTATGGAAAAAAAATTTAAAAAGAATCAATTAAAAGCGGGATATGTCGTAAAATTAAATAATGAGGATTATGCAGTAATTTGG
>ERZ772877.951-NODE-951-length-15863-cov-2.53593_pt1 | contig 15863 bp, 15 predicted proteins | sample MGYA00580583_ERZ772877 | MGnify/ENA primary metagenome ERZ772877 (study PRJEB29015, sample SAMEA2737661) | human gut metagenome | biome: human gut; feature: human-associated habitat; material: faeces | place: China | collected 2012 ... | reverse complement strand
TTTCCCAGGGGCTGGATTTCCAGGTAATCATAGAAACTCACAAGCCGGGCAATCTCCGTATCCGGAGCGCCGCGAAGCAGGGCCTGGTATAATTCTCCGGCCTCGCAGGCCGATCCGATAATCAGTCCCTCCCGGTATTTCTCCAGCAGGCTCTTGGGTATCCTGGGCCTTCTGGCATAGTACTCCAGGTGGGACCAGCTTACCAGCCGGTACATATTCACACGCCCGATATCGTTCTTGGCCAGTATGATTACATGGTGGGTGGGGAGCTTGCGTATGGTATCCGTGTCCATGGTGCTGAGGGCATTGAGCTGGTTTAAATCATTTACATCCCGGTCCCGCAGCATCTTTACAAAGGCAGCGAATATCTCCGCCGTGGCTCCCGCGTCGTCCACCGCTCTGTGGTGGTTCTGGAGCGAAATATTAAGGGCTTTGGCAACGGTGTCCAGCTTAAACCGGTTAAGATTAGGCAGAAGAAGCCTGGCAATGGCAACCGTGTCCAGCACCGTGGGGTCAAAGGGCAGTTCCAGTTTCTCTGCGAAATGGCCTATAAATCCCACATCGAAGCTTGCATTGTGGGCTACAAGGACCGCATCCCCCACAAACTCCAGAAATTGCGGCAGAATCACGTCGATTTTTGGGTATGGAAGCACCATGGAATCGTTGATGCCTGTCAGCTTCTCTATGTCAAAGGGAATGGGCACGTCCGGATTCACAAAGGTGGAGAATTTGTCCGTAATCCTGCCGTCCACCACCTTCACTGCGCCAATCTCAATAATTTTGTTCTTTTTAGGGCTGAAGCCTGTTGTCTCGATATCGAACACAACAAAGGTGTCCCCAAAATCCTGGCCCCTGGAATTCTCTACCAGCTGTTTGGTATCATCCACCAGGTACCCCTCAACCCCGTAGAGGATTTTAAAGGTATCCCCCTTGTCCAGGGCGTGGTTGGCATCCGGGAAGGCCTGGACGCAGCCATGGTCCGTGACAGCCACAGCGGGCATGCCCCACTGCTTGGCCCTCTTGATAATGCTTTTTACCTCGGATACGCCGTCCATATCGCTCATCTTTGTATGGCAGTGCAGCTCCACGCGCTTTTCCAGGCTGGAGTCCATGCGCTTGCTGGTAAAATCATCCGCCTTCTTGATTCCCACGATGGAGCCAAGGGTCAGCTCGCCGTCAAACTTGTCAATGGTGGTAACTCCCTTTACCTTGATAAACATGCCCGGATTGATGGCGGATTTCACCTCGTCAAATATCTCCGGGCGGATAAACATTTTAACCGTAATTGTATCCGTAAAATCCGATACATCAAAGGTAAGGATAAACTTGCCGCTTCGCAGCTCCCGGTTCTCGCAGGTCAGCACCTTGCCTCTTAAGGTCACCTCTCCTATTTCCCCGTCGATCTTCTCAATCTCCATGGGCTCGTCCTCAAAGTCACGTCCGTAGAGCACATCCGGGTTGTTGGAACGCTTGACAGAGTACTTCTTGTCATCGCCGAAACCGCTGTCCTTATCCCGTCCCCAGCCTTTGCGCCCCTTATTGAGCTGAGGCTTATCTCCCTTAAAGCCCTGCTTCTGGCCGCCGCCCTGGCCTGATTGTCCCTGCCCAGACTGTCCTGTTCTGGCCGGGCTTCCCTGGCTTTGGGATGAACCAGGCGCCCCTGACCGGCCCCCGTTATCTCCAGGCGCGCTCCCGTCTCCCACATCCCCGGAAGCAGCCTGGGCCATAAGTGCATCCCAGGGAGCGCCCTCCGGCCCCTGGCCTGCGTCCAAATAGGAATCCTGGCCTGACCTGCCGCCATTTCCGGACAGCAGCTCCTGGCCCTCCAGACCCTGAGTGGAGAAAGAGGCTCCCATTGCCTCCAGCTCCTCCCTGTGGTTCTGCCAGTATATGGCCTGGGCCTCCCGCTCCATTTTAAGCTCAATCTGTTTTCTGCGGTCGCTGCCCTGTGGCTCCACAAAGGCAAAGCGCACCTCCACAGGCAGGCCGCACCGCTCCGCAAAGACCTTCTCTATGACACGCTTTAACTCGGCTGTCCTGTCCCGGTTCACCATGGTGTCCTCCACGGTGAGGACCATGATATCCTCCTTCTCAAAGGTAATCCCGGCCTTGCGGAACATGGTGTACTCGATGATACTGTAGTTTTTAAGCTCCAGAAGAAGACTGTCCTTATATACATCCAAAAGCTTTTTGGGCGTATACTGGTCCGACAGCCTGTATTTTTCCTGAATCTTGATGGCCACCTGCTTATCCGGGAACAGCTGGTCCCGGATACCTCGCTCCAGGTCGTATATATTCTGTTTATGTATCAGCCTTGCGCTCTTCAGATAAATGCGGATAGAGCTTCTATCCCTGGTGGTGGTCACCTTCTCCACCTGGGCCAGGCCTAAAAGCTCCTTCAGGGATTCCGCTATATTGAGGGTTGGAAATACTTCCAGAAAATTCTTTGCCATATATCCGTCTTCCTTCTATGCCCGGTGTTCCCGGCTCATGGCCAGCAGTTCTTCCCGCAGTACTGCCAGAAGCTCAGACTCAGGCACCTTGCGGATGATTTCGCCCCTTCGTATCAGCAGTCCTTCTCCCACGCCGCCTGCGATGCCGATGTCCGCCTCCCTGGCCTCTCCGGGACCGTTTACAACACAGCCCATCACAGCCACCTTCACATCCAGGTCATCAAACTCCGTCACCATGTTCTCCACCTGGTTTGCCAGGCCAATCAAATCAATCCGCGTGCGCCCGCAAGTGGGACAGGACACCACCTCAATACCGCCCTTTCTCAGTCCCAGGGTCCGCAGAATCAGCTTGGCGCTCTTTATCTCCTCCACCGGATCTCCGGTCAGGGACACACGGATGGTATCCCCGATGCCCTCATGAAGGATGATACCCAGTCCCACCGAGGACTTGATGTTGCCGGACATCAGGGTGCCGGACTCCGTGATTCCCACATGGAGAGGGTAATGGGTCCGCATGGCAATCAGCTCATGGGCCTTTACGCACATGAGCACATCCGAGGACTTGATACTGATGACCAGATTGTCATAGCCCATATCCTCGATGAGCTTCACCTTATCCAGAGCACTCTCCACAATTCCTTCCGCTGTGACTCCCCCGTATTTTTCCAGCAGCGGTTTCTCCAGGGAACCGCTGTTGACGCCCACGCGGATGGGCACCCCGTATTCCCTGGCCCGGTCCACCACTGCCTGTACCTTATGGCGATCGCCGATGTTGCCGGGATTGATGCGGATTTTATCCGCCCCGTTCTCCATGGCGGCAATGGCCAGACGGTAATCAAAGTGGATGTCCGCCACCAGCGGAATATGAATCTCCTTCTTGATGTCAGCCAGCGCCGAGGCGGCTTCCATGGTAGGCACGGCCACGCGGATAATGTCGCAGCCGGCCTGCTCCAGCCTTTGGATCTGCTCCACCGTGGCGTGCACATCCTCGGTTTTGGTATTGCACATGGACTGAATCAGGACAGGGTTTCCCCCGCCGATGACCCGGTCCCCAATCTGAATCACTTTTGTATCTTTCCTGGTCATATCTACCTCTCTTTTCTGAATACGGGACAAAGCCGTTAAAATAATTTCCGGACATCGTTAAACAGGATAAGCACCATAAGGGCCAGAAGAACCATCATTCCCGCCATGTGAACCATGCCTTCCTTTTCCTTGTCAATGGGCTTTCCCCTTACGGCCTCTATGATGAGGAACACAAGGCGTCCTCCGTCCAGAGCCGGAATGGGCAGCAGGTTCATGACGCCCAGGTTGGCGCTTAAGAGTATGGTAAAATTAATCAGCATGAGCACCACAGCCGACAGGCCATAGGGCGCGGTTTCATCCACCGTGGTGTCAATGGCGTTCACAATCCCCACGGGACCGCTGATATCGTTGACCGAAACCATGCCGTGGAACATCATATAAAAGGTGTCAAACACATAGTGAATCCAGTACTGTACCTCATAGGCGCTGTGTACCAGAAGCTGCCCTATGTTCTCCACCGTGCTGGGGACCGGATTAAACTGGACCCCCATCATATACTGGTTGTTCTCCGCGGAAAAGACAGGCTCCAGCTCCGTGCTGAAGTGCCCGGTCCCTCCCCCTTCCTCCGTCCTCTCCCAGGTGACCTTAAGAGATTTCTGCGGGTGGGTGAACAGGTACCAGTTAATATCTCTGTAAGAATGGACCTTTCTGCCGTTAATGGATTTAATCACATCGCCGGCCTCCATGCCGGCTGCCTGGGCCGGATATCCGTCCACAACCCCGGCCAGCCGGGTGGTATCATACCCCGTAATACCGATGAGCACCATGGAAAGGCCGAAGGCCAGGATAAAATTAAACACAGGTCCGGCTGCCACCACGGAAATCCTTGCCCATACGGACTTGTTGTTAAACGCGCTTTCGTCTGTTATCCCCTCGTCTTCCCCCAGCATCATGCAGGAGCCGCCAAACGGCAGTATCTTAAAGGAATACCGGGTGCCGCCTTTCTCAAAGCTGAACAGCCTTGGCCCCATGCCAAGGGAAAATTCAATCACACCTATCCCATTTAACTTTGCAAACAAAAAATGGCCGAATTCGTGAATCATGATAATGATTCCCAGCATCAGCATCGCAATAATCAAGCTCATCCGGCTCTCACCTGTCCATCCGGCGCTCCGCCGCCTTTTTACGCGCGGCGTGCGCCTCCTTTCTGTCTTAATTCCATTTCTGTCTTAATTCCATTTTGATGTAATATAATCGTATGTTTCCTGTTCTGCCTCCAGAATCTGCGCCACGTCAGGGGAGGGCTTTACACAGTGGTGCTCCATGGCCCCCTCTATCATATCCACGATGGTGAGGTAATTGATTTTCCGCTCAAGGAACATGGCGACTGCCATCTCGTTGGCAGCGTTGAACACCGTTGGCAGGGTACCGCCCCTGCGTCCCGCCTCGTAGGCCAGCTTAAGGCCCCTGAACGTCTCCATATCCGGCGCTTCAAAGGAAATCTTTGTAAGCTTTTCAAAGTCCAGCCGGTCCCCCGGAAGGAAACGGCGCTCCGGATAATAGAGCGCATACTGAATCGGCAGCTTCATATCGGGCGTACCTAACTGGGCTATGACAGCCCCATCCTCAAATTCAACCATGGAGTGGATGATGCTGGCCGGCTGTACCACCACCTGCACCTGGTCCATCTCCACCCCGAACAGCCAGCGGGCTTCCATGACCTCCAACCCCTTGTTGACCATGGTGGAGGAATCTATGGTGATTTTATGCCCCATGGACCAGTTGGGATGCTTTAACGCGTCCTCCAGCCGGACCTTTTCCAGCTGCTCCCTGGTAAATCCCCGGAACGGACCGCCTGAGGCGGTGAGCAGTATTTTGTGAAGGGGATTGCTGGCTGCTCCCTGTAAGCACTGGAATATAGCAGAGTGCTCCGAATCTACCGGCAGCAGCTTCACACCCTTTTCCCTGGCAAGAGGCATGATGATATGGCCGGCCGTTACCAGGGTTTCCTTGTTGGCCAGGGCAATGTCCTTCCCTGCTTCCATGGCGGCAATGGTGGGGCGGATTCCAATCATCCCCACCACGGCCGTCACCACCAGGTCTGCCTCCGGCGACACGGCTGCCTCCATCAGTCCCTCCATGCCGCTTGCCACCTTCACATCCATATCAGCTACCGCGGCCCGCAGTTCCTTTGCCTTCTCCTCATCCCAGAGACAGGCCAGCCTGGGCTTAAACTCACGGATTTGTTCCTCCAAAAGCTTTACATTGCTGCCGGCGGCAAGAGCCGTCACCTGGATGTCCTTATTGTATCTCACCACTTCCAATGTCTGGGTGCCGATGGAGCCTGTGGAACCCAGAATTGCAATCTTCTTCATCATAACTTATATTCTCCCTATCCTGAAGAAATACTCAAAAAGCCCATCCTTATTTTAAAAATGTGAGGGCAAAATAAATAGCGGGGGCCGTGAATATCATACTGTCAAACCGGTCCAGGATACCTCCGTGGCCCGGAATAAGATGGCCGTAATCCTTTATGTTGTGGTTTCTCTTAATAGCGGAAGCCGCCAAATCCCCTATCTGGGAAATAACCGCCGCAATGGCGCAGGCAATGGTACAGGCCGCCTGGGGATTATCAAGCTCCGCCATGCTGGCTCCGAAAAGGGATGCATAAATAAAGCCCAGAAGGGCTGCGCCGGCCACGCCTCCCACAGCCCCCTCAATGGATTTCTTGGGACTCAGGACAGGGGCCAGCTTATGCCTGCCCAAAAGCATGCCTGTACAGTAGGCAAAGGTATCGCAGCCCCAGGAGCTTAAAAATATAAGCCACACCAGGTATGCACCGTCGTTCATGTCCCTTGTCTGATACAGAAATGACAGCATGATGGGCACATAGCATACGCCAAAGAACGCGCCCGTCACCTCCTCTGTCTTATACTCAGGGAAGGTAAGCACATAAAGGGCCATCATCGCCATCAGGCAGGCGATAATCATAAGCGTCACATAGCGCTGTCCCTCAAACCACAAAAGTCCATAATAGGAGCAGGCCGTCACATAGCCCACAACAGCCAGGGAACGCCGCTGTAAAGCTCAAATAAACCGATGATGGATATAAGGGCCGTAACGGCATATAGCAGGATTCCTCCCTGCCCAACAATGACAATGGACAGAAGCACCAGTATGATACCGCTGATTAACCGGGTCGTAAACATGGCCTTCTCCTTTCCCTCTCCTTACTTTACAGCGCCGAACCGCCGCTCTCTCTTATTATACTGCACAATGGCTTTTTCTAATTCCTCCTGGCCAAAATCCGGCCAGAGACAATCCGTCACCACGATTTCCGTGTAGGCCAGCTGCCACAGCAGGTAATTGGACAGCCTCAGCTCCCCGCTTGTGCGGATCAAAAGGTCCGGGTCCGGCATTCCCGCCGTATCCAGATACGATGCAAACAGTGCCTCATCCACCTGGTCCGGATCCGCTTTTCCAAGGGCGCAGTCTCTTGCCAGCCCGGCGGCCGCCCGGCGGATCTCGTCCCTGCCTCCGTAATTTACAGCTATGACGAAGGTCAGACCTGTGTTATCCTGTGTCTCGGACTCCAGACGGTTGATGCCGTCTATGATATCCCTGTCAAAGCGGCTTCTGTCGCCAATCATCTTTACCCGTACATTATTGGCAGACGCAATCTTTAAAAGCCGCACCATATAGTAGCGGAACAGCTGCATAAGCGCCCCTACTTCCTCCGCAGAACGTTTCCAGTTCTCGGTGGAGAACCCGTAGACAGTCAGATACCTGATTCCCATTCTGGCTGCAATCTCAACGGTTTTCTCCACGGTGACACAGCCTTCCTTGTGCCCCATGGTCCGGGGAAGCCCCCGTTTTTTGGCCCAGCGGCCATTTCCGTCCAGTATCAGAGCCACATGCTCTGGTATAATCATATCCTTATCTAATGCCATTCTTTCTCTGCCTTTCTTGTCTAAATGTAACTTGCCCAAATAATCTCTTTATCATGTCATATGGTTCCGGAATCAAAAACAAATTAAGAGGCAGGAGTCCCTCCTGCCTCCCATATTCATTTATCACAGATTACACGGTCATGATTTCCTTGGTCTTTTCTTCCACTGCCTTGTCAACCTTTTCCACCATCTTATCCGTAAGCTTCTGCATCTTCTCGGTCATCTCGGTCAGATCATCCTCGGAAATGTCCCCCGCCTTCTCCGCCTTCTTAAAGGCCTCGTTGGCGTCACGGCGGATATTGCATTGTCGCCCTTTTTCTTTACATCCTTGGAAACTTCTTTTCTGCGCTCCTCTGTCATCTCCGGGAACACCAGACGGATACAGTTTCCGTCATTGGTTGGGTTGATGCCCAGCTCAGATGTGAGGATGGCTTTCTCAATTGGCTTAAGAAGGCTCTTCTCCCATGGCTGAATCACAATCATGCGGGCTTCCGGAACAGAAACATTGCCAACCTGCTGGAGGGGGGTGGGGGTGCCGTAATAGTCCACCTTAATCTTGTCCAGCACATGGGGATTTGCACGTCCTGCGCGGATGGTGCCGTAATCAGACAGCAGTACATCCAGTGTCTTATTCATCTTGTCCTCATAAACTTTTAATTCTTCCATAAGTTCCTCCTGTTAATGCAGCCTTCCCTGCTGCTTAATAATGTTCGTTTTATTACGCAGTAACGATGGTTCCGTTAATCCGGCCCTGCATGGCGTTTGCAATTCCGTCCTTTTCATTGAGACTGAACACTGCCATGGGCATCTTATGCTCCATACACATAATAGACGCAGTCAAATCCACCACAGCCAGCTGCCTGTCAATGACTTCCTGTATGGAAATGGTGTCATACTTCTTTGCCTCCGGGTTAAACTTCGGATCGCTGTCATACACTCCGTCAATGGCCTTGGCCAACAGGATACAGTCAGCTTCCATCTCAATGGCCCTGAGGGCAATTCCCGTATCTGTGGAAAAATAGGGATGTCCTGTCCCGCCTGCAAAGAATACCACCATACCCTTTTCAAAATACTTATTCGCCCTGTCCTTGGAAAACAGCTTGGTCATGGAGCCGCACTCAAAGGGCGTAAGAATCTGTGTCATCATGCCTGCATTCCTGAAAATCTCAGAAACATAAATGCAGTTCATAACAGTGGCCAGCATACCAATCTGGTCTGCCTTGGTCCTGTCAATGGCCTCACTGGTACGGCCTCTCCAGAAATTACCCCCGCCAATGACGATTCCAACCTGTATACCGGCATCTACAGAGAGCTTTACCTGCCTGGCCACTTCCTTCACCGTGTCCTCGTCAAACCCGGTCTTTTTAGGGCCTGCAAGGGCCTCTCCGCTTAACTTTAAGAATACGCGTTTCATCTTCATAAAGATTTTATCTCCTTGTTGCGATATCTGTGGCTATTATAGCATAGTTAGGTCAATTTGCAAAGAAAAAGAAATTATTTATCATTTTTTCCATTTCGTCTAACATTTCATGGTTCCGCCCTTTCTTTTTCCGTTTTTTTACCGCAGGCCGCCTGCCCTGTCCTTAAAAAACTCCGCCTTTCTGTTCTCTGCCCGGTTCCCGGTATCGCTGATCCCTTCCAGGGATGTCCTGTATTTGGACGGCGTGGTGTGGTAAACCTGCTTGAAGCTGCTAATGAAGGACCGGCTGTCCGCAAATCCACATTTCATGGATATCTCCAACAGGGTAAGGTCCGTGTGGATCAGCAGCTTATAGGCGTGGTACATCCTGGTTCTGGTCAGATGTTTCTTGAATGTGGTGCCCATGCACGTCCTGAATATCCTGGACAAGTGGTATGTGGAATTCCTCCGACAGGCTTTCCAGGGAAATATCCTCGCTGTAATGTTCATCTATGTAATCCGTCAGGCTCTTACACCTTTCCTTATATTTCTCCGACCATATCTGGGTATCAAAGGAATCCTGGAAGCAGCCGGTAAACAGCGTGTATGCGATTTCACATACAACCCCATTGACGGCAAGCTGCGCATAGGGCGTATCCACCCTGTTTATAAATATGACGTATAGTTTTTCAAGCAGTTCCTTAAGTTTGTCATCCTCCTTCCCTGTCCGGGCCAGTTCAAAATAAATACGGTCGGATTTTGAAAAACAGCGCAGGAATTCCTCCGGAAATATAATGTTCATGGCCTCGCACGCCTGGGGCCTGTGGTCTATCTGGCAGCTGTGATAATCTCCTATATTAATCAGCACCACATCCCCCTTTTTGGCGGTGAAATGCTTACCGTTCACAGTGTAAAGCACTTCACCGTCCAATACCATGGTAAGCTCCAGCCCCTGGTGCCAGTGCCTCGACACCTTCCCAATCCTGTTTTCCGAAAAAAGGTAGGTCCACGCCAGAGCGCCCTCCGATACTTTAATGATTTCCTGGAAGTTCCCCATAGTCACTTTTCCTTTCTTTTCTCTATATATGTCCATTATAGTTATCAAAATGTTCCAAGTCCAATAGAAAATGTCGTATTTTTGATATAAATATAGTCGCCTTTGTAATGAATCCGGGGCTGTTTTCCTGTAGTATATAGACAAGCAAACAGTTCAGTCCAGCTTAATATCCATATCAAGAAAGGATGTGTATTTAATGAAACAAAAAGGACGGGCCGGGGACCGTTTCCTCTTTCTCCTTCCCACTTCCCTTGTATTGCTGCTGATTATCGTGATTCCCTTCCTGCTCAGTTTTTATCTGTCGCTGACAAGCTGGAACGGTGTCTCACCCAGGCTGGAATTCGTTGGCCTTCAAAACTTCAAAGAGATACTGGCCAAGCCCGGTTTTTTCACTTCCCTGTCTTTCACATGCCGGATATCTGTGGTTGTGGTAATCCTGGTCAACACCATCGGAGTCCTCCTTGCCGCCCTTCTCACCAACGGTTTAAAGGGCAGCAGCTTCTTCCGGGCCGGTTACTATCTGCCCGGCACCATGGGCGGCATCGTGGTGGGTTTTATATGGCAGTTTATCTTAATACAGGTTTTTCCCGCCATAGGCCAGGCGTTCCATATCCCCTTTTTCAGCCAGCAATGGCTGGGAACCACAACAACCGCATTTTGGGGAATCGTAATGGTTTATTGCTGGCAGTCCATCGGGTTTGTCATGATTATCATGATAGCCGCACTGACCAGCGTTCCAAAGGATTACATAGAGGCAGCGGTGGTGGACGGAGCCGGCTACTGGAGGATCTTTCTTCAGATTAAGCTTCCCTCCTGCCTTCCCTACCTGTCCACCTGCCTGTTCTGGACCGTGTCGTCAGCCTTTAAGATGTTTGACCTTAACATGTCCCTGACCAGGGGCGGCCCCTTCGGCTCCACCACTTCACTGTCACAGCTCATTTACCAGGACGCCTTTACCGGAAACCGTTACGGCTTTGCAACCGCTGAGGCCCTGGTGCTTTTCATCATTGTATTCGGGATCACCACCATACAAAACCGGATGATGGACAAACAAAAATAACGTAAGGAGGCTATATTGTGAAAACTGGTAAATCTGCCGCTGCCGCCTGGATGCTCTATTTGCTTATGGTCATCATGCTGTTCCTGTTCCTGGCGCCCTTTGGCATTGTATTCTTCAATTCCCTGAAACCCTTAAATGAGATACTTCTTGACCCCTTAAGCCTGCCGGACCAGCTGCACTTTGAGAATTTCACCCAGGCATGGACTATCTTAAATGTCCCCAAAGCCCTTGGCAATACCGTGCTCATCACAGCCGTATCCGTGTTTTTTCTGGTATTCCTCACCGCCATGTCCTCCTACTGGATATCACGCCACCATGACGCATGGTCCGGGCTGATGGAAAAGATCATCATCGGCTCTGCCCTGATTCCCTTTTCCACCCTGATGCTTCCCCTGATCATGGTACTGCGAAAAGGCGGCATGATAAATACTTACACAGGCGGAATCCTGACTTATGTCGGCATAGGCTTTCCGCTGGCTTACCTGATAATGAAGGGGGCTGCCGTGGGCATACCTCTGGAGATGGATGAGGCTGCCATGATGGACGGGTGCAGGCCGTCCCAGACCTTTTTCAAGGTCATTTTCCCTCTTATGAAGCCCACGGTAGCGACCGTCGTCATATCCGACGTATTCTGGATCTGGAATGAGTTCCAGATTGCACTGATACTTTTAAATACCCAGAAGCTGCAGACACTGCAGCTTGCCATCAACTCCATGTTCGGGGCTTATTCCACAAAATGGGACATTGCACTGCCCGGACTCATCATCAGCGTAGTCCCAATCATCGTCGTATTTTTACTGCTTCAAAAACATATCATCGCCGGAATGATAAACGGCGCTGTTAAAAGTTAAAGAAAAGGAGATAACACACTATGAAAAAATTGCTTTGCCTCTCTGTGGCCGCTGCCATGGCCTGTACTATGACTGCCTGTTCCGGCAGTTCATCCTCATCCCCCTCCCCTTCCTCCCGGAACCAGGATGCCGGTAATCCGGGCAGCCAGGAAAACGCAAATCAGGAGGCAGGAAACCAGGAGGCAGGAAACGCTGTGAACCTGGTCCTCTACAACAACAAGATAGAGACAGTGGAAGCACTGCAAAAGACAGCGGACGCCTTTCACCAATCCCATCCGGATATCAGCATAACCATTGAAACCACCCAATCCGAGCAGTACTCCACCTCCTTAAAAACCCGGTATGCCAGCGGGGAAGCCCCTGATATCTTCATGGTAACAGGAAAAGAAGACATGCTTCTGTGGCTGGATAACCTGGAGGATCTCTCTGACCAGAAGTGGACGGCGGACATGGTGGACATTTCCAAACCTGACATTCCCCATGAAGGGCGCATATACGGCTTCCCAGTGGGCATTGAGGGGTACGGTTATATGTACCGGGCCGACCTGTTCAAACAGGCCGGAATCGAGACAGCACCCAAAAACCTGGATGAACTGAGAAACTGCGCCGGGCGGCTTAAGGACATGGGAGTAACACCCTTTGTAAACACATGGGGCGCCTGGTACCAGGCCGGAATGTTCTATATGAACGCGGCCATTGCGCAGCAGGAGGATCCCTATGCCTTTATTGAGGGCCTCAACGCAGGTGAAAACCTGATAGAGGGAACCGAGGCCTTTATCCGCCTGGCAGAAATGATAAAGCTGGACTTTGACAACTGCGACTCTCCTTTAAACACAGACTTCGCGGCCCAGGTGTCAAAGTTCGGAAGCGGTACGGCGGCCATGGCCTGCGGCGGCACATGGAACCAGCCCTCCCTGGATGACGTGGACCCTGACATGGAAGCCGGCCTTATTCCCATGCCCTTCATGGAAAAGGATGAGGACAATGACGTTCTCTATGCCGGCGTCACCACCTACTGGGTCATCAATAAGGATTCCGCTGTAAAGGATGCTGCCAAGGAGTTCTTAAACTGGCTGGTATATGATGAGGAGGGACAGTCCTTCCTGGTGACAAAGCTTAAAAACATCCCCGCGTTTTCCAATATCACCACCGGCACCGACTCCATCGGCCCCCTTGGGCAGACCCTGCTCTCCTATCTGGAGGAAGGCAAGGTAAAGGGCATCTATAACTCCCGCTATCCCGCAGGCACTGTGCAGGCATTCGGCACCAGCATACAGAAATTTGCCGCAGGCAACATCTCACAGGAACAGCTTCTAAAAGAGCTGCAGGATACCTGGACAAGCAGCAGACGTTAATACCAAAGCCGTGCTGCATACCGGAATGCCGTCTCCGGCGGTAAAACGAGAGAAATGAGAGGTAACCATGGATATCCAAAGTATAATACATAAAATGACACTGGAACAGAAAATAAGCCTGTGCACCGGCGCGGACAGCTGGCATACCACTGCCATCGAAGAGCTCGCCGTACCGTCCCTGATGAGCGACGGCACAAACGGCGTCAGGTTCCAAAAGCCGCGCAGGCTTACTGCCCCGTGCAATCTCTACGATACAACCGTCAACTTCAGCTTTGACAATGAAGCTGCTCTTAAGAACACCTATGAGGCCACCTGCTATCCTTCGGGCTCCGCCCTTGCATGCAGCTGGTCCCCTGCCCTGGCCCGTGAAATCGGCGCGGCCGTTGCCGTGGAATGCAGAGCCCGGGGCATCGGCCTTTTGCTGGGACCCGGAATGAACATCCGGCGCCACCCCCTCACTGCCCGCAACTTTGAATATTATTCCGAAGACCCCTGTCTCTCAGGAGAAATGGCCGCAGGCATGATAAAGGGCATCCAGGGAGAAGGCGTGGGAGCCTGCGTCAAGCATTTTGCCTGCAATAACTCGGATACGCGCAGAACCCGTTTAAACTGTATGGTTGAGCCCAGGGCTCTTCACGAAATATACCTAGCCGGTTTTGAGAGGGCTATCAAAAAAGCCGCACCGGCCGCTGTTATGGGATCATATAACCAAATCAACGGGGAACAGGCCTGCGAGAGCCCCGGGCTTCTGAACCATGTGCTGCGGGAACTCTGGGGCTTTAAGGGGACCGTCCTCTCGGACTGGGGAGCTGTAAAGGACTCTGTAAAGGCAGTGAAGGCCGGCCTGGACCTCCAGATGCCCCACAGCATCCAATACATGGATTCTGTTAAAAAAGCGCTGGAAACAGGCGAACTGTCAAGCCAGGACCTGGATGAACACTGTGAGCGGATACTGTCGCTGGTATTCACCTACTCCATGGAGGGCAGGGAACGGCCAAAGGTGGACTGGGAATCCCACCACAGGCTGGCCCGGCGGGCTGCCTGCGAATGCGCGGTCCTCCTGAAAAACCAGGACTCCATACTGCCCATAAGCCCGGATACAGGCCAAACAATTGCGGTACTGGGACAGATAGCTGAGTCCCCGCTGTTCCAGGGAACCGGCTGTGCCATTGTCAATGCACGGCAGGCCGACATTCCCCTGGAGGAAATCAGGAAAATCGGAGGGGAATCCGTCCTCTACGCCAAAGGCTGTCTGGACGGGCAGACTACCACGGAGGAACTTCTGTCAGAAGCCGGCCGGACCGCAGAAAAGGCGGACCTTGCAGTGGTCCTGATGGGCACCTATCTTCCCGGCGAATCCGATGATTATGACCATAAAAACATGGACGCTGCCCCTGCCCACCGAAAGCTTCTGGAACGTGTGCTGGAGGTGCAGGACAATACCATTGTCATTCTCTTTAACGGCAATACAGTGGCAATGCCATGGGCCGGACGCGTGAAAGCCATCCTGCAGATGGGCTACGCAGGTGAAGGCGCCGGAAAGGCGCTGGCGGATCTGCTGTTCGGAACCGCCTGCCCCGGCGGGAAACTGGCCGCCACCATTCCTGAATCCCTGAAGGACACACCGGCTTACCTGGATTTCCCCCACGAGGGCGATGTCTGCCGTTACAGGGAAGGCATATTTGCAGGATACCGCTATTACGACAAACGAGGCCGCAGGGTGCTGTTTCCCTTTGGATACGGTCTCAGCTATACTACATTTACATGTTCCGACCTGGAAGCCAGCCGCCAGATTGACGCCGGAACCTACACGGTTTCCCTGACCGTCACAAATACGGGAGGCAGGGAGGGCAGCCAGGTAATCCAGCTCTATGTCTGCCCTCCTGCCGGCCCTCTGTTCCGTCCGGTAAAGGAGCTGAAATCCTTTGCAAAGGTTATGCTTAAACCCAATGAGAAGCGCAAGATTATTTTCATCCTGAATGACAGGGACCTGGCCTGTTATGACGAGCGCCTGGACCAGTGGGTTACTCTTCCCGGAATCTATACAATCAAAATCGGTTTCGACTCCGGGAACCTGCCGCAATCCATAGAGCTGTCCGTGGAAGGCAGCGTGGATGACAGCCCGCGCAGCCGGGAGCTGCTTAAACTGGATTCCCATTACAGCGATATCTTTGAAAACCAGGCTGCTACAGAGGAATTCTTCCGTTTTCTTGTGGAGCAGGGCCTTCTGGAACCGGAACAGGCCGGCAGTCCCCTCCTCATAAAAGAGCTAAAAAAAACATTTTGGGGATTTGCCCAGCACCTGGATATGAACGGTTCCGGACGCATCACACCGGAACTGTCACAGGAACTGCTGGATCGCATGAATCAGGCCATCCTAAGGAGCACTCCCGGACCGGAAACAACATAAAAAACACCATAACCACACATCAAAGGCTGCCGCTTCCAATTTCTGATAGCGGCAGCCTCATTGTTTTACCCCGATGATATGCTATTTCCCCCTGGTCCCGGGAAACAGGAATCCCAGTACGGCCGCCATGGCCATGGTACACACGATAAGCCCGGAAAACCTGAGAAAATAAAAGTTCGTCAGACGTATAATTCCCGACAGGCCATGGTCCCTGACGCTCCCCATGACTCCGTCAAAAATGGAGGCCCCGGCCCCGTAAATCGTAACGGTAAACCCTTCCTGTCCGAATCCGATAACAGGCC
>ERZ772877.924-NODE-924-length-16189-cov-3.33966_pt1 | contig 16189 bp, 8 predicted proteins | sample MGYA00580583_ERZ772877 | MGnify/ENA primary metagenome ERZ772877 (study PRJEB29015, sample SAMEA2737661) | human gut metagenome | biome: human gut; feature: human-associated habitat; material: faeces | place: China | collected 2012 ... | reverse complement strand
TCTGGAGCTGCAAAATATTAGATTCCGGCTTCATAATTTCTTTGAGCCCCGGATATAAAAGCCAGGAATGACAAAGATATACCTGCTTCTCCTTCCAGAATTGTTCTGCCTGACGAAATGAATCCAGACAGGCATCAAGCTCCAGCTTCTCTCCCTGCGGGATATGCACGCTGATCACGGGATCTCCTTTGTGAACCGATATCCCGTCTGTCTGTATCTCCCATAAAGACGGGATCCTCTCAAATTCCAGACGCCCAAGCCGAAACAGACTCATATCCAGATGTCTGCAAAACCAGTCGTACTGCGCAATCCCATATTCTCCATACGCTTTATAACAATTTTCACACCACAATGTCAGATCATAAAACGTATCCCGGTAAACCCGTCTGGAAATCCCCTGTTCACAATACCGATCATAAACCTCACAGGCCATTTTTGAAAAACAATATAAAAATACCAGCCGGAAATCTTCTCTTTTTTTCACTGCTTCATAAAACAAATTCACATCTCTAAGAAATAACTCCCGCAGCTTCTCATATTCCCCTTCTGTGATCTCCAGCTTTTCAAGCTGCCGCACAGCGTCCGGCATCAGGGATATTTCCTCCCAAAATTCCAATAATTTCATTGTGCACCTCCGTTTTTTGTTTTCCTCTGTTGATTCTATCTGTCAGCATACTTCATTCTTGTGGTATTTGCAATTCGTTTTACGTCTTCCCTTTCTCAATCAGATATATATACAACATTTTGCACATAATCATAGAAAAATCTACTAAAAAATTGTATAATATATAAAAGTTTATGAAAGAGAGGATTCACTATGAAGCAAAATAATATGTTAGCAATGATCCTGGCGGGCGGACGAGGCACCCGCCTGCATGACCTGACAAATAAAGTGGCAAAACCCGCGGTTTCATACGGCGGAAAATACCGTATCATCGATTTTCCACTCTCCAACTGCGCCAACAGTGGAATTGATATTGTCGGTGTGCTCACGCAGTATGAATCGATCTTGCTGAACAGCTACGTTGCGGCAGGCAGACGCTGGGGACTGGATGCCAAAGACAGTGGAGTCTATGTACTGCCTCCACGTGAGAAAGCAGATTCCAATCTGGATGTATATCGGGGGACTGCAGATGCGATTTCCCAGAACATCGATTTTATTGACACCTACGCTCCGGAATATATTCTGATCCTGTCCGGTGATCATATTTATAAGATGAATTATGATGCCATGCTAAATTATCACAAAACCTGCGGTGCAGATGCCACGATTGCTGTGATCGAAGTACCGATCAAAGAAGCAAGCCGGTTCGGGATTATGAATACCGATTCTACAGGACGTATCGTAGAGTTCGAAGAAAAACCGGAACACCCAAAAAGTAATCTGGCATCCATGGGGATTTACATTTTTAACTGGAAGCTGCTTCGCAAAATGCTGCTGACAGATATGAAAAATCCGGATTCCAACCACGATTTCGGAAAAGATATCATTCCTACGCTGTTAAATGATGGGAAAGATCTTTATGCCTATAAATTTGAGGGCTACTGGAAAGATGTTGGAACAATCGACTCTCTCTGGGAAGCAAATATGGATCTTCTGGACAAAAATAATGCTTTGGATCTCAACGATCCCGCATGGAAGATCTATACGGAAGATCCGACAACACCTCCTCATTATATCGGACCAAACGCCGATATTAAACGCTCTTTCATTACCCAGGGCTGCATGATCGACGGTGAAGTCAAAAACTCCGTGTTATTTACCAGTGCCAAGATCGATACCGGCGCCAGAGTCATTGACAGTGTACTCATGCCGGGAGTGATTGTCGAAGCAGGAGCTGTCGTACAGCGCGCCCTGGTCGCTGACGGAGTGCGGATCGGGAAAAATGCCGTAGTAGGCAGTCCGGACAGCGAACATATCGAACTTGTTGCAAAACGTGTGAAAGGAGCAGAATAATATGAGCAAGGCATTAGGAATCATCAACTTTTCCGGAAACCACATCTGGGTAAAAGGACTGCAGTCTTACCGTCCGATCGGTGCCATGTCCTTCCTCGGAAGATACCGTGTCATCGATTTTCCGCTTTCCAATATGAGCAACAGCGGCATTGACCAGATTCAGGTGTATATTAATCAAAAGCCCCGTTCTCTTACCGAACATATCGGAACCGGAAGACATTACAATATCAACTCCAAACGTGGAAAAGTCCGAATCCTCTTTTCTGAAAACGGAATTGAAAACAGCATTTATGACAACGAAATTGCAGCTTACATAGAAAACATAGAGTGTATTGAAAATACACCTTGCCCGTACGTGATCATTGCCCCGAGTTACATGGTATACTCCATGAACTTTGATTCACTGTTACAGAGCCATATCGACTCCGAAGCGGATATTACGCTGCTGTATCATTCTGTTGACAATGCAAAGGATCACTTCTTAAACTGTGATCTTCTGAATCTGAACCGCCAGAAAGGTGTTCTCTCGATTGAAAAAAACAGAGGAAATGCAAAAAACAGAAATATCTTCATGGATACTTATGTAATGAAAAAAGAACTGTTTATCGACCTGATCAAAAAAGGGCATGATATGTCCTCTATGTACACACTGCCCCAAGTCATCAATATAGAATGCAGCGAACTGGATATCCGCGGAGTTTCCCACCGTGGCTTCTTTGCCGCCATTACAGATTTGAAAAGCTATTACGAAGCGAATCTTTCCCTGCTCGATTTTAAATCCGCCTTCAGTCTGTTTGATGATAACTGGCCGATCTATACAAAAACGACAGATTCCTGTCCGACTCAATATTTTGAGACTGCAAATGTAAAAACCTCTTTCGTATCCAACGGATGCCTGATCGAAGGCACTGTGGAAAACTCTGTGATCGGACGTGGATGCATGATTAAAAAAGGTGCTGTTGTAAGGAATACCGTTCTCCTTCCGGGCGCTTATGTAGGAGAAGACGTTCATGTGGAAAATCAGGTGGTAGACAAGCGTGCAAAGCTCTTACACGCCAAAGAAATTATTGCAAATGTAGACAATCCGGGATATATCAAGAGGAATGATACCGTATAAAGTAAAGCAGGATGCTTAAGGATTTATTCCTTGTCATCCTGCCTTATTTTTTCTTTTATCAAAAAATAATCTGAATTCCATTCGGTTGTAAAATTAAATCTGCAAGTTTTTCGCTGTCCAGAGAAATATGCAGAAAATTTCTGCCGGGAACTTTTATGTGATTATCTCACTCCAAACTGATATATTGTCGTGGTGTCGTATTTTTCTCCTTTTTTCAGTACCGGTGACGGGAAGCTTTCCTCATTCGCCGCATTCGGATAATACTGTGTCTCCAGACAGAAGCCGGAGTTATCGTGGTAGATCATGTTGCGTTTTCCTCTGACTCCCTCCAGGAAGTTTCCGGTATAGAACTGCACACCCGGAAGATCCGTATATACTTTCATGGTAATTCCGGACTGCTCTCCTTCCACCTCTGCAATCTTGCGCAGTGTCTGATCCCATCCATCGATGACAAAGTTGTGATCATATCCCTTGACCAGACGCATCTGATGATAGTCGGATGCCAGCTCTTCTCCGATCACTTTTCCTTTTGTGAAATCCATCGGTGTACCTTCCACCGGCCAAATCTCTCCTGTCGGAATCGAACCGGTCTCTTTTACCGGTGTAAACGAAGATGCCTGCAGTCTTATCCAGTGACGTCTTACGCTGCCGCAGTTATGTCCATTCAGGTTAAAGTAAGTGTGGTTCGTCATATTCACGATCGTTGTCTGATCAGATTCTCCTTCATAGTGGATCTTCAACTCATTTTGATCTGTCAGGGTATAGGTCACGGTAATCGAGAAGTTCCCCGGATATCCCTGGTCTCCATCCGGGCTGTCCAGATGAAAAGAAACACTGTCTTCCTCCTCTTTCACACAATCCCAGAGGCGGAACGCATAACTGTCCGGTCCACTGTGCAGGTTATTCTCTCCCTCATTTTTCGGAAGGTGATACTCTGTCCCATCCAGCACAAATCCGGCGCCTTCTGTCCGGTTTGCCCCCCGTCCGACTGCTGCCCCGAAGAAAGTTCCGTTCTCTTCATAATCCGATACTTTGTCATATCCAAGCACAATATCCTTGCGCTCTCCCGCAAAATCTTTCATCTCCACGGATACGATTGCCGCTCCGAGACTGCTGATCTTCACACGCATTCCCCGAATGTTGCGCAGCGTATAGGCAGTTACTTCTCTTCCATCTTTTGTGGTTCCAAATATTGTTTTTTCGATACTCATAAGCTCTCCTGTCCGGCATCTTTTCTCTTCCCCAATGCCTGTCCTGTTTACTTCATATTGTAGCTCTGTTTTGCCTGCTCCGCAAACACTTTTTCAGGAAAGTGGAATCAGGATCCGCAGTTCAAACCAGTTCTTTTTCAAATCTGTTGTCACAGAACCACCGTATTTCGCCGCCGTACTTTTGATACTCTTCATGCCAAACCCATGAAAGCGGCGATCTTTCTTTGTTGTGACAGGCATTCCGTTTTCAAACTTTAACTGCTCTTCACAATAATTCTCACACCGGATTCTGAGAAACTGTTTCTGCTTTGCAACGGACAGATGGATCAGCCGTTTTTCCTGTTCATTCAGCTTTTGCACACTTTCAATAGCATTATCCAGAATATTCCCAAACAATGCACTGATGTCCATATCTTCCATAAAATTCAACGCACTTCCGTCTGCCACACACGTCAGTCCGATCCCATTATTCTGACAATACAGACTTTTACTTGTCAGAACAGCATCCAACACTTTGTTCCCCGTCTTATTCTGGGCTTCATAAATCTTGATTTCTTTTTCCATCTTCTCCAGATACTCTACCGATTTTCGGCTGCCCGCTTCCGATTTCAAAAGTGCGATCTGATGCTTCAAATCATGATACTTCTGATTGACAATCTCGATGCTCTCCTGAGAAAGCTGATAATTTTTGTACTGCATCTGTAAAATATTCTGCAGCGTGTCCACCTCAAATTTCATCTGCAGCTCCCGCACCTGAATGTGGTACGCATAGAGAACCGCCATTCCACTCATATCTACCAGGGTCCGGATAATAAACATTTCCGCTGCAAACTGACTGCTGAACGGACTGTCCTTATCAATATAACTAAGGTTACTGACTGCAAACACCGCAGCTGTAATAATCAGAACCGTAAACAGCTCCCGACGATTGATATGCATCTCTTTGCCGCCCTTTTGCAAATACTTTTCCAGCAGATATAAAATTCCAAATATCACTGCATACACGATCACAAGGAGCACCCACTGGACACTTTTCACATGATTGATCTGAAATGTCTTGACTGCATAATAATAAATCTGCCAGCCGAAAGATGCGGCAAATTCTCCACTGATAAACGCTCGCGCGCAATAATAGCCAGCCTCGGCAAGTGAAAACTGACAGCACCGGTAAATATAAATCAAAAACAGGGAAACTGAAACCAGCATACACGGAAGGAACAAACTGGTCCTCACCCCGTCCGTAACTTCCATAAATCCCACGATCGCCGCCAGAAATACCAGATGTGTCACATACCGTTTTACACCCCGGATCCGTTTCTCATTCGTGCATGTCACAATGAACGCTGCCAGCCAGTATGCCAGCGAATAATAATATCCCGGAGTATTGATCATTTCCTGCACACTCATCTATTTTCCCACCTCATTCATAAAATCATTGAGCGCATTTAAAAATGCCTTCTTTCTTGCGCGGCTTACCTGAATACAGTCTCCATTCACGGTGATGTCACTCCCCTGAAAATTTTCCACAAAATCCAGATTCACCAGATAACACCGGTTACACCGGAAAAACCGCTCCTCTTTCATACCATCCGCCAGACTTTCCTCTGCATCCCGCATCGTGCCTTTTGTTCTGTAATCCTGCCCGACTGTGTGATAGATCAGATCATGATCCTGCACTTCCACATAGCAAATCTCCGAAAGATCCAACTTCATCATACCGCCCTTCACTGCAATCGTCAGATATTTCTTCTCCCGCTTTTTCAGTCTCGTCAGTGCTCGGTCGATCCGCTGCGTAAACGCAAAATAAGAAACTGGTTTTAATACATAGTCCAGGGCATCCACCCGGTATCCCTGTATCGCATACTGCGGCATATTTGTAATAAAAATAATCACAACTTCGGTATCCATCTTCCGGATTTCTTCTGCAGCCGACATGCCGTCCATAAATTTCATTTCCACATCCATAAGGATAATATCGTAGTCTGCCCGATACTCTGTTACAATATCTTCCCCATCCGAAAATGTCTGTACGCTGATCCTCTCTTTACTCTCCTTCTCGTATTCTTTCAAGTAAGAAAGCAGCTGCTCTGCATACGCCGGATCATCTTCTACCAGTGCAATTCGAATCATTGTTTCGTCTCCTCTCAACTGTTTTTATCGGTTGTTTTTTCTTAGTATACCAAGCCTGTTTTCAAACGTCAAAATAAGGGTGCCTGTAATAAGACACCCTTCACTCTTCTCTATTTTTCCTCTCTTACTGTTCTGAAAAATGAAGAGATAATCGTCATGATAACTGCTGCCAGAGTACATCCCATTCCGATGATCGCACTGGACAAATCCGCCATAGTCTGCGCATTTCTTTCAAATGATAAAATAGTCGCAATGCTGTTCACTCTCAGGCGGACAAAAAATACAAATCCTGCCATCAAAAGCACTCCCGCCAGAATCGGAAGAATATCCAGTACCGGCATTTCCGGCGACTTTTCCTGTCCGGCCACAAAAAGAATTTCCAGAACCACTCCTGCCACAAGACATCCTACAACTCCCCAGCTGATTCCAAGATTGGAAAAATATGCCGTGTTGCAGTTGATCACATAAAATACGATTCCTGCTGTTCCAAGAATTAGTGCAAGCAGCATCAGATAAAAGCCTGCAGCCTGTTTTTTGATAAAATTCATAACATACCCTCCCTTAACTGTTTTTACGTCTCTTGGCATCTCTTATATACATCGCAGCTGCTGCCAGTGTAAGCAGAGCCAACACTGCCGATGTTGCTGTCAATGCATTATCATACCATGTACGCACATCCTTAATCTGTGAAGTCTCATTCAATCCATCCATTGCGTTGGAATTTGCAAGCGCATAATTCTGCCACATCATAACATTTTTCAGATCCTGCATCATAGACGCATCTTTGCTGACCGCCTCTGTGGTCCAGTAATTCCATTTTGCTGTTACAGCTTCCATATTACTGTCACCAGTATTGCAAGTCATCGTTACACCACAGTGTACCGCTTCTTTTAACACACTGTAGTTTGCATCCTGGATAAAGTCTTCTGACATCAGCCCCTGGAATCCCCATTCTTTGCGGAGAATATTCATCAGCAGACCATAATGTGCATTCCCTGCAGTACATCCGATTCTGTTAAATGTTGTCATCATACCAAGTGTCTGTGCATCTTCCACACTTGCCTGTGTTCCACGCAGTTCATTCTCACGTGCTTTCTGCTCTGTCATAAATGTTGCAATACCGGAACGGTTGATCTCTGTATCATTGAATGCAAAATGTTTCGGCGCTATGATACATCCGTATTCTTTTCCTGCTGCAATGTAAGCTGCTGCCTGATATGCTGTCAAAATCGCATCTTCAGAATAATACTCATGGTTTCTTGCATTGTAAGGTGTACGGTGAAGGTTCGTTCCTGCACCCCAGAGGATTGGAAGATTTGACCAGATGGAATAATTTCCGGTCACAGCTCCGTACTCTGCAGCCATCTCTTTACTAAATGTCTGCGCAATCACTGTTTCATTACTCATTGTTCCGAATTTGTAATTCAGATTCTTGTCATCCGGATCGATGACATACGGATCTGCGGAATCTGTATCTGTATTTGCGTACTGTCCCAATGTATAAGAATTAAATCCGTTCGGTCCGTCATTCTGTACTGCCTCCGGAGACACGATCGATACAATTGATTTTGTACTGGTTCCACCAAATCCAGTACGGATCATCGCTTCTTCCAGTGTGATCTGATCAATCAAATCTGTCCATTTTTCATTTGTCAAGTCCGTCTCACCTTTCAGACTTGCAAGTGTCAGCCCATTGTCCTCGCCAAATGTAACTTCATCCGGATTTCCCTGTTCCTTGATCTCTACCAGGTCATTTTTCATCACTTCGATCATTTCATCTGTTGCTGTCAGATCTTTATATGTTTTTGGCCAGGTTGCTTTCCAGTCACTTCTTGATAAGTACGTTACTGTATCCGGCATATAGTAGTTCAGATCCATGTCCTGAAGCTGATTTTCTACCGCTGTTCCGTTTTTCGAATACGCAAATGTCTCAGAGTCGAATGTATCCAGTGTCCATTTCTTCACATTTGCTGCATTTCCTGCATCCGTCATTCCGTTCGCCTTTGTCATACCCTGTGCTGCCAGCACATTGTTGACCGCCTCATGAGAACCATTTCCGACTGTAAAATAATAGTCTCCTGCATCCAGGATCCAGTTTCCTTTTGTTCCTGCCGCATTGTCACATGTGCTGTCCCAGCTTGCCATATCCTGCGCATCTGCTGTAATCTCGACAGTAACAGATTCTCCCGGCTGCAGCACACCTGTTTTTTCATAATCCAGAAGCTGTACCGCTGCTTTTTCTACCGCATGTTCTTTATCATATTCCGTATACGGAAGAGACGTATACAACTGTACCACATCTTTTCCTGCCACATCTCCAATATTTTTTACAGTTACTTTGGCTGTCACTGTCTTATCTTCCAGATTCACATCCAGACTGTCCAGAGTCTGAGAAAATGTTGTATAAGACAGTCCGTATCCAAATGGATACGAAACTTCATCTTCATAGTTCCATGCTTTTCCATTGGAACTTCCGGTCTTGTCAGAAGCATTTCCCTGTCCCAATACTGTATCCGCATATCTTGTCTCGTAATATTTATATCCTGTATAGATCCCTTCTGCTTCTACAATCTCGGAATTGATGGAATATGCAGAATCCGCATTTGTCCACTCATAGTTCCCATAATTCTGCGCTGCAGGAGAGCTTGAGTTATCCACTGCATAAGTATCCGCAAGATGTCCGGACGGATTCACCTCTCCACTGAGTACATCTGCTACACCATAGAAGCCATAACCTCCCGGAAGTCCGACTTCCAAAATCGCATCTACGCCTGTATTGTTTTTGATCTCTTCAATTTCCATGGCACTCGCATTATTCAGCATCACGATCAATTTTCCATTGTTTTCCTTTTTTGCATTGACTGCTTCATCGATGATTGCACGCTCTGTGTCAGAGAGTCCCAGCGGATCCGCCTGATTCAGATCCTGTTCTGGATTCACCCCATCTTCTCCCGGTGTATAGTTGGCATTTTCTCCTGCTGCACGGGCAAGTGTCACAATCATGACATTGTAATCCGTCATACTCTTTTTCCAATTTGGTTCTGCCTCATCCAGCGTTGCTGTCTCAGGTTCCAAACTGGTAAATACTCCAGTTGTAGCCGGTGCTGTTGCACGATAATAGGTTGTCACACCCCATGGAAGAACTGCCTCTGATTTAAATTCTTCCTTTAACCCCTGATACATCTTTTTTAATGTCGGATTCATCTCAAATCCCTTGGATTCAAACGCTTCCAGCATATCTACCGTATCTGCATCCGTTCCCTTATTTTCACTGAGAGTACTTCCAAAATCGCCCCCTTGTACCGGATAATAACTGCTGAATCCAAGTAAAGAGATTTTCTGCGTTTCCTCCTTGGAAAGCGGCAACGCTGCATTCTCATTTTTCAACAAAACAGAGCCCTCTTCATTCATGCGTTCTCCCAGATCTTCAATGGAATCCAGAAGCTCTGTTGTTGAGCTGTAATCCGACTGAAATGTGTAATCCTCTGCACTTACATCTTCAGTCACCATTTTTGTACTCTGAGTGCCCAGAAACTTGTCAATGTCCGTACGAAACCCGTCTATCACCAGAGTCGCTGACATAGACAGCGTCAGTAAAGATGCTGTTGCCGTAGTTACACCGCGCCAGATGCGGCGTTTTGATTTTGTTTGTTTTTCCCGTTTCTCGCTCATAACGTTCCTCCTCTTTGACTCTTTATGAGAACTGGCTTTTTTGTTTTTTTCGAGCCTTCGCTTCTGCTTTTGCTCTCTTCTCTGCCAGTTTCTTCTGATAGCTTGCTTCCTGCATTTCAAAATCCAGGCCTTTTTTCTTACAATATGCTTTGAGTTCTTCGATTCTCGCCTCTTCTGCCATGCGCTCCGCCTCTTCCTGTTCCATGCGAAGTCTTTCTGCTGGTTCGATCCACACTCCTCCGGCTTCTAACACCGCTTTTTTCTGATGCTGCAGAATCGTCTTCTGATCTTCCTCAATATGCTTTTCTACTTTTAAGAAACACATCAGGATTACGATCACCGCATAACAGATGATCTCTGCCCCCAGATAACACAACGCCAGCATGGACTGCACGCCTCCGTTCTGAACTGACGCAGAGGCATCATATCCGGTGGCTGTAAGCAATGCATTGATCAGACCATTCCCCAGTCCTGTCATTCCCACCATGATCGCTCCGTACACAGACATCGTAAATCCATCACTTCGAAATCCATTTTTTGCCTCCAGATGGTCCAGTACATCAGACAAAAGAGCCAGTGTCACATACATTGCAGGAATCGAACCGATTCCTTTTAAGATCACACCAATACATACAATGGTAAAATTGTGAATATCCAGAAAGCTGACCAGACCTCCCACAACCGAAATTGCCAGACCAATAGTCACTGCTTTTTGTTTTCCCAGTTTATTTGCGATCGGCCACGCCAGAACCATTCCGATTGCTGTCGGAAGTCCTCCGATCAGCCCCAATGTTCCCATTGCCGTTCCCGCAGCCGCTTCACTTGTGATTCCGTCAAACATCCAGCGGGAGTAATAACTCATGGAACCGTTCTTTACCAGACCTCCAAACTGGAACAGCAGAAAATATAAGATAATGATCCACCAGTAACCGTTTGACACACAGGCTTTGAGCTGTTTCATCATCGGAAGCTTTTCTTCTTTGATCGCCAGCTTCATATTTTCTTCTGTCACTCGCTCCCGTGTGAAATAATATTCCAGCAAGATCGCCAGAAATGTCACAACACATAATACGATCATCACGAGCCGCCAGTTCTGATAACTCTGTGCGGTATCAATAGCGCCGTCTTTTTCCACAAAGAGAAAACTCTGCAGCAGCATCGGCACTAAAATACTTGCCCCGATTCCTACAGCAGCCACACCGGATGCATTGGAAAATGTTGCCAACATTCCCCGGTGATCGGAGTTTCTCGTAGACAGGGCCACCATAGAGCTGTGCGCTGTGTAGAAAAACGGATACGCTACTGCATAGTAAAAGTTATAGGACAGCGCGATCCAGATCATCTGAGTCGATGGACTCCCATTTTGAGGTGTTAAAAACAACAGCGCGATCGCAATTGTCACAAGGGGCGCCGACAGCAGCATATACGGTCTCGCCTTCCCCTGAGATGTTCTGGTATTATCAATCAGACGCCCTACCAGAAGATTTCCAAGAATCACAAAAATGACAGAAACCATCGGAAGAACCGCTGAAAAAATCCCAAATTTTGCCGTATCCGTCCATCCAAGCACATCCGAATAGTAGCGGTTTAAATACGCCCCGAAGATTGCATTTGAAATAAATGCGCAAAACGGACCGAGAAAATACCCCAGTATCATTTCTTTCGGCTTTACATTTGCCGAAGTGATTTTTGTCCGCATCAGCGGGTTGTCAAAAAACTGATTCTTTTCCATTTCGGTCATTCCTTTCCCTGATTGCTTCTTTTAACGTATAAGTACCACTTCCCAATACCTTCTGTGTATTTCCCGGCATCACCAGTGTACATGTTGTTCCGACCGGAACCTGCACCTGGATCGTAAACATTCCATCTTCAATCTTCCACTCACTGGAAACTGTTCCATAGGCTGTGTTGACACTTCCCTTTGCCCATTTCAGATTTCCTCCCGTCAGCGGCTGGATCCGGAAAGAGCGGTATCCGCCCTCTGTGGCCTCGATTCCGGCAATCCTGCGGTACAAAAAGTCTCCCACTGCACCACTTGCATAGTGATTGAAGGAAACCATACCTCCGGTCCCGTCATCTTTTCCCGTGTTGCAGGTGCCGTCCTCCCGAAGTGCATCCCATCGTTCCCAGATGGTCGTTCCTCCGACTTTCATCTCATAGAGCCAGGATGGACAGGTATCCGTAAGGAGCATTTTAAATGCCTCTTCCTCATACCCATTGTCTGCCAGCGCAAACAGAACGTACGGCGTTCCCGGAAATCCGGTCGTAATGTGATACCCGTCCTTTTTCACCAGACGCGCCAGATTTGCCGCAGTCTTCTTTTTATCCTCTCCGGAGAGCATCTGATAATACAGAGGCAGCACATATGCTGTCTGAAACTCTTTCTTTACCGTGCAGTCTGCTTTCATCAAAATTTCCCGGTATGCCTCCCCGGTCTCCTGACTGAGTTTCCGGTAATACTTTGCATCCTCTTCCTGCCCCAGAATATCCGCGATCTTTGCCAGAATCCGGCTGGAATTTGCCATACATGCGGTGGCGGTCCATTTTCCTCTTCCCATCCACTCCCACATGCCGACACCCGGTGCACACCAGTCTCCATAATGATGCAGAAGCTTCCAGATCCTGCGGTGTTTTCCCGCAGAAAACAGCTCTGCCCAGAATTTGCATGCCTTCAGATATTTTTTCATCACCGGATACATCCGCTCTAAAAGCCCTCTGTCTCCGCGAACCAGATATTCCGCCCACGGCGCCAGGATACAGACATCGCCCCAGTGATCCACCGCCATCGGGATCATGATCTCCCACTGCAGCGGTACCCGGACAAGCGGCACCGTAACCGGAATCCCGCCGCCTTTATTCTGCTCTGCCTTCACGTCCAACAGCCATTTCTCCAGAAAACGGCTGATATTAAAATTGTAAGCTGCCGTAGGCGCAAACAGTGCAATATCTCCCGTCCATCCCATTCTCTCATCTCTCTGCGGACAGTCTGTCGGGATATCCACAAAATTGGACTTTGCTCCCCAGCGAATACTGTTCTGCAGCTGGTTGATCAGTTCATTGGAGCAGGAAAAGTTTCCGTTGTCTTCCACATCCGAATAGAGTGCCAACGCGGTCAGTTCCAGTTGATCCTCTTCAATTCCACGCACACCCACATAGCGGAAGCCCATATATGTCATTTTCGGAGAATAGGTCTGCTCTCCATCTTTACAAATATAAACCGCTTCTTGCTTTGCAGTTCTTAATGGTTCTGTATACAACTCTCCGTCCATCAGAATCTCCGCGTGACGAAACTCCACTTTTTGTCCCTGTCTGCCACGAATTGCCGCGTGTATCACCCCTGCAAAATTCTGTCCGAAATCATAAATCAGCATACCGCTCTTTGCTCTTGTAATCTGTACCGGACGAAACTCTTCGTGTGCACGTACCGGCGCTCCATACTGTGCCATGATCTTTGGATGAATCTTTACCTGTTCGAAGCTTGCTTTTTTCCAGGAAATTTTCTCCAGATCCACGGTGGCATCATACACTTCCCCGTTGTAAAACTCTGTCTCTTTATAATTTCCTTCTTCCGTTACTTCCCACTCTTCATTTGTCCCGATTGTCTCTCCCGTTCCATCGGTATACAAAATCCGCAGCTCTCCAAGCAGCGCCTGTCGCTTTGCATACACTCTGTTCCGTCTTTTATAGGTGAAAGAGCCAACTGCCCAGCCACCGCCGACCACAGCAAGCAGCTCGTTTCGATCATTCAGCATATCTGTCACATCATAAGTCTGATACTGCAGCTGATTCCGGTAGGACGTAAATCCCGGTGCAAAATAATCCTGTCCGACTTTCTCTCCATTTAACAACAGCTCATAAATTCCCAGCGCCGTTACGTACAGTCTCGCACTGGCAATTTCTTTTTCACAGGAAAACCTGGTTCGAAATGTCATCGTCTTCGGAGAAATCTTCGCCTCCTTAAACCGATACTCTCCGTCCGTAATCCACCGTCCGGACCAGATTGTATCCATACGTCCCGTCTCAAATTCCGTGCTGGCCCAGGCACGCTCTCCCGCGTCATCCTCTGCTTCCACCCGCACCGTATATTTTGTAAACGGCTGTAATCTGCTGCCCTCATACGGGACTGCAATCTGGCAGTCTGTTTCTTTCTTCCAGTCTCCTATCGAAATCACCGCTTTTTTCAATGTTATTTTGTCTGTCACTTTCCAGACAATAGGAAACTCTCGGCTGCGGATTATCGGTCACACATCCTGTTTCCATATTTTCTACTGTCAGTCTGCTTATTTTCAGCATTCTTCCACCTCTTCTTTATTTCTTACCGGAATCTGTACCGCACACGCATATTTCCCGTCCGATACCTGTACATTAACCGTCCCGGACTCTCCTGCCCGGATCACTGCCAGCGCCTCTCCGTAATACGTATCCGTTTTCGCAGTCCGATATCCCCGCTCATTGTACGGACATCCGTTTCCAAGCCCCAGAAGCTCTCCGTTTTCTACATGCACTTCCAGCGTTCCCCGCTTCAACGGTTTGACTGTCCCGGTTTTATCTGTATACTGCAGTCTCACAAAACACAGCTTTTTTGCTTCCGTCTCTTTTTCTTCCGGGATTCCGGTTAAAATCGTTTCCTTCCCCGCTGTATAGAGCACATTTCTCGCAATCTCCCGGTTCTGTGCATCATAAGAAATCGCTTCAATGATTCCTTCCTCATAGATCACATCAAAGGAAGTTCTGCAGTCATTTTTCATCTTCTTACTTCCAACCGACTTTCCATTGATAAACAGCTCCACCCTGTCTGCTCTTGCATACACTTCCACCTGTGCCTTTTTCCCGGAACATCCATCCCAGGACCAGGACTCAATGGCATTGCTCATCTTCCATGCTGATGGCGAGTGCTTCTCCCCGGTGTGGTTGACCGGACGTACCGCGATCACCGGCTTTTCCATCAGTTCAAATGCCGTCTTCGTATAGGCAGCCTCGGCCAGTGGTTTTCCGGTCAGGTCAATTCTTCCACTTCCTGCAGTGATCCATCCTGCTCCATGTGAGAAATCCGGCGCATAATCACTGTATTCCCACGCACCGACACCGACTTCTCCCATATAGTCCATTCCTGCCCACACAAAATCTCCGATGATCCTCGGATGTGTTTTCGCCATCTCCCAGAAGGCATACGCGTCAGAACAGAATGTTTCGCTTCCCAGGATCAAACGCTTTGGATATTTTTTCAGATCTTTTCCATAGCGGTAGATACCATAGTTGTATCCTGCAATATCCATATTGGCAAAGGCATCTCTTGTTTTTACATCACAGCCGTGAAGCGTTGCCCCGATTTTCATCGTCTTACTTCCGAAAATCCCTGCCAGATTATTGAAAAATTCACTTCCTACTGCCTTTTTCTTCCCACCCGATCGGTTTGCTTCTTTCTTCGCCTTCTTGTCACTGTAAACGCCGAAGCCAATGGAACTTAAGAAGTTAAAAAAGATATTGATCCCGCAGGTTACCGGTCTTGTCGCATCCAGACTGTGCAGATATTCTGTCATCTGTCCCGTGAGACGGATTCCTCTCTCCTGCGCCGTCTCAGAAACCTCATTTCCTGTAGAATATAAGATTACCGAAGGATGATTGTAATCCTTTTCGACCATATCTTTTAAATCCTGCTTCCACCATTTTGCAAAGTGATTTACATAATCATACTCCGTCTTGTGTATATACCACACATCCACAAATTCATCCATGACCAGCATCCCCTGCCTGTCACAGGCATCCAGAAGTGCTTTGGAACAAGGATTGTGGGCAGAGCGGATGGCATTATACCCGTTTTCCTTTAAGATCCGAATCTTTCGCTCCTCTGCCTCCGGATAACAACAGGCGCCAAGTACACCATTATCATGGTGGATACATGCACCTCTTAAAATTACCCGGTTGCCGTTCATCAAAAATCCGTTCTCTGCGCTCCATTCAATCTTACGGATTCCAAATACTTCCTCTATTTCATCCGCTTCAAACCGTACCCTGCATGTATACAAAAATGGAGACTCTGTACTCCACAATTTTGCATTTGGGATCTCCAGCTGCATCTGGAGCGTTCCGTCTGCAGACTGC
>ERZ772877.921-NODE-921-length-16265-cov-3.23467_pt1 | contig 16265 bp, 8 predicted proteins | sample MGYA00580583_ERZ772877 | MGnify/ENA primary metagenome ERZ772877 (study PRJEB29015, sample SAMEA2737661) | human gut metagenome | biome: human gut; feature: human-associated habitat; material: faeces | place: China | collected 2012 ... | reverse complement strand
TGTGATGTGAATCTCATTTCCCTTTTTCTCCATCAGAAAACTGTTGAATAATTTTTCGATGATATCTGCTCTGGTGGCGACTGTACCGAGTCCTCCGGTCTCTCCCAGCGTTTTTACGACATCCTTATCCTTATGTTTGAGATACTTGACCGGATTCTCCATGGCGGCGATCAGAGTACCTTCGGTGAAGCAGGCTGGCGGTTTGGTCTTGCCTTCTGTGATCGTCAGTGCGGTGACAGGAAGTGTCTCGCCTTTTTGCACATCCGGCAGGGAAATCTGGGAGAATGTGGTTTGTTCTTCGTCCTCGTCTTCGCCGTCAGTATAGCCCGACTCATAAACTTCTCTCCAGCCGGCAGATTTGATAAAATTGCCTTTCGCGCTAAAGCGTTCTTCGCCGATGGTGCCGCTGATGGAAGTCTCTTCATACTCGCAGGCAGGAGAGAGAACCGCCAGAAACCGGCGCACGACCAAATCGTAAATTTTGCGCTCTTCATTGCTCATGTGGTCAAGCTGCACAAACTGTTCGGTCGGGATGATTGCATGGTGATCAGACACTTTGCTGTCATTGACAAAGGATTTATTTGCCTGAAGTTTTTGCATGGAAAGCCGTCCGGCAATCTTGCTGTAAGGACCTACTGCGCAGGCTTTTAAGCGTTCCTTTAAAGTCGGCACGATATCGGTAGTGAGGTAACGGGAATCGGTACGAGGGTAGGTGAGTACTTTGTGATTCTCGTAAAGTCTTTGCATGATATTGAGGGTCTGTTTTGCGGAAAATCCGAATTTCTGGTTGGCTTCCCGTTGAAGTGCAGTCAGGTCATACAGTGCAGGTGCGAATGTTTTTTTCAGCTTTTTGCGTACATCCGTTACAAGCAGTGACGGAGCGGAGGCCTGTTTGATCGCCTGGATGCGGTCTTTATCAAAGGAGCGGGAAGAGCCGGATCTGGCATCTGTCCATGTAAATGTGATTCCGCCAACCGCAGCTTTGAGTCCGTAATAAGGAACCGGCTTGAAGGTGCGGATCTCTTCTTCTCTGGCAGCGATCATAGCGAGTGTCGGGGTCTGGACACGTCCGCAGGAGAGCTGTGCATTGTATTTGCAGGTCAGCGCTCTGGTGGCATTGATCCCGACCACCCAGTCGGACTGTGCACGGGCAACAGCAGCGCGGTACAGTGGCTCGTAGGATTTGCCGGGGCGCAGATTCTGAAAACCTTCCCGGATGGCTTTGTCTGTAACGGAGGAGATCCAGAGTCGCTTCAGCGGCTTCTGATTTCCGGCTTTGTCAAGGATCCAGCGTGCCACAAGTTCCCCTTCTCTGCCGGCATCGGTTGCAATGATGATATCAGAGACATCTTTCCGGAAAATCAGCTCTTTGACAGCGTGGAACTGGCGGCCGGTCTGTTTGATGACTACCAGCTTCCAGTGCTCTGGGAGCATGGGAAGCGTATCCATGTTCCAGGTCTTGTACTGTTCGTCGTATTGCTCCGGATCAGCCAGTGTGACAAGGTGACCCAGCGCCCATGTGACGATATAGTCTGTTCCTTCTATATAAGTATTTGTTTTTTTATTGCAGTGTAAAACCCGGGCGATGTCCCTGCCCACGGAAGGTTTTTCTGCAATGACGAGATGCTTCATAGTGTTTCTCCTTCTTCTGTTTAAAATATTCAGACGTTATGGAAGCCTTTTCCGATGATCTCACTTGTATTGGAGATGAGAATAAATGCGGAAGGTTCTTCGTCTTTGATAAAATTACGGAGCCGGACAGCCTGCGGGCGGTTCAGTGCCGTGAAGATGACGTATTTGTCTTTTCCGGAAAACGCGCCCTGTGCATGGCAGACAGTAGCGCTTCGGTTTAATTCCTGTACAATAAAGTCGCAGATCGGCTTTGGATTGTCACATACTACGTTAAAGTATTTGGAAAGATTGAAACTTTCAATAAAAGTATCGATCATAAACGAGCGGATTGCAAGTCCAAGGAATGAATACAGCCCTGTTGCAATGTCGAACATGAAACAACCAGCAACGGTGATCAGCACATCTGTGATCAAAAGAGCATGTCCGATATCTACGCTGGAATATTTTTTCAGGATCATGGCAATGATATCCGTACCGCCGCTGGAAGAGCCGATGTTAAACAGGATCGCGGAACCAAGAGACGGAAGCGCGATGGCAAAACAAAGCTCCAGCATCGGCTGATTTGTCAGTGGTGCACTCATCGGATAGATCCGCTCCAGTGCGGAGAGCGCAACTGACAACAGAATGCTGCAGTAGGCAGTCTTTGCGGCAAATTTTTTGCCGAGAATAAAAAATCCGATGATCAGCAGAATCATGTTAGTGATAAAGTTGAAATCTCCTGCGGACATCACGCCGGTTTTGGCAACGAGAACCGCAAGACCGGTGATTCCTCCAAATGTAAAATGATTTGGAAATTTGAAAAAATAAGTGCCTGCCGCCATCACCAGTGTACTGAAGGTCAGCAGGAAAAAATGTCGTAGTTTACTTTTCATGTCGAATACCCCCGAATAAGATAAGAAAATTGTAGCTTGTGCTTTCTCAAAAGTCAATGAATTATCGTCGGATTATTGGAAATACTAACTTTCAACAAGGAGGGTGAAAAAAGATGTATCAGGATTTACCGATTCAGGATATTTACGCAAGAGAAATTTTAGACTCCCGGGGCAATCCGACGGTAGAAGTGGAGATACTTGCCGGGGAGAAAATCGTGGGAAGAGCAGCGGTTCCATCCGGCGCATCAACGGGAAAATTTGAAGCAGTAGAGCTTCGTGACCGGGAGAAGCGGTATGGAGGAAAAGGGGTAGAGCAGGCGGTGCGTCACGTCAATGAAGAAATCGCCGAGGCTCTGATTGGAAAAAATGTGTTGGCACAAACGGAGATCGATCATATTTTAAAGGAACTCGACGGCAGCATTGACAAGCATAATCTGGGGGCAAATGCAATCTTAGGTGTCTCGCTGGCTGCGGCAAAGACCGCTGCGGCTGCACTTAGGATTCCGCTGTATGACTATCTTGGAAATGTAGGAGAAAAGGTAATGCCTATTCCTATGATGAATGTGTTAAACGGCGGTGCTCATGCGGACAATAATCTGGATATTCAGGAGTTTATGCTGGTTCCTTATGGACCGGACAGCTTTAAAGAAAGATTGCGCATGGGGACAGAAATTTATCACGTACTGCGAACACTTTTGAAGCAAAAAGGATTGACTACAGCTGTCGGGGACGAGGGCGGATTTGCACCGGAATTGAGAGATTCCAGAGAGGCGATTGAATTTCTGATCGAGGCAGCACATCAGGCGGGATATCAGCCGGGAAAAGATGTAGGGATTGCTTTAGATGTGGCGGCTTCAGAAATTTACCGGGCAAAAGAACAGCGGTATTATTTTGTGGGGGAAAGCAAAAAGAGCGGGAAAAAGATCGCGAGAACATCGGATGAGATGATGGAATACTATGAAAGATTGATTCCATTGAGGATCCGTTGGATGAGGAGGATTGGGATGGCTGGAGCAGACTGACAGCAAAAATTGGGGAGAAAGTACAGCTTGTAGGAGACGATCTGTTTGTGACCAATCCGGAGAGAGTCGCATTGGGGATAGCAAAAAAAGCAGCTAATTCGGTGCTGATCAAGGTGAATCAGATCGGGACACTGACAGAGGCGGCAAGAGCGGTGGAACTGGCGCATCAGGCAGGGTATCGGACGATTATGTCTCACCGATCTGGTGAAACGGAAGATACCACGATCGCGGATCTGGCGGTGGCATTTCATACCGGACAGATCAAAACCGGTGCACCGTGCCGCTCGGAACGTGTGGCAAAATATAATCAGTTGCTTCGAATTGAAGAAACATTGTGGAAATCCATGTGATGAGAGGACCATTCCGGAGAGAGTGAGAGATCTTTTTCCGGAGTGGTCATTTTATTTTACAAACTGTACATATTTGATATTGACAGTAATTACAATTTGAGATATACTGTACTTACAAGGCAAGTACAGATATGACAGAAGGAGTGATGAAGTGGAAATTATTTTAAGTAATGCCAGTCCGAAACCAATCTATGAGCAGATCACTTCCCAGATAAAAGCCATGATCATGAACGGAGAGCTGAAGGCAGGAGACCCGATGCCGTCCATGCGAAAGCTTGCAAAGGAGCTTCACGTCAGTGTGATCACGACACAGAGAGCTTATGATGATCTGCAAAAGGACGGATTTATCGTGACAGTTCCGGCAAAAGGAACCTTTGTATCTGCACAGAACCAGGACTTTATCCGGGAGGAGAACAGAAGACGGGTAGAACTGCTTTTAACAGATGCGGTAGAACTGGCAAAGGAAAACGGAATTGAACTTGAGGAATTGAGAACGACATTAGACGTATTGTATCAAGAGGAGGATGTGTGATGGAATTTGCACTGGAAGTCAAAGGACTGCGTAAAACATACAAAGAATTTGGATTAAAAAATATTTCGATGAAATTGCCCAAGGGCTGTGTGCTCGGGCTGATCGGAGAGAATGGCGCCGGAAAATCTACCCTGATTAATGCGATTCTCGGGCTGATTGAATGCGACTATGAGTCTTTAAGGATTTTTGGACAAGAGTATGCAGGAAATGAAAAGCAGATCAAAGAAGAGATTGCGGTGATCTTTGACAAGACCTGTTATGATCTGAATTTTACACCGCTGTTTATCGGAAAGATATTGAGTAATGTGTATTCCAACTGGGATATGGAAAAATATCATATGTATCTGGATCGGTTTGAACTGCCGAAGAAAAAGAAATTAAAAGAATTTTCCAAGGGAATGAAGATGAAAATGGAATTTGCCGCAGCCCTAAGCCACGATCCCAAGCTTCTTATTCTGGATGAGGCGACAAGCGGTCTGGATCCGGTATTCCGGGACGAGATTCTGGATATTCTCAGAGAGTACACCGAGGATGAAGAACATACGATTCTGATGTCCTCTCATATTACCAGTGATCTGGATAAGATTTCGGATTATATCGCATTTATTCATGATGGGGAGTTGTTGTTTACAAAGACCTATGATGAGCTTCAGGAAAATTACGGCGTCTTAAACTGTGGACAGCGGATCTTTGACGCACTGAACCGGGAGGATATTGAGGCATACAGAAAGGATTCCTATGGATATCGGGTTCTGGTCAACAATAAGCAGGGAATCCGGAAGGTATTTTCAGATCTGGAGATTGAACAGGCAACGATCGAAGACGTGATGCTGTACTGCGTGAGAGGAGAGAAAGTGGCATGAGAGGGATTATTTTAAAAGATTTATATGAGGGATTCTGTATTAAGAAGAATCTGATCAACTGGCTGGCTTCTATGATATTTACGTCTGCGCTGACAGCGATCAGTGAATTTATGAGAGGTGCCTATGGATTTTTGCTGATTGTAGTACTCCTATTTCCTGTGATGGGAAGTACGCTGCTTCAGATGACGGTGGAACAGGATGAAAAGGCAGAATTTGACCGGATTCAGCTCACCTATCCGCTGAGCAAAAGCGAGATTGTTCTGTCCAAATATCTGGGCGGTCTGACACTTTATTCATTTGTGTTTGTATTGATCTATGTGTATGGATATCGGACGATCACCCTGGAAGACGCACTTCCGACATGGGGAATCGGTGTAGTCGGAGGTGTGATTTACTTTGCAGTGAGCTATGTAGCATATTTCTGGCTTGGTAATTTGAAAGGTGTGATTTTTACATTTCTTGCGATGGTAGGACTTGTAATTGCGTTTTTGCTCAGCGTGTTTAATATCGGGCTGGAGGAAATCATGCAGGTGGAAAAAAGTATTTGGATCATTGGTTGTCTGGTGATGGCAGCAGTGTTGATGGTGATCAGCTACTTTCTATCTCTGAAAATATACACAAAAAAACATTCTTGAAATAGTTATTTTGCACAAAATATTTATGCAGAAGAAATGTTGATATGTAAACAATATAAATGATAGAATAAATAAGAACAAAACCTATTTGCAGCAGAGACAGGACTGGTTTTTCGTGCAGATAGGTTTTTATTATGTATTAAGAAGGGGAAAAGATGCGGATAGACAGGATATTGAACAACAATGTCGTGATCATAAAAGATGAGAATGGAGAAGAGCAGGTTGTCTGCGGAAAAGGAATCGCCTACAAGAAAAAGGCGGGAGACCTTTTATCAGAAAAGCTGATCAACAAAGTGTTTGTTTTGAAGGACACTGCTCAGAAACAGCATTTTCAGGAGATTATCTCTGAGATTCCTGTGGAATATATTCAGATCACGACAGAGATTGTGGAGATGCTCACACAAACACTGGAAAGAAAACTAAATGAAGCAATCTATATTTCATTAAGCGACCATATTTATATGGCAATCACCAGATATCTGGACGGTGTTGTGGTGAAGAATTCCATGCTGTGGGATATCAAGCGTTTTTATGAGAAAGAATATCAGGCGGCGAAGAAGGTCTGGAAGATGATCAATCAGACGTTCAAGGTAGAATTACCGGAAGATGAGATTGGTTTTATTACCCTGCACATTGTCAATGCAGAGATGGACAATGAGAACTTAAAGCAGACGATGGAAGTCACAAAGCTGATGCAGGAGATTTCCAATATTGTCCGTTATTATTTTTCCGTAGAGTTTAATACAGAATCGGTTTATTATTATCGTTTTATTACCCATTTGAAGTTCTTTGCACAGCGTCTTCTGACAGATAAAGAGTATGAAGACGATCAGGACAACGAACTTTTCAATACAATTCGGCAAAAGTACCGCACTTCTTATAAGTGTGTGGAAAAAATCGCAGAGTTTATATCGCGTAAATATGAAAAGGAACTTTCAGATGAAGAAAAATTATATCTGACCATTCATATTGAACGCGTTATATATAAGAGCAGAGATTAGCGAATCATCGGAAGCGCGCACAGATGAGGAGTGTTTCTGCTTTGTCAGGATGGTAACATTAAGTTGGCTACACCTTTATACAATGAAAACTGTATATAAGGAGGATGACATGGGTAAATACTCAAGTTTAGCCGCAGACATTATTAAAAATGTCGGTGGAAAAGAAAATGTTGAAAGTTTAAGACACTGCGTTACAAGATTAAGATTCCGTCTGATTGATGAATCCATCGCAAATGATGAGGTCATCAAAAATATGGACGGTGTGGTGACCGTGATGAAAGCCATGGGAGAATACATGGTAGTCATCGGGGAGCACGTGGCGGATGTATACGATGAAGTATGCAGCCAGCTTGGCTTAGACGCCATGCAGGCAGAGAACAAAGAACAGAAAAATGCGAAAAAGAAGAGTCCCCTCGAGAAAGTTCTGGGAACAATCATGGGTGGTATGGGACTGACTCTTCATCTGCTCTGTGCCTGCGGTATTATCAAAGGGCTGTTAGTCCTTCTGACATTTGTCGGAATCAAACCGACAGATGGAATTTATATGCTGATGAATGCAGCAGGAGACTGTTTCTTCTATTTCCTGCCGCTGATTCTTGGATTTAACTTTGCAAAAAAATTCCAGATCGATCCATTCTTCGGACTGATCCTGGCAGCTGCAATGTGTTATCCGGCAATTCAGAATGTAGACATCAATTTATGGGGATATGTCGTAAATACGACCTATACTTCTACATTCCTGCCGATTTTATTTGGTCTTCTGGCAGCAGTTCCGCTGTATAAGTGGTTTGACAAAGTGCTTCCGAAGATGATCAAAGGTTTTATGACACCGATGCTTACATTGATCATTATTTTCCCGCTGACCTTTATTGTGATCGGACCTCTGGCAAATATGATCGGTGCGGGACTTAATGTTGTTCTCACAAGTATCTGTGAATTCTCACCGCTGCTTGCAGGACTGATTCTGGGCGGATGCTGGCAGATTTTTGTATTGTTCGGTATCCATGGTGTTCTTACAATTTTTGCGTTTATGGATCTGCTCGCAGGAAATCCAAGCCAGCTGCTGGCATTTTCCTACGGTGCATCCTTTGCTACATGCGGAGTTCTGCTCTCAATCATCTTAAAGACAAAAGATGCAAAACTCAAAGAAGTGGCACTGCCGTCCTTTATTTCTGCAATCTTCGGAGTGACAGAGCCGGGAACTTACGGTGTGACACTTCCTCGTAAGAAGATGTTTGCCATCTGCTGTATCGGTGGTGCTGCAAGTGGTGTTGTAGTTGCACTCAGCAACCTGGCGATGTACAGCTATGCGGGAATGGGAATCATCGGTCTTCTTGGATTTATCAATCCGGACGGACCGAACTTTATCGGAATCGCATTATCTGCGATCGTTCCGTTTGTGGTATCTTTTGTTCTTGGTATGCTGGTTTACAAAGATTCCGATTATGAATATTTGAATGATGTAGTAGAAACAGACATCAAGTCAGTGTCAAAAGAAGAGAAGACGGAAGAGAAAAAAGAAGCTGCTCCGGCGCTTTTAAAAGAAAAAGAGATGCTCGCAATGCCGGCAGACGGTATGATCAAGCCACTTTCCGAAGCGGCAGATGAGGCATTTGCGAATGAAGCGCTTGGAAAGGGTTGTCTTGTAATCCCGGAAAATGGAAATGTATATGCACCGTTTGACGGTACTGTACGTGTGCTGTTCCCGACAAAACATGCGATCGGGCTTGCCAGTGAGGGTGGATGTGAAGCGCTCATCCACATCGGAATCAATACGGTGAATCTGGATGGAAAATATTTCGAAACTCATGTACAGCAGGGAGACTGCGTGAAAAAAGGGCAGCTTCTTGTATCCTTTGAGAAAGAAAAAATCGAACAGGAAGGTTACAGCTGTGAGATTCCTGTGATCATAACAAACACGGATGAGTATTTGGATATTGTAGAAAAAGATCATGACCGCCATGTACATGGTGAGGACATGCTGCATGTGATTCGATGAAAGGAGTAAAAGAGCAATGAGTTTTCCAAAGAATTTTTACTGGGGCGGCGCTACAGCCGCGAACCAGTGTGAAGGCGGCTGGAACGAAGGTGGAAGAGGACCGGCCAAAACAGATGTGACAACAGGTGGTTCCGCAAAGAAATCAAGAGGGATCACGTACCGCATGCCGGACGGAACAGAAGGCATGGTGGGCGGATTTTCCCGGATACCGGAAGGTGCATCCTATGCAGTGCTGGACGGATATTATTATCCGAACCACAAGGCGATTGATTTTTATCATCATTATAAAGAAGACATTGCATTATTTGCAGAAATGGGATTTAAGATGTTCCGTATGTCGATTTCCTGGTCCCGGATTTTCCCGAAGGGAATTGAAGAGGAGCCCAACCGTGAGGGAATCGAATTTTACCGGAATGTATTTACAGAACTGAGAAAATACGACATCGAGCCGCTTGTGACGATGTGCCATTATGATACACCACTGTATCTGGAGGAAGTGTTAGGCGGATGGACGAACCGTCAGTTGGTGGATGCGTTTGAAAAATATGCAAAAGTGATCTTTGAAGAATATAAAGGACTGGTCAGATACTGGCTTACATTCAATGAGATCAACAGTCAGCTGATGATGAAGAATTTCGTTCCGAATGCTCCGAAACAGATGCTGGAAAATGCGTATGCAGGACTTCACAATCAGTTTGTGGCAAGCGCCAGAGCGGTAAAGCTTGCTCATGAGCAGTATCCGGAATATGTGGTAGGATGCATGATCGCAGGTATGACGACATATCCGCTGACTTGTGATCCGCAGGATGTTCTGCGTGCACAGCATAAGATGCAGGAAGATTTCTATTACAGCGGGGACGTGATGATCCGCGGACATTATCCGGTATTTGCGAAGAGAATGTGGAGAGAAGACGGCGTGTCATTTGAAGTCCCGGAAGAGGATTTGGAGATTTTAAAAGAAGGAAGAGCCGATTTCTTCAGTTTTTCCTACTACAGCACAAGCTGTGAGACGACACATACAGATGCACCAAAAGACGGGGCAGGCAATCTGGTACTCGGATATAAAAACCCATACATCCAGTATTCTGACTGGGGATGGGGTATGGATGCGGACGGACTGCGATACATTCTGAATGAGATCTATGGACGTTATCAGGTGCCGATTATGATTGTAGAAAACGGACTCGGTGCGATTGATACTGTAGAAGCGGATGGAAGCATCCATGATGACTATCGTATCGCATATTTGAAGGATCATGTCAGAGCAATGTCAGAGGCAATCGATGACGGAGTAGAACTGATCGCATTTACACCGTGGGGATGTATTGACCTTGTCAGCGCATCTACCGGAGAGATGAGAAAACGATATGGCTTTATCTATGTAGATATGGATGATGACGGAAACGGATCTATGGAAAGAAGCAGAAAAGATTCTTTCTACTGGTATAAGAAGGTCATTGCATCCAACGGAGAAGAATTAGAATAAGAGACAGGGGACTATTCGAAAGAGTAGTCCCTTTTGTGTAAAAGGTTAAAAATCTGCCACATTTTTCTGAAACAGTAAAATAATGACATAAAGTAGTAGTTTTGTAAATTTACTTTCCGAATTGGTTATGTTATAACCATTACAAATCTTCAGTTTAAGGTGAAGAAGGAGGTTAAGAGAGGTATAGTCAGTAAGATTTTATTTTAAATTTTGAGAGGAAAAAGGGTATACATGAAAACAAGGAGAAAGAAACAGACAAAACGTGTTCTGGCCAGTGCACTGGCAGCAGTGGTTGCAGCATCTGCAGTTCCGGTTTCCAATTCAGTCGTTCATGCAGAAGAATCTCAGGACAGGAGCGAATTAAAGCTGAGATATACAAGCGCAGCACCGGATAGTTATGATGGATGGGAAAAATGGTCTCTTCCAATCGGAAACAGTGGAATCGGGGCAAGTGTATTTGGTGGTGTGCAGACAGAGCGTATTCAGTTGAATGAGAAGTCACTCTGGTCCGGCGGACCAAGCGAAAGCCGTCCGGATTATAACGGAGGAAACCTGGAAGAAAAAGGAAGAAACGGACAGACAGTAAAAGAGATTCAGCAACTGTTTGCTAATGGGGACAATGATGCAGCAAGCAGTAAGTGTGGAGAACTGGTAGGTTTAAGTGATGATGCAGGAGTAAACGGATACGGATATTATCTGAGTTACGGAAATATGTATCTGGATTTTAAAGGTATCTCGGACAAAGACGTTGAAAATTACGAGAGAACACTGGATCTGAATACGGCAATTGCCGGAGTTGAGTATGATAACGGGGATACACATTATACTCGTGAGAACTTTGTAAGTTATCCGGACAATGTACTTGTGACACGACTGACTGCGGAAGGTGGCGATAAGCTGAATCTGGATGTCAGAGTGGAGCCGGATAATGAAGCAGGCGGTGGAAGCAACAAAAATACAATACAGGCGCAGTCTTACCAGAGAGAGTGGGAAACAACAGTTAAGGATGCGCTGATTTCCATCGACGGACAGCTGAAAGACAATCAGATGAGATTCAGCTCTCAGACAAAGGTTCTGACAGAAGGCGGAACAACAGAAGACGGAGACGAAAAGGTCACAGTCAAGGATGCAAAGGCTGTTACGATTATTACATCGATTGGAACAGATTACAAGAATGATTATCCGGTATATCGCACAGGGGAAAGCCAGGAGCAGGTCGCTTCCAGAGTGCGTGCTTATGTAGATAAAGCAGCAGATACTGTAGTAAATGATTCTTATGATACTTTGAAACAGGCACATGTGGATGATTACTCTTCTATCTTTGGCCGTGTCAATCTGGATCTTGGACAGGTTCCTTCTGAGAAGACAACAGATAAACTGTTGAAAGCTTATAATGATGGTTCAGCAAGCGAGCAGGAGAGACGCTACCTGGAAGTGATGCTGTTCCAGTACGGCCGTTATCTGACAATTGAGTCTTCCAGAGAGACACCGGAAGATGATCCGTCCAGAGCGACACTTCCGTCTAACCTTCAGGGAATCTGGGTTGGAGCGAACAGCTCAGCATGGCATTCTGACTATCATATGAATGTTAATCTGCAGATGAACTACTGGCCGACCTATTCTACGAATATGGCAGAGTGTGCGCAGCCGTTGATTTCGTACGTAGATTCTTTAAGAGAACCAGGACGTGTTACTGCAAAAATTTATGCAGGTGTGGATCAGGGATTTATGGCACATACCCAGAACAATCCGTTTGGATGGACTTGTCCGGGATGGTCATTTGACTGGGGATGGTCACCGGCAGCGGTACCGTGGATTCTTCAGAATTGCTGGGAATACTATGAATTTACAGGTGATGTATCCTATATGCAAAATTACATCTATCCAATGATGAAGGAAGAGGCAATTTTCTACGATAATATTTTGATAGATGATGGAACCGGACATCTGGTATCTTCACCAAGTTATTCACCGGAGCATGGACCAAGAACGGCAGGTAATACTTATGAGCAGACACTGATCTGGCAGTTATATGAGGATACTATCAAAGCAGCAGAAACTCTTGGTGTTGATGCGGATCTGGTGGCAACATGGAAAGATCATCAGTCCAGGTTAAAAGGACCGATCGAGATTGGCGATAGCGGACAGATCAAAGAGTGGTATGAAGAAACGACTGTAAACAGTATGGGACAGGGATACGGGCACAGACATATTTCCCATATGCTGGGACTTTTCCCGGGAGATCTGATCTCATCTGATACACCGGAGTACTTTGAGGCAGCAAGAGTGTCCATGAACAACCGTACAGATGAAAGTACCGGCTGGGGAATGGGACAGCGAATCAATACATGGGCAAGACTGGCAGATGGAAACCGTGCATATAAGCTGATCACAGATCTGTTTAAAAACGGAATTATGACCAATCTCTGGGATACGCATCCGCCATTCCAGATCGACGGAAACTTTGGGATGACATCAGGTGTTGCAGAGATGCTTCTGCAGAGCAACATGGGATATATCAATATGCTTCCTGCACTGCCGGATGCATGGGCATCAGGAAGTGTCAGCGGACTGGTTGCACGCGGAAACTTTGAAGTATCCATGAACTGGAAGAACAAACATCTGATAAGCGCAGAGATTCTTTCAAATAACGGAGGAACAGCAACTGTTCAGGTTCCAAATGCTTCCTTTGCAACAATTACAGATGCAAATGGAAATGTTGTAGATGTAAAAGTAGAATCTCAGGACAGAGTTTCCTTTGAGACACAGGCCGGACAGACGTATTATGTCAAAGATGTTCCTGTGAAAGGGGAGGCACCGACAGGATTATCTGCAAAACGTACAGATGATAATACAGGAAAACTGACATGGGATGAAGTCAAGACGAAAAAAGACAAAGACATTACTTACAATGTATATCGTCAGATTGAGTCCGGAGACGTACAGAAAATTGCAGGCGGTGTAGAAAAAACAGAATACATTGATAAAAATGCAGATAAGGCATTGGGTACGATCCGATATCAGGTATCAGCAGTAGTCGATGGCAAAGAGACAAAGCTCAGTGAAAAAGTAGAGCTGACAGAGCCGCTTGGAGCAGGAAAGATTGATAATAAGGATCCGCATATTGTGTATACAGGTGCATGGGGTGACTGGGACACAGCAAACGAAGGCAACTACAAGGATACGATCAAGTATCTGAACAAACCGACAGGAAAAGAGACTGTAGAACTGGAGTTTGTGGGAACAGGCATCGAAGTGATTACTTGTACAAATACAGACCGTGGAAAATACGAAGTATTTATTGACGGAGAGTCTTGCGGAAAGGTAGATACATACAGTTCTACTACAAAACGTCAGCAGGTTGTATTTAAAAAGGATGATCTGAAGCATGGTACACATACATTAGAGCTGAAAGTGCTCAATGAAAAAGTAGATGCAAGTTCTGGTACAAAAGTAGAACTGGATGCTCTGAATATTCTGGATAATACGATCACACTGCCGGAGAAAGTAGAAGTATCTACAGTTTCCGGAATTACAACGATCGGAAAAGAAGGCACTGTACAGATGCAGGCAAAAGTAACACCGGGAGATACAAAAGACAAGAGTGTTACATGGACTTCTTTTGATACAAGCATCGCATCCGTAGATGAAAACGGACTGGTGACAGTTCACAAGAAAAACGGAGAAGTGACGATCACAGCAACAGCAAATGCCGATTCTGAAGTGAGCGGAAGCTGTAAACTGACTGTGGCACTCTTTGGAGACCTTGGTTCCGGAGAGACGATCGTAGAAGATGCATCTGAGGATGGAAAGAGAAATGATGCGATTAGCTGGAGCGGCTCTGAATGGTCTACATGGGCTGGAGAGCCGGAGAAACATCATGGAAAGACAAAGACAGAAGTTCCTTCAACTGGAAACCAGGCAGGTAAATATTTTGAATATACGTTTACAGGAACTGGAATTGAAGTTTATGCACAGAAACATGCAAACTTTGCAAGTTATGATGTAAGCATTGATGGTGGAAAAGCTGAAAATGTATCATTAGCGGGATCCGGTGGAGGAGATCCACAGCAGAAGATTTTTGAAGCAAAAAATCTTGAGAACAAACAGCATACAATCAGATGCACAATTGTAGCTCGTGACGGAAAAACACAGGCAAACCTTGACTACTTAAAAATCTTCGCACCGGTACAGGCAGCGGAGGTGAATAAAGCGGATCTTCAGACAGCCATCGAAAGCAGGGCCGGACTCATAGAGGGCGCATATGATGCGGACAAATGGGAAGCATTTAAGGAAGCATACAAAGTGGCAGTAGAAGTAATGAATAATGCGGATGCAGATCAGGATGCGGTTGAAAAAGCAGCAGCAGCTCTGAATGCGGCGATGGAAGCACTTGGAGATCCAAATGTTCCGGAAATCGGAGAAGTACAAGGAGAAGCAGTACATGTTGAAAGTTCAGCTGTGATTCTGGAATGGGGTCAGGTAAAGGGTGCAGCATCTTATCTTGTAAAATGGAATGATCAGGAAGTCAAGACCTCAGATACGCGAATCCGGATTGAAGGATTGGAATCGGGTGTGACTTATGACTTTAACATTTTTGCGCTGAATACAAAAGATGTGCCGTCTGAAAATGCGATTGAAATTCACGGAATTACAACAACAGATGTGGTAAAACCGGGAGTCGCTACAGAAATCAAAGCAACACCTGTTGATGAGGATTCAGCAAAGCTGACATGGACAGCACCGGCTGACACAGACGTGGCAAGCTATAATATTTATCAGAATGGTGTGAAGATCGGGGACAGTAAGAACACAGAATTTACAATGGATAAACTGGAAGTCGGAACTGTTTATGAGGTACGTATTACAGCAGTAGATAACGCAGGAAATGAATCAATTCCAGCTCCATTTAAGTTTACATTTACAGAGCCGGAAAAAGAGAACTTCACATTGAAGGCAGCAGCGAATGCAGAAGAAATGGGAATCGTGAGTGTAGAACCACAGCAGGATTCCTATGAAGCAGGAACTGAGGTAACAGTCAAAGCAGAAGCGAAGGAAGGATTCCGCTTTGTAAACTGGACAAAGACCGGAACAGAGGAAGAAGTCAGCACAGAAGCAGCATACAAGTTTGCAATCACAGAAAATACAGATCTGACTGCAAACTTTGTGAAAGAAGAAGTGCCAGAAGAAATCTTCCATGTAACGATCAAAGCCAATGACAATACAATGGGAACTGTAACCATTGATTCAGCAGACGGAAGCTACAAAAAAGGAGAAAAAGCAGAAGTTATCGCAGTGGCAAACGAAGGATTCCGTTTTGTAAACTGGACCGATGCAGAAGGAAACGTGATCAGTGAGTCCAATCCATATGTATTTGAGGTGACAAAGGATCTGGATCTGACTGCAAACTTTGAAAAGATCCCTGCAGAAAAATATACATTCTCTGTTGCAGCAAATGATGAGAAGATGGGAAGTGTTGCAGTAGAACCGCAGCAGGATACCTACGAGGCAGGAACCGAGATCAAGGTGAGTGCAGTGCCGGCATCCGAGGATTATGAATTCGTAGGCTTCACAAAGAAAGGAACCCAGGAGATTGTCAGCAAGGAGAATCCGTACGTATTCCAGATCCAGGAAAATATGGAACTGACTGCAAACTTTAAAGAAGTAGAGCATTCCTACCTGATCTATGTAGAGTCACCGGATCCGCAGATGGGAACGGTCACAATGGATCCTGCAAATGAAGGAAACATCTACAAAGAGGGAACAGAGATCACGGTGAAAGCAGAGCCGAAGGATGGATATGAGTTTACCCAGTGGCTGGAAGTGACAGAAGCAGATGGAGAAGAAGTTCTGACACCAGTAGAAGGCGCTCA
>ERZ772877.914-NODE-914-length-16397-cov-3.07055_pt1 | contig 16397 bp, 21 predicted proteins | sample MGYA00580583_ERZ772877 | MGnify/ENA primary metagenome ERZ772877 (study PRJEB29015, sample SAMEA2737661) | human gut metagenome | biome: human gut; feature: human-associated habitat; material: faeces | place: China | collected 2012 ... | reverse complement strand
ATCTATCCTCTCTAAACTGAAATATTTCACTGCATAGAACACCGCACGTTTTAGATTGTCCCTACAATGTTTCAAATCGCTACCATCATATATAGCAATCACTTTCCTGCCGAATGCTTTCATATAGAGTTGTTCCAGCATGGCTTGCTTATCTTTTGCTTTGCTTTTATCACCGTTAATTATTGTAAATTTTTCGTTCATTTAGCACCCCATTAAATAAACTGATTATGCAGTCTATCTATTTCCATATTAAACTCATTGTCAGTTAGATCACCTTTGCGTTTTCTCTCAATAGCTTCTTTCATCTTTATTCTGATTTCATTGTTATGCGTCATTCGATTTATTACTTCATCGGTAACATAGTGATCCGGATTACCACTACCATCACCATATGATTTTCCAAATAAAGTATCCAACCAAAACATAGCCAAATAGCCATCTGTACTCCTGAAAGTAAAATTTGACATGATAAACAGTTTAAGCTTTAATTCATCATCAGAGTTACAATCATTTCGCAGGTTCTCTTCTTGAAAAGCGTAGTAACATTTTATCGTTTTAATCCCCAAGTCCTTACATGCTCTTACTCTTTCATGTCCAGAAATAATTGTATTGTCCCGTGCTATACATATTGGCTCTATAATCCCATTCTTATCAATCATATTTAAGAAGAATATCCAATCCTTTCCCTTACGAGTAGGGAAATATTTTTCATGATCTGGAAGAGCTTTTAATTCATCAATATCAATCAAATAGGTTCCCGTGTCCCTCTCTATATCTATGGTACTGTCAGATGGTTTTTTCTCGACTGTTTCTTTAATGATTTCCTTCAGTTCTCTTGTAGATATTTGTTTCAAATCATGATTCTCAATAAAAGATTCTCTCTTATCTTCCGGCACATCTAACAGTAATCCAACCTTTGTAATTTCCAAATTGGAAATTGATTGCGAATTTGCCCCAAATGCTTTTGCAATTCTCATAAGTTGATTTGCAGACCTTTGTGAAAAATCGACCTTCTCTCTAAGCCATTCCCCCCATTCCCCATGAGGAACCTTTTCCTTTGCTTTTAAAAGCTCCTGCCCTAATTGAATCATATTTTCGGCTGTTCTATTTTTAAGTGCAATTATATTTTTCTCAATCCGTGCCAAATCTCTATTTATAATATTTTTCATTTCCGCTCTCCCTTACGCAATTTTCTTATTCCTTGCCCCATACACAACCACATCTTCAGCCCCATCAATCACACCAGCCGTCACGACCGCCCTCTTAGCATTAGCCATATCCGGGACATCAAACATAACCTTCTGTAACGCTTTCTCCACAATAGACCTAAGTCCTCTAGCACCGATCTTCCGCTTAATTGCTAATTCAGCTATCCTATGTAAAGCATCGTCTGTAAATTCAAGCCTCACATCATCCATAGCCATAAGTTCCTGATACTGTTTTACCAGTGCATTCTTAGGTTCTGTGAGAATCCTAAGTAAATCTGTTTCACTTAGAGGACTCAATGTTGTTATTACTGGCAGACGGCCAATTAATTCCGGCATAAGCCCAAACTTTACAAGATCATGTGGCTGCACGCCTGATAAATCTGGTGTATCTTTTAAGGAGCATGTGCCAATATCCGCACCGAATCCAATTGGCCTACTATCAGATTCCTTATGTACTATCTTCTCCAATCCTTCAAACGCACCGCCGCAAATAAACAGGATTTTAGAAGTATCAATACTTATAGTTTCACTTTGGGGGTGCCTTCTTCCACCATCCATAGGAACCTTTGCCACACTACCCTCAATGATCTTCAATAACGCTTGCTGAACGCCCTCGCCGGACACATCACGAGTAATGGACACATTCTCACTTTTCCTCGCTATCTTGTCAATTTCATCAATATAGATAATTCCCCGCTCTGCAAGCTCCACATCGTAATCAGACGCCTCTAACAACCTAAGAAGGATATTCTCACAATCCTCGCCCACATATCCGACCTCAGTAAGAGACGTTGCATCTGCTATACAGAATGGGACTCCTAAGAATTTAGCAAGGGATTGAGCAAGATATGTTTTACCAGAACCAGTAGAACCAATCATGAGAATGTTAGACTTCTGAATCTCCACATCGGATTTATGCCTACGCTTAATCCGCTTATAGTGGTTATAGACGGCCACCGCCAATGTACGCTTTGCATCATCCTGGCCTATCACATATTGATCCAGATGTCCCTTTATCTGTGATGGGGTTGCCAACTGTATGTTATCGTTTATGGTTTCTTCATCTTCTTCATTCAAAACATCGTAGGCTTCTGATATGCATTGGCCACAGGCATATCCAAACTTTCCTCCAATCAATCGCTCCACGCTATCCTCTGATTTTCCACAGAATAAGCATATTTTTCTAGTCTTATTTGCCATATTATTTTCTCAACCTTCCTACTAATTACATCCATCAATCACCAAGTGTAAACCTGTATTACGGCATTCCATCTTCCTCATGTAATTCCCGAATACGGTCATCTATCATGTCCTTGAAATTAACAAGAACTGGTTCTTTCTCAGGCCATATAACCGTATCTGACTTCATAAATCTATCCAGTAAATCAGAAAATTTACTATATAACTTTTCTAAATATTGTTCTTCTCTTTTTGACATACATATTCCTCCCATTATTCAAAGACTTTCTTCATAAAATTATTGCTTTTAAAATCATGGTATGATACAATTGAAGCAATTAAAGTTCATACTGATTTTTCCTAAATGGGTTGAAAACCGTTTTTTGATTTGCACGCTAAAAACTTCAAAATCCCTTGAAAATACAAGGTTTTTCAAGTTTTTAACAGGTTTGATTTCCCCCCTGGATTTCGTAGGTAAAATTTTTCAAAAGTCCTTAATTTCTAATACTTTTTCATGAATCCGGATGTTTAATTTCCCCCCTATTGTATACGAATGTATAATAATGAACAGAGTGAATGGGCCAAAGCTACGCCATCAATCCCAGTGCAATATCATAATCTCTTAACCTGTCTTCAACCACATTTGTACCCACATTTCCATTATCTATTCCATTATTAACTATACCAATACTTTTATCTGAATCTGTATTATCAGTAATATTAATATCATCTACTTCATATGGATTGATAAATTTATACTTATTCCATTCATACCCTTTATCACTATATTGTTTTACTACAACTAAACATCTCTCTTTCCATAACTTTCTAATATGTTTACCTATTTCATTCGGAGTTAATTCATCCAATCCTAATGTCTCTGCTACTTCTTCATAGGTTGCTTTCTTTCCATTATCAAGATTATTCACCAATGCAATATAAACAATATAATCTGTTTGTGATATTTTTCCGTCAATCAAAGCATTGGCAACTGAAAAATAAAATTTTATATGTTCCTGATGAAGTCGAAAACGTCTTGCCATTTTTAAACGGCACTCTTTAAATTCATCCGGTTTCTTTTTATCAGGTGTAATCTCTATATAATTCTTCTCTTTTAATCCTTCTAAAAGCTCTTTCAAACGTCTCTCACCAATGCAATATCTCTTTTTTATTGATGAATATAATAGTTCCTGTAAATTTCTTACACGGAATCCCCGCCTACCAAAACTTTCCTTATAAACTTCCAAAAGCGTAATAATCAAAAATTCATGCCCTTTTGTTTCTCTAAAATTTTTTCTTGTCAAAATTTTTTTGTTCAACATAGCAGCTTGACCTTCTACTATGGAAATTTTTGCTCCATTATGATAAGTTCCGCAATAAACTTTATCACACTGACTTTCAACAAAATTTCTTCGTGGATCATCTGGTTTAAAACTTTCATAGCAGCCTAACAACTTATATTTGTCTTCTTCTAAAAATTTCTTAGTATCATCCTCAATTATCTTCTTACTTTTTGGCGGTCTGCATCTTAGGTTATATTCCTGGCATACAGAATAGATTTGAGAATCAAGATAATGTTCTGTTTTTAACATATTTACAATTCTTCCATGCCAAAAATTACGTTGCCCTTTATCTGCTCCCTCATTAAGCATTTTCCTTACACAAAGATAACAGGGATATTCATTTAAGCTTTCATAATTCCACTTTTGTTTTTCAAGAATTTTGTTATTCTCCTGCTCGTTGTTATAGTAGCTGATTAGCTTTGATAAATATGGAAGTTTAAATGCTTTAAATCGGTTTCCTACTCTGTATCTGTTATCTATAACTTTCACAAATGACCATTTTTCTTTATTTTCATAGTTATACGTTCCATCATCTAATTTATGGTTATATGTACAAGGCGGTCTTGAAATTTGTGTTGGTGAAGCTGCTTTTATATCTGCGCCTAAAATTGATACAAGTGTTTTATTTATCTCCGCAACTTCTTTTACTTTGCATGTAGGTTGTATACTTACATAGTAATGATAACCATGTCCACTATTAATACATCCATGAAGAAATAATTTTGGTATTTTATCCTTTATCATTTGTGTACAATCTCTCGCATCCTTCATATTGGGATAATCTTTTCTGTCAAAATCCAAATATATTACTTTCCGCATCCGTTGGCTTGTGACAGTTCCATCTTTTCTCCCATAATTAGTGGCAATCTGATTATAAACATCATGTGTCTCACGAAATTCATTGATAAACCATTGAAAAGCACTAAAACTTTTTACACATCTTACTACCCTATCTTTTTCACTTTTTCCAACTTCTCCATCCTTATTCCGCTTTAAGGCAATCATCCTTATGTATTCATTATCCTTTAATTTTTCAGGATAAAGCATATCATAGTACCTTCTTAGAATTTCTGTTTGTGTGTTGTTGCTAATAATACATCACTCCTTCGTTTTTTATTAAAATGGGAATAAACGCTGAAGATCAGCTTTGCACTACTCCCTTATTACTATTCTTTTTTGATAATTTCATTATGCTAATAGTGTTATTTTGTACGCTTCACCACCATCTATATCCAATTCAATTATTTATAGGCACACCACCCATATGAGTAATGTGCCTGTCTCCCCGTCCTATAATGTCAACCAGCATCGTCACTGGTTTGGTATTTCGTTCCTTTAATGAATCAGTATCATCACTGAGCGTCTATCGTCCTCTGTCGGCTCCTGGTCCCTTCACCAGAATGTATTTCCGTTCAATATGTAATCATCCACAACCGATGACTGACTGGCTATCTCTCACCGCCAATATGTCTCTGTATAATGAATATTCTCCAAAACCTACGCAGATTTTTGGAAAAATAATTCCTCTCTAAGCTGAGTTTCTACATCATCCATTGTTACGCCATCATTTAATTGCAGAGACATGACAATGGAACAATTGCAGTAAGTACTCATGTTGCCGATCTGGACCAGCAAGTTTTCCTTACCTGACTTTAAGTACTTGAAGTCAATGCTGTCTGCAAAGATTCCGGATTCACTGTAGAATTCCAAATCTGATATAAATGATTCTGGTGTAACGATCTCTGTTTTATCTTCATCCTTGTAATGTAACTCCACACTTGTGACTGTAACCATGTTGCCATTGATGGCGTTAATAAGGTTCCTGGCCGATGTGGGGTATTTAATCATGCTCATAATATATGTTCTCCTCCTTCTGATTTATTTTCTCGAATTTATAGACACCTTTCTTGCTACCAGATAAATCCAAATGGTCATATGATGTATTTAAACTTGCTTCTAAAAAGGCAGGATATAACCATCCAAAAAAGAAACCAATGGTTGATATTGACTCAATACGTTTATTAATACAATCTTCTATAAATTCATGAGAGAGGTCATAAAACTTTCTCAAATACTTTTCTTTCAATTCTATTGATTCTTTTGTTTCTGTTGCACCATCAAAACAATCTTGACTAAATGTTTTTATACCCATATCTTTAGGATATCCCTCTATATCCGTACTCATAATGTATCTTCTCCTTCCGATTCATATTTTTTGTGTTCATTCTCACGATACTTGTAAAACTCCCTCATGACTGAAATATTGCATTCAATCTTTTCTTCGTGTAAATCAAGCAATTTAGTACCAAGGCACATAGGTTTTATAATTACCTCCGCTTCTGTTCTTTCATCATATATAAGCAACACATCATCTTTATGTACCTTCGCTGTATAGATCCGACAATCATCTGATTGTGTCCTGACCGCAAAGAATCCTGCCACAGACGGTTCATATGTCCATGAAATGCCGTGCTGGACATCCTTACTTGCTGTGTGTCCACTGCCTATATCTGTATCAGATAATCCATGCTCTCCACGATAAATTGTCATATATTCATTGGGAAATTTGAAGTTTACGTTTTTGATAAGATGTTCTCTGATTTGCCTTGATTTTTCCGGCTCATTTTGACAAACCTGAAGGAAATACTGGTATTGATCGTCTGTAATATTATCTTGTTGGGTGTAAATGCATTTTAAAAATGATAATAATTGGAGATATTGAGGTATGAACGGTACAATTTCTTTGTAAATCTCCCACCGTTCCAGTTCTTCAAACTTTGTAAGGTGTTCCTGTATCCCATGCTCCCATTCATTCAGCTCAATCATGAGTTTTAAGGTATCCTTATTCTCAATATTTAAATCGTCCACTACCGCTAATAATACTTGGAGTTTATTCTGGTTAATGACTTCTTCTTTATTTATGATGATTACTCCTTTGTTACAGGCGGCACGGTTAAGCACCGCCCTATTGTTTACTGAATCATTGCATCCGGTTCCTTACTCAACATCTGATATTGATTGCAAATACTAATTAATTCCTCGTTTGTTTTCTGTACTTTCTTTAATAGAGCAAGTAGTTTCTGTGTAATCTCATCTTTTGATTTCCACATGCCATATTGCGCCATTGAAAGGCTATTCAAGATTTCCCATATGCTAGGATCGTGAAAGTCATCATGGATACCAATGCAGCTCACATCATCATCCTGTACCTCATATTTTAGGGTCCCGGAAAGTGGAGCTTCGATGATACAGGTTGAATATTTTTCCTCATAATCCCTTACAAATTCATCTACGGACACACCAGACTCCTTATAGGCATCGTAAACCATGCCATAATATGATGGCGATACAAAGATACCTGTACGGTTGATAAAGTCTGTCCGGGAAATAAAGTCTGTATATACTGGCTCAACTGGCTTGAATGTCTTATCGTATGGTTTGATTAATACCTGTTTCTCTACATTTTTAACATCACTCATTATTGTTTGTCCTCCAATTCGTTTTATAATCTATATACATGTTCTCCTAATTCATCAATTGCTTTCTGAAAATCTAAGGCTGACATCTTCCTCATTGTTATATGTAATGGTTACATCCCTTAACCCGCAATCAAAGACCAGATCTGCACTTCCCATCCTGATTTCTTTTATATCTCCGCTCGTAATTGCAACATAGGTCGCCGTTTTAACAATCGTTCCTTCATTACTCTTTTCGCAATCTTCGTCCCAATCGGCATTATAAAGCTTGATAACTTCCCCTTCGTCCACCATATAATTGAAATACAGTTGGTAGTATACTTTTCCAAACCTTTGTACTCGGATACCGTATGGGCTATTTTGTTTATCTACCCTGTGCAGACGTTTCCTCAATTCATCCCAAGTGATAATGCCATGCTCGTTTCTATTCTTAAGCCAGACAATATAATTATGGATACTGCTCTCAATACATTCGCATACTTCATCAGAATCGGCTGTATAATCTGGATTTTCGGATAATACTTTTTCTGTCAAAACCGCTTTGACCTTATCGTAAGCCGTAGGATTCATCTGTAATGCTTTAAAGTCAATCAAATCTAACAGTTCCTGGCGTGGATTAACCTTTCCATCCACAATGTCTACAATAGGAGCTGATGGGTGTTGTACAAATGATTTTAAAGTACTTTGTATCAGTCCATATCTTTCCTTGCATGTTAAATAATTAAATTCCTTACTCATTCTCTTATCCTCCAAATTTTTTATTATAGAGAACCAACCTTTCGCCAGTTCTCAGTCTGCATTTGTTGATGTGCTAGGAGCATACCCTATCAGGACTTCCATCTTATATACTTACTTCTCCAAAAGGAAAAGCAAATTCATTGATTATTCTTCGTTGATACTGAAACCAGCATATGCGGCCAGTTCCATTAGATCCATGTTCTTATCTACTACTGGATTTTCTGATTCATCTACCACATACCATCCATGAGTACCCTTATCATCACGAATCCGTATAGGGTGTAATCCCTCTTTGGACAATTCATCAGTAACCATGGCTAATGTAAGAACCGGCTCCACATTCAATGCCTGGACACGGTTACTCTTATCTGGCTCACTTACCTCAAAATTAACCCTGTCCCCCTTTAACAGTACCTTACATCCCTTCAATCGGATTTGTGAATAATGGAAGAAATAATCCTTCTTATCTTCACCTCTGATGAATCCATAGCCCTTCTGGCTGACAAACCACTTTACTGTACCCTTCATAATTAATATCCTCCCTCATTAATCCATAAATCCAATCGTTATAACGTTCCTATTTCCATCCAATCTGCCACTCTCTGGGAGCATGTAAACGTTGATAACCCTTGTAGATGGGTATGCAAACCAATCTGCAAAGTCCTTTACATCCTCAATCCTATCTACTTGTGTCATGTCAATAAACAAGCTGGTATTGATTTCCATAGGAAAGATGTTTGTCCCGTCCTCCTTTTGGCTGACCGGATCTCTGCTCATATTTCCAAAATAAAGGATTTTTCCCTCATTTGATGACCTACAATCTGTGAAATACATTTCCGAAAATTCAACACCTGTGCATCGTTTACTGGATGCATCTAGGTTTCCGCTATTCAAGTGAATCTGGTAGCCTTTTCCTGATCTAATTTGTTCTAACAGCGCATTTAAAAATTCTGCTAATTTCATAATATATGATCCTCCTTCTTATTTGTTAAAGTAGGCGGCATTGCACCGCCCACTATATATTTCTCTCTTTCCTACTAGTGCTTCTTAAAAAACAGCATCTTTATTTCCATAAAAGGCTGACCATATGGCTTGATGATAAATTCCACGGATGTTTCTCTATCTTTTTTATAGAAAGCATTGCAGCTATCATCTACCACCGGAACCTCAAATGTATTGGTATCGTCACTGATATGCAGTTTCCAGTCAGACAACGTATTAATATATGTACGCATAGGATTCTGCATTTTTAAATCCAGGCCAAATACGTCCGTGATTTTTGCCAGGATGCAATACCATTCACTTTCTTCTTTCATTACGGAATCCAGAAATTCCTGTAATTCATATACGTCCTTTTCATGATATCCTTCTGAAACTGTCTCCTTAAAGCTGTCAGAAGCGTGTAGGACCATCATCTGAAGCTTTGCCCCGTCTGCTAACTGTGATGTAATAAACAGGGCATCCGCATCTTCGTTAAATTCACCCTTAGTTGATACAATATCTTTCTGGCCGATAGTGTACTTGTTACCATACGATGTGTATTCCTGTGAAAACTCAAATACATCATTATACGCTTCAAATCTGTTGACCTGCATGGACAGGGTAGTCTTATCTCCGTCTAATAAGCTGAGCGAGGTTATATCATAGTCGTTCACCAGCTCAAATAGATCCTGTGTGCTTACTTCCTGTCCATTCATAATTGCTTCTACTGTTTTGTTCATCATGTTTGTTTCCTCCATATTGTTTGATTTTTATTTGATATTACTGGGTTGTTATACCACCCGCATATTAACTATTTCTCCATTCTTCCAATGTGATTCCGCCAAATTCATCCATCTTCATACTTTCTACAAATTCTTTGATTGCATTAAGCTTCTCAAAACAATTTCTCAAATCCGAATGTACAGCTTCCGAAATATCTTCCTCATTACGATAGAAGTCCATATCAGACAACCAGGATATATCTTTCTGAAAAGCAGATAGATACTCCACATAATTCTTCTGAAAGTGTACTAATCTCGTTTCCATATTTTCATCCAGTGGAACATATTCATCTTTCTCTTTTACTGGTTGCTCTACTACCTTTTTAATAACAGCATTTATACTTTTCTTACCAGCTTGAATATCTTTCCTGTCATCTTCCGGAATATCTACTTTATCAATCACTTTGACTAAGCTTTCGGCGGCAGAGGGATTTCTCTTATTTAGCACTCCACGTAAAAGGTTCGCATCTTCCACCCTTCCTTGTTCTGTAAGCGCATCGATTTTATCCACCGCCTTTATTGCCCGGTCTACTTCCTGTCCGGACTTAAATCCAACTATTGGTGCGATAATATCTCTGGTTCTGCCTTGCTTTTCATTATCCCGTGGTGCCATTTCTGGCACATCGGTATTTTTTGTACCCCGTGCGGCCAAATTTGGCACATCGGAATCATCCATAGTCCGTGGTGCCATTTTCGGCACATCGGTGGCTTGATTCTGCTTTAGTTTAGAAAGCTTACGTTTCTCAGCAATTGCTTCTATTGCCTTTTTTAGTTCCCTTGCCTCTCTAGCTTTCTGCTCAATACTCTTCTCCCTGGTTGCGTTGTTATCAATGATGAACTCTATTTCTTGCTCATAGGTATCAAAATCTCTAATTTCAACGTCAACTTCTTCTATATTAAGTAACTCACATACTTTTGCCCGCCTATGCCCTGCAAGAATTATTCCTTTAGAAGTAACAGTCAGAGTATGAACCTGGCCGCTTCGCTTGATTTTTTCAGCCAGATCGGTCACATCCTCGTTTGCGCCATAAATTTCTATGTTCTTTGGATGTGATTTTAATTCAGAAACTTTCATTTTAGTAAATCGCTCCATGCTTTAGTCCTCCAGACTTTGTAACTGTTTCCGTACATAGTCTAACCGCGCCATAACCTTTGATTTCGAGGTTGCCCCTTGTCCACAATATGATGCATACTCACATTCGGGTGTATATGAGTTTAAAAACTGCTCAATCCAAGCCCCGTACTTTTCAAGTGAAATTTTCCTTTCATCAACCGTCTGAATATGATATGCAAATATTGGGATATTGACTTTTTTCATATACTTACTTGGTTTTTCTTTTGATTGGATTGCCTTATTCAGTTTGGAAAATAATTCTTCACAATACTCTAAATCACTTGGTTTATGGTTTGTCCGGAACCATTCTGCAAATTCCATGACAGCATCATTATTAAAGTTCTTAAAAGGAAAATCCATAACAAGCATAAGTGTCTGTAAAATGCATGTTTGTATTTCTCCACGCTTACGTTGCAATGATGTGAAGTAAGATTTGTTATATTTTTCATCAAAAAACTCACTTGTTTCTACCTTATCAATAAATGCTGATAATTCATCTCCAAGTAAAACCCTCGTTTTCTGATCCTTAGTAAGTGCCGTACCATTATTCAAACGATAAAACTGATCTTCAATCTCTTCGTCACTACAATTAACCAGCATCATCACAGAGAGAACCTTATCTTCAATCTTTCTCCTCAAAGATTCTTCAAGTTCCGAAAAACGCTTATTTTCTATCTCATATTCTTCTAATATGTTTTGAGATTTCCGGTTGCCTTCTTCATCCACAATAACCTTCCGTTTTAATATAGTAACAACAGGCGTGTTCTTTGATAAACTGAACTTATCTAACATAAAATCGTAGATTGTTGTAAAGCGTTGTTTCCCATCAAGTACTTTAAATGAGTCATAGTCACCTTCAAACATTGGCAGAGCATATGCCTGTGGGATCGCGAAACCTGCCAGTATACTGTGAATCAAAAGGCTTTGTTGCTCAATATCCCACTGCCCTGGTTTCCTCTGCATTGGATGGTCAAAACTTATATTTTCTGTTTTAATCCCATCATTAATTGCCTTTATTGTGTACTCTCTCTCAATTGTCTGCATATCTTCCCTCTCCTCTTTGCATTAATATTGGTTTAAAAAGTCTCTTACATCTTCATTTGATAGTTCGTATTTATGCCCAGCTACAATAGCTCCACTCCCAGCGTCCAATATCATATAACCACTTCCGACACCTGGAGCATATTTCTTATCCCGCCTTTTAATTAGAAGGAACCCTCGCCTTTGTGCTGCCAGCCGCAAATTTGAGTCTATGGTTGTAGTAATCATTTTCTTCACCCTCTTTCATTATTTAAGATATTACTTTTAACAACGATAGCAGATGAAAATGTTCAGTTGTCAAAGTGCACTTAATAAGCCTATTACCTTTCGATAATAAGAATATTGGTCCGTATAACCTGTGTAAAAAAATGGAATAATAGCAGAAACGCTTGACAATCTAATGGTCAATATGTAAAATAGTTTTATATAGCTTCTGCTATGTAAGCGCATCAACGTGCCTCCAAGCAAATTGATGCAAATAAGTATGTAGAGACTCGTCCAAGGTGCTCCAACACCGTTTGAGGACGAGTCTTTTGCTTTGTATGTATCAGTATAAAACGAACATTCGTTCTTGTCAATAGTTTTCCAGAACGTTTGTTTGGCTTCTCTATATAGCCTATTTACAATTCCCTTGAAAAATGTTACTATATAGTTAAGTTCTAAACTGTACAGTTTAATGATAAACCCTATACTATGTTTTGTCAAGTTTATTTCTATACTTTATATTTTATTTTTTAACTGTACAGTTTAATCAAATCGGAAGGGGGTTAGACGTATGGCTTTGAAGGAAGATTTAAAAGCTGCGATTGTTCAGTCTGGTTTTACCATGACTCAAGTCATTGAACAACTAAATGCGAAGTATGACCGGGATATTTCTATTCAGAATTTCAGTTCCAAGTTAAGACGTGAATCACTGAAATATACAGAAGTGCAGGAAATTCTTGATGTTATCGGATATGATATTGTATGGAAGAAAAAGTAAATCGGATGGAACGAAAAATGAGCTTACTCTGGAAATCGAGTAAGCTCATGGATTATCTACTTCTTTTTATCGATTAAACCCTTTTTATTTTCAACTGTTCCACATAAAGCTCCACAATGAGGACAGTTTATTTTTCCAATGGAAGGATTGAAACTATACCATTTTCCACAAACTTCACATTTTCTCTTCATCGGTAACATCGTCATCACAATTGTCCTCCTTTAAGCTATCCTTCCTTATTTGTCAAAGTGGCTTTCATGCCATCTTTATCATAATTAAATATATAATCACAACTACCGTACATCTCTGATAAATCTGAAAATTCTTTATATATTTGGCATTGTTTAAGGCACTTTTATTCAGATTTAACCATTATAATTCCCCTTATTATTGTATAGGTTTATTTTACCACTGTGTATATTAGATTACAATGTGAAATGGGAATTATTGAAACATATTAACAAAGGTGATATATCTAACTTTGGTCTAGCAGGACTTAAAACTATTTTAAAAATAGTAACTAATAAATTGCCATAAAGAAAAACAACTAAAAACTCAGTACTGCTCCGATACTGAGTTTTTGATAGTTCATTTATTGACGCCTCCGATACTTATAATTCCATTATGGCTGTTAATCCCATGAATATTTACATTTTGGATTTTGGCACTCATATCTGCGCGCCCTCCCACTAACACATATTCTCCGGTAATTAGTGCAGCTAACAGATTTCCCCTAATCATGTTTTCACTTACAGTCAAACGTCTAATATCTTTACATCCACATTTAGGACAAAATGGGTATCGTCCGTTGGCATCCCGTTCACAAAGTGGTACAAAAGATTGCCATGGAAATTCATTTCCCATATCTTCCACATATGAGCCACAACGCTTACACTTTTTCACTTCAACTTGATTGACCATCTCAATTTCAAAATCATCACCGCCACAATAAGGACATTTTTCCATTCTGCTCTCCTTATATCTTATTGAAAATTGAACTTATTGAAAATTGAATTCAGTAACTATAATTTTAACATATAGATATAAACTTTTACATGTAGCTTTCCTTACTTTTTATGAAAGATAAATGGTTTATGGCATTTTCATGGAGGGAAAGTCTATTATATATGGGTAAGTTTTATATGTTACACCTAAATGCTTTGATATTCAAACTATTTCCGAACTGAGATTTTTTCTTACGACATTCTACTCATATCTCAATACTCCTTGTATTTACTAGCATTTCTGCATATTTCAGTAATTATTCCTGATATATCCCCTCTGCTCCAATAAAGCTAAAACCCCTTGAAAAATAAGGGATTTTCCGAACTTATACAAAAAGTGACATATTGTCACTATTGTTCACTATATCAAAAAGTAAAATCCCTTGAAAAATAAGCATTTTCTATCTATTACCGAACAGACGCCGAACCCCTTATTCTTTATGCTGCTAAAAACACAAAATGCCGTTCTATTCCTAGTAAATTAGTAGGAATAGAGATTTTACTACATCACTGCCGAACATAATACCGAACTCATTTATTCCATACAAAAAGGCCGTACCATTGCTGATACGGCTCTACTGAATACTCCCTATTATTTATCCCTCTACCACATCCCCTATAATCCTCTGCCATATTCGCTCAAATTCATCAGGACGTGCAACTCCAACATCTAAATATTGACCATGCTCTTCTATCCATCTAACTTCCTTGTCCAGTTCTTCCATTAATTCTGGTTGCGAATCAAATAGTTTTTCTATCATTTCAACATCCATATTCCCACCATCCTATAATTTGTTCTGTAAAAGGCTCCCGGTTGCATTTTTTTGCTCATTCTAGCAACATTTTATCACAAATCATAGATACTATAAAGTAAGATTTGCTCAAACAAGCAAGAAGGTGGTACAAAATGATCGATGATACTTCTATTAAAAACGATGAGGGCATAAAGATTGGTAGCAATATCCGAAAGATACGTGAATCCCAAAACATGAAAACTGGAACACTTGTCCGCGAGGTCAATCTAAAAGGAATCGATATGACCACCTTTAGTCTGTCTAAAATCGAAGCCAATACGCAGCATATTAGGGCAAGTCAATTTGTTGCGGTTAAGGAAATCCTGGGATGCTCTTATGAGGAGCTGCTACGGCGTGAATGAATAGTAACCTTTGTTTGTTAACTTAATTTCATTTTCACTAGGAGCTGGCCATAATGCAATAGTAAATCAAGTTATATTTTCCTTGTTATCTGGTTCCTTGACAATCTCAAGAACCTCTGCCAACGAAAATGTATCTTCAACCAGATGCTGAATTTCTCTTGCATTTTCACATTCCACTACCGCTTGAAATAGGTTGTTTCTAATTCTTTCGCTGAGTTCTAATTTATAATACTTCCTATATAATTTTTCGGTTTTGTCAAAAATTTGCTGTGCTATTTGATATTTCGCTTCTTTAGATAAATCCTTAAAATGAATGATAGTATCAAATCTATTATATATAGGAGTACCCAGTTTTTCCTTTATTTCATCTAAGCTCTGATAATTAGAGGTGCAAATAATTATTGCTTTATTTAATTCTACATGATAATTAGAATCCACAAAAACCCCTTCATCAAATAATTGATAAAATGCGCTATGAAAATAGGGATTAGCTTTATCAAACTCATCTAATAATATTACATTTGATTCCCTATCCAACAAATCTTTTGCGAAACTCGGTTCCTTATAAGTCCCCCCAAATAAATATGTGTTAAACTGATTATTTTGAAACATTGAAAATTGCTTTCTAAATAGTTTTTCTTTTAACACACTTGCCAAATATAAAGCTGTCTCTGTTTTTCCAATTCCAGAGTTTCCATAAAACAACATTACTACAGGTTTTCTTCTTCCTTTTATAGTTAATGGAAAAAGTGATTTAAGCAACTGCATTTTTACATTATCTTGACCAATAACTTTATTATTATAATCACCATTAATGAACTTGATATGCGATTTCTTCAAATATTTATATTTTTCTTTAATTACCTCAACAATCTCACCATATGTTCGTTGTAATTGAGCACTAACCAATAATGGAGGGTTGTGTATAAACAAATTATCTATGATGAAATATGATAACATATTTATGAAATTAATAATAACGTGATCATTAACTCCTGAAAACTCATTTGAGTCTATAACAAAATTTTTTACGGGTATTCTTTTATCTTCTTCAACATCCTCTTCATCGTCAAATCCATAAGTTGATGCTTTTACTCCTTTTACATTTATATTAATCTCTTTTTGTCTACGATCTGCCTCTGCCGCAAGATAAGTTAAATTTTTGTATTCATCAGGACATCGTTTTAAAAAAGCATTTTTAGAGCCATAAAATATTAGTATTTTATTCATTTATCACCCCTGCTAAAACTACATCGTATACATCTAACTCCATTTCTTTATCATTGTCATTTTCAATATCCATTATCATCTCCGCCGTTATATCTTTATGTGGTTTTTTAATAACAAACTCTTTATCTATAGATAAATTCGACTTGAAACATGATCCAACTTT
>ERZ772877.913-NODE-913-length-16407-cov-3.05638_pt1 | contig 16407 bp, 13 predicted proteins | sample MGYA00580583_ERZ772877 | MGnify/ENA primary metagenome ERZ772877 (study PRJEB29015, sample SAMEA2737661) | human gut metagenome | biome: human gut; feature: human-associated habitat; material: faeces | place: China | collected 2012 ... | reverse complement strand
TCGAGCAGATAGACCGGAAGTTCGAGCAGATAGACCGGAAGTTCGAGCAGATAGATCAGAAGTTCGAACAGATAGACCAGAAGTTTGAACAGATAGACCGGAAGTTTGAGCAAATAGATCAGAAGTTTGATCAGATGGATCGAAAGTTGGAACAAATAGATCAGAAGTTCGAACAGATAGATCGAAGATTACAGGATATGAACCAAAGACTAGAGGGTACGAATCGAAGATTAGATGGTGTGGAGCAAAAATTAAAGGATATGGAGCATACGATCATAGAAGTGGAAAGCAATGTCCTGTCAGAATTGGATACAGTGCAGGAACATGCGAACAATCGATCTGAGCGTATTGAAAACCGTTTGGTGTGTCTTGAACGCAATGGCAATAGTGCGCCAAATTGCGCACTTGCTTTGCGGACAGAAAAGTTGGAAGAGCGAGTAGAAGCTTTAGAACGAAAGGTATCATGAGGATAAGTTTATTTGCTGTCCTGTTTCTGATAAGCAATTCGGCTTGATCCATCTTCTGTCAGGATGGTTCCGCATTTTTTGAAATCCAGTTTAGCGAGAAGACTCTGCATGACGAGATTATCCTGATGGGTGTCAATTTTCAGATTGTGACATTGTGAGAATGCCCAGCTTAAACAAAAAGAAGCTGCACCTTTTACTGTACCGTCAGAAGCAATTCGGTGAACGACTCCGTAAGGTGCGTCATTTAACCAGTTCCCGTCGTAGATTGTGGTATAAGTGACATCATTTTCAAATGCATAGTAAAAAACAGCAATAACGCGATTGTTTTCTTCGCAGACATAGGCGTTGCCCATCCGGATATCATGTTCTATCATATCAACAGGAGGATATGTGGTTCCCCATTGAGTCGGATTTCCATGAGACGCCATAAAAGAACGGGCATGTTCATAAATGCGAAGGATAGAATCTAAATCTTTTAAAGTAGCAATTCTGATTTTCATAAGTGCAATTTCCTTTCCCTGATATATTAGATTTTATTGTAAGTGATAAGAAGAAAAAATGCAAATTGAAGAAAAAAATAGGGGGGGGGGGAAAAATGATGGTAGAAGCTGGAGAATGTGAAAAAAATATGGAAAAATTGTGAATAAAATGGATGTAAAGTGTTGACAAACTGTGCTAAGAGGAATACCATGATAATACCAAATAGAGGGATTATTAGGCTTACCAAGCCTAAGTTTATACACGTTTGGGAGTATAAATATAGGCACGACTAGAATTTGTAGCTTAGAAAATGAAAGGGAAAAGTCGGAATTGTGCTGTTTGGGTAAAACTTATTAATTAAGAGAATGTTTAGGAGGAAAGAAACATGTATAGGAAAAAGTTAATGCGCGCATGCTTAACAGGACTTATGGTTGTGACTGTTGCAACAGCAAATGTAGCGCCAGTATTTGCAGCTGAAGCACCAGCAGGAACAGAGACGACAACTTCAAAAACATCTGTTGTAAAAGCACAGTTTGTAGATGCAGCAGGAACAGTCGTAGCAGGTGGAGACTACTTTGTAGATGCAGACGGAGATGGAATCTTTAATGTAAATGAACTGACAGAGTGGCTTCCTGAAGGATACAAACCAATGGTTCTTGGAGATTTCTTTGTAGCGGATTACAAAGACTGTCCATTACAGATCAAAGTAGAGAAGATTGCAAAAGAATCAATCGTGAAGATTCAGTTTGTAGATGCTGAAACAGATGAAGTCGTAGCAGGCGGAGACTATTTTGTAGATGCAGACGGAGATGGAATCTTCAATCATACAGAAGTATTAGAGTGGGTACCGGAAGGATATGAATTACAGGAATTTGGAGATTTCCAGGTAGAGTTTTATAAAGAAACTCCATTGCAGCTTAGTGTGACAAAGATTGCAGAAGAGCCAGAGAATCCAGATCCGGAAGATCCAAACAAACCAGAGAAACCAGAAGATACAGGAAAAGAAGACACAAATAAAAAAGACGACAAAAAAGAGGATACTAAGAAAGAAGATAAGAAGAAAACTTCTCCAAAGACTGGAGATGAGACAAGTGCAGCAACCGCAGCATTACCTGTAGGTGTGAGCCTTGCAGCAATTCTTGCAGTATTAGTGAAAAAATTTAAATAATCTGAAAAACGCATAGACGGATTTAGGTTATAAAAAATGGAAATATTGCCAAAAATGCATTGCGTTTTTGGCAATATTTTTCTATGGGGAGTACATGAAAGACAGGGGTATAAGCCAGGTGGCGAAAGGAACAAGGATTACAATGAGAAAATACATAAGATTGGTATTGATGATATGTATATTGGGAATTCTGACATGTGGATGTGGGAAAAAAGATAAGGAAGAAAAAACAGTACCGTTGACAATATATGAACAGCTGAAAGTTACAGAGGAGTCCCTTCCAGATGAAGAAACAAAAGTAATACAAAAAGGTGTCAATAGTTGGGCAAAAGCATTTTTGGCGGTAAATAGTGATGCTCAAGATAAAGAAATAACAGATCAGAGTTTGTATCAAAGTATTGCAAATACAGAACATAGAAGATTATTAAAAGAAGAAAGAGATGCTTTTTATAAAGAAAGCGTGGTTAATATCAATGAAGTGTCTACACAAGTAAAAAGTGCAAAGAAAGCGCAATATGGTAAAACAGATGTAGGTGTTGTGGAATGTGATATAGATGTGAAAGGCACAAGAAATGACCAGGCATTTGAAAAGATATATACTATGCAGATGGTAGTCAATTATCAGACAAATGTTGTATCAGTGTATGAGGTTGAGGATATTACGTGGGAATAAGAAATACCGGTAAAGGGATATCAGTTTTGGAGAGATATCAGGTTACCGGTATTTTTTATGACAAAGAATATAAAAAATGCAGCAATTTTTCATAGAATATTGGAAAGTATTGACAAAAAAAAGATTCGAATATACACTAGAAGTGTTTAGGTAGCAAACGTTACGGAAATTTGAAATGGTTTGTTATTTAAGGGGAAACTAAAAGTTATAATAGGAGGAAAGTAGTATGTACAGGAAAAAATTAATGCGCGTATGCCTGACGGGTGTTATGGTTGTTTCAATTGCAACAGCGAACGTTGCACCAGTGTTTGCAGCAGAGCCAGTGGAAAAGGTGGAGACGGAGAGCGATAGTTGGGATAGTATTTCTGGTGAAATTAATTTTAGAGATACAGACAACAATGAATCTATCTTTGTGCAATTTAACAATGAAAAAGTGGAGGATTATCGTTGGGGTGATGATCCGAAAGATACATATGAAGTATTGCCGGCAGAAACTGTGAAAAAATATCTTCCAGAAGGATATGAATTGGTAGAAGGTATCTATTCGGTAGCAGGTGGAGAGACACAGGATTCTTATTTTGTATATGCCGAGGTAAAGAAAGTACTTGTCGAAGAAACACAGGATGTGAAAATCAATTATTATGATGAAGCAGCTGGAAAACAGGTAGCAGAAGTGCCGGTACAGGTATCAATTGATACATCGTGTGTAAATATGGCAATCCTGACAAGATACCTGCCAGAAGGATATACACTTGAAGGTTCTGATTGTATCATCAGAGACGGATATGTATATGTATCCGTAGCGCCAGCAGAAGAAGTACAGAATGTAAAAATCAATTACTATGATGAAGCAGCAAAGAAACAGGTAGCAGAAGTACCGGTACAGGTATCAATTGATACATCGTGTGTAAATATGGCAATCCTGACAAGATACCTGCCAGAAGGATATACACTTGAAGGTTCTGATTGTATCATCAGAGACGGATATGTATATGTATCCGTAGCGCCAGCAGAAGAAGTACAGAATGTAAAAATCAATTACTATGATGAAGCAGCAAAGAAACAGGTAGCAGAAGTACCGGTACAGGTATCAATTGATACATCATGTGTAAATATGGCAATCCTGACAAGATATCTTCCAGAAGGATATACAATCGAAGGTACAGACTGTATCATCAGAGACGGATATGTATATGTATCCGTAGCACCAGCAGAAGAAGTACAGAATGTAAAGATCAATTACTATGATGAGGATGCTGAGAAACAGGTAGCAGAAGTACCGGTACAGGTGTCAATTGATACATCATGCGTAAACATGGCAATTCTGACAAGATATATGCCGGAAGGATATGCATTGGTAAGTTCAGACTGCATCATTAGAGATGGATACGTATATGTTTCTGTAAAGAAAGATGTAGAGATCAGAGAAGCAGTGCTTCACATTACATTTGAAACTCCGAACGGAGAAGTTGTTACAACAGAAACAGTAACAGCAGAAGGCGCTGATGGAGAAGACGCGGTATTCAGACTTGGTGTAGACTTCAATCTTCCAACAGGATACAAGCTGTCCAACGACAGAGATCAGGTAACAGAAATCACAATTCCATTTGGATCCACAGGCGGACATACAATGGTTGTAGAAAAAGGTGACCTTTCTTCCATCGTAAAAATCCAGTTTGTAGATGCTGAGAATAATGATGAAGTGGTAGCAGGTGGAGATTACTTTGTTGATGGTGATGGAGACGGAATCTTCCACACAAGAGAGATCACAGAGTGGGTACCGGAAGGATATGAGTTACAGGAAGTTGGAGATTTCCAGGTAGAGCTGTACAAAGAGACACCATTACAGCTGAGCGTAACAAAGATCAAAGAGGATAAACCGGAAACTCCGGATCCAGAGGAGCCAAATAAACCAGAGAAACCAGAAGATCCTGACAAAGAAGACACAAATAATAAAGACGACAAAAAAGAGGATACTAAGAAAGAAGATAAGAAGAAAAATTCTCCAAAGACCGGAGATGAGACAAGTGCAGCAGCTGCAGCATTACCGGCAGGTGTCAGTCTTGCAGCAATCCTTGCAGTATTAGTAAAAAAATTCAAATAATCTGAAAAACGAATAGACGGTTTTCGGTTATAAGAAATGAGAATATTGCCAAAAATGCAGTGCGTTTTTGGCAATATTTTTTTAAAATTTTCAGATTGTACTAAATCAAATACAAACGAGAATCATTCCTGTTTTCTCTTGTCTTTCTTTTAACATAATGGTATACTAAGACCCGTAAGAAAGAGAAAATTATTCATGTACATTGAAGGAGGATTTTAAACGATGGCACAGTTTGAACAGTGGTCAGGATTTAACGGAAGACTCTGGAAAGAGGAAGTTAACGTTCGTGACTTCATCCAGAACAACTACACACCATATGAAGGTGATGAATCTTTCCTGGTTGGACCTACAGAGGCAACTGACAAATTATGGGGAGAGCTTCAGAAACTGCAGAAAGAAGAGCGTGCAAAAGGCGGCGTTCTGGATATGGAGACAGAAGTAGTTTCTGGACTGACAGCGTATGGCCCGGGATATATTAACGAAGAAATGAAAGATTTAGAGCAGGTTGTTGGTCTTCAGACAGACAAACCGCTGAAGAGAGCATTTATGCCATACGGTGGTATTAAAATGGCTGAGCAGGCTTGTACAACATACGGATATGAGCCAAGCCCGAAACTGCACGAGATCTTCACAAAATATCATAAAACACACAATCAGGGAGTATTCGATATCTACACACCTGAGATGAAAAAAGCCCGTCACAGCAAGATAATCACAGGACTTCCGGACACATACGGAAGAGGACGTATCGTAGGTGACTACCGTCGTGTAGCTCTTTACGGAATCGATTACCTGATCGAGCAGAAACAGAATGATTTTATCGAGGGTGAAAGACACGGAATGAAAGGAACAGATTTCCGTCTTCGTGAAGAAATCGCTGATCAGATCAAAGCATTAAAAGAAATGAAAGAAATGGCTGCTGTTTACGGATTTGATATTTCCAGACCAGCTACAAACGCAAAAGAAGCTGTGCAGTGGCTGTACTTCGGATACCTTGCAGCAATCAAAACTCAGAATGGTGCTGCAATGAGCGTTGGACGTATTTCTACATTCCTTGACATTTATATTGAAAGAGACTTAAAGAACGGAACACTGACAGAGACAGAAGCTCAGGAACTGATCGACCACATCGTTATGAAGTTCAGAATGGTTAAATTCGCAAGAATTCCATCTTATAACGAGTTGTTCTCAGGAGACCCGGTATGGGCTACACTGGAAATGGGTGGTATCGGAATGGACGGACGTTCTATGGTAACAAAGAACGACTATCGTTTCCTTCATACACTGGAGAACATGGGACCTTCACCAGAGCCGAACCTGACAGTATTATATTCTTCTAATCTGCCAGAGAACTTCAAGAAATATTCTTCTTATATTTCTATCAAGACAAGTTCTGTACAGTACGAGAACGATGATGTAATGCGTCCGGTATGGGGAGATGACTATTCTATCTGCTGCTGCGTATCTGCAACACAGACAGGAAAAGAGATCCAGTTCTTCGGAGCACGTGCAAACCTTGCAAAATGTCTGCTTTACGCAATCAACGGTGGTGTTGATGAGAAGACAAAAACACAGGTTGCTCCAAAATACAGCCCAATCACATCAGAGTATCTTGACTATGATGAAGTAATGGACAAATATGACCAGATGATGGAATGGCTGTCTAAACTGTATGTAGATACATTGAACATGATCCACTACATGCACGACAAATACTACTATGAAGCAGCAGAGATGGCTCTGATCGATACAAATGTAAGACGTACATTCGCCACAGGTATCGCTGGATTCTCTCACGTAGTAGACTCCTTAAGTGCGATCAAATATGCAAAAGTTAAAGTAATCCGTGATGAAAACGGACTTGCTGTTGACTATGAGACAGAGGGAGACTTCCCAAGATACGGTAACGATGATGACCGTGCTGATGAGATTGCTGTATGGCTGTTAAGAACATTCATGAGCAAACTGAAAAAATGCCACACATACAGAGACTCTGAGCCAACAACATCTATCCTTACAATTACATCTAACGTTGTATATGGTAAGGCTACAGGATCTCTTCCAGACGGAAGAAAAGCTGGGGAACCACTTTCACCAGGAGCAAACCCATCTTACGGTGCAGAGCAGAATGGTCTGTTAGCTTCTCTGAACTCAGTTGCAAAACTTCCATACGAAGAAGCACTGGACGGAATTTCTAATACACAGACAATCAGCCCTGGAGCACTTGGACATGATGACGATGAGAGAAAAGTAAATCTGGCTAACGTAATGGACGGATACTTTGATCAGGGAGCACATCACCTGAACGTAAACGTATTCGGAACAGAGAAACTCATCGATGCTATGGAGCACCCAGAGAAAGAAGAATATGCAAACTTCACAATCCGTGTATCAGGATACGCTGTTAAATTCATCGACCTGACACGTGAGCAGCAGTTAGACGTAATTGCAAGAACATGCCATAAAGCACTGTAATTTGTAATTCACAGGGACGTAGTACAAACAGGATGCTACGTCCCTTTTTAAATATCAAGAGAAAGGGAATCAAGCAAATGAAAGGATATATACACTCAACAGAGAGTTTTGGATCCGTAGACGGACCGGGAGTCCGTTTTCTTATTTTTGTGAGCGGATGTCCAATGCGCTGTCAGTTCTGCCATAATCCGGATACATGGAGTATGAAGACAGGAACGCAGATGTCAGCAGATGAATTGTTGGACAAAGCATGGAAATCCCGCAGTTATTGGGGAAAATCCGGTGGAATTACAGTCAGCGGAGGCGAGCCGCTTTTGCAGATCGACTTCTTATTGGAATTGTTTAAGAAAGCAAAAGAAAAAGGAATCCACACAACAATCGATACAAGTGGAGCACCTTTTACAAGAGAAGAACCGTTTTTTAGTAAGTTTGAGGAACTGATGAAATATACAGATCTGCTTCTTTTGGATATCAAACATATTGACGATGAGCAGCACAAGATTTTGACTGGTCATACGAATCAGAATATTCTGGATTTGGCGAGATATTTAAGTGACATCAATAAACCGGTGTGGATTCGTCACGTACTGGTTCCGGAGAGAAGTGATAATGATGAATATCTGAAAAAGCTGGATGCATTCATTCAGACACTCTCCAATGTAGAGAAAGTGGAAGTACTTCCGTACCATACATTGGGAGAGTATAAGTGGAAAGAACTGGGGATGGAATATCCGCTGGAGGGGATCGAGCCTCCGACAGAAGAGCGGATCCGCAATGCGAATGAATTGCTTCATACAGGAAAATAAAAAAGAAATCGCTCATCATCCGCCTGAGATGATGAGCGATACTTTTTATGCATTATTCTGTTTCAACAAATGCGTCTTTTCCAAGTCCGCACAGTGGACATAACCAGTCTTCCGGGATATCTTCAAAAGCTGTTCCAGCCTCTACACCGTTGTCTGGATCGCCTACTTCAGGATCATAAATGTATCCACATGCTTCACATAAATATTTTTTCATAAAAATAGTCCTCCTTTAATTTTTAACGAAAGCATTTAACATATGTATTATAACCAAAACAAAACGATAAGTCTACTAAAAAATAGAAATTTGTAATTAATTATAATAATAGTAATTGTTATTGATATAAGAAGAGCTAATAAAATAATGGAACAGTAACAGAATGGAGTAATAGGAGCATGGTAAATAGAAAACAATATTGACATCCATACAGGCTGTCCATATAATATAATTAGCAGTTGTATCAAAGGGTTCTGGTTGTTGCAGGACCCTTTCTTATATTCTGGAGGGAGAAATTTATTATGAATAAAAAAGAAGTATTAGAAATCCGTAAGCAGTTTACACCGGCAAATTGCGCGATCACAAGAATTGCCGGCTGCTATGTGGATCATGAGAAAAATAAAAAGATGGAATCAAAATCGGCATTTTTATCTTTGCCTGAGGAAGAGGCGTTTAAATATTTTGACATTTTTAAAAAGACACTTTCCGGGACGATGGGGAAAAATATGTTGAATATGGAATTCCCGATCGACCAGGAGATGCCAGGCGGGACACAGGAATTTTTAATGAAACTAAAAGCCAGTAAGCTGGAAGATGACATGCTCCTGGAAGAATTTTATGACAAAGTAATCGCTACATATGAGTATGCGGAGAATTATTATATTATTTTAATCCATGCAATGTATGATGTGCCGGGCAGATCGTCTGACAATATGGAGATGTTTGACGCATCCGATGAAGTGTATGAGTATTTGGTGTGCAGTATCTGTCCGGTTTCGTTGTCAAAGGCAGGATTAAGTTACAATGCAGAGAGCAATTGTATTCAGAATCGTATCCGGGACTGGGTGGTAGATATGCCGGACAAGGGATTTTTGTTTCCGGCTTTTAATGACAGAAGCACGGATATTCATGGAGTACTCTATTATACGAAGAAATCAGAGGATTTGCAGCCGGAGTTGATTGAGCAGCTGCTGGGAGCAAGGATGCCGATGTCAGCCAACACGCAGAAGGAGACATTTCAGATGCTGATCGAGGATACTCTGGGAGAAGACGGAGATTATGAGACGATCCGCAATATCCATGATACTTTGAATGACATGATTGAGGAACATAAAGAAGAACCGGAACCGCTGCAGCTGGATAAGACCGATGTACGCAAGGTATTTGAAAAGAGCGGCGTTTCTTCGGAAAAAATGGAGTGTTTTGATCAGAATTATGAAGAGACAGCAGGGGAAAAGACTTCTCTTCTTGCAACCAATATTACGGAGACAAAAAAGTTTCAGATTGAAACGCCGGATATTGTGATTAAAGTCAATCCGGAACGGGCGGATCTGATCGAAACGAGAGTGATAGATGGAAGGCAGTGTCTGGTCATTGCTGTAGATGATCATATTGAAGTTAATGGAGTAAATGTAAGGACTCTGAAGCGCAAAAAAAGCACAGAAGAAGAGGAATAAAATAGAACATAACGGGATTTTTATCCGGCGGTCTCAGATGTTGATCAGAGACTGCTTTTTTACGAAATGAAAATAATTAAATATCTAACTAGTTTATTGGCATAAATATTAAAAAAATGTGAAAAATTATATTAATGCTTGATTTTTTTGGAAGATAATACTAATATATCGATTAGATATCTAACTAATTAAAAAGGAGGTATAGCAATGCGCTGTGATCTGGATAAGGTTCCAAGTGTCGGACTCTTTGGGATGGTGGTTCATCAGGGCGGACTGCGGGCACAGAAGATGTTTGACAAGTATGGGTTGAATAAGAGTCAGGCAGGCATCCTTTTTATGCTGCATCATGAGGAAGCTGTTTCTCAAAAGCCTCTTTCTCAGAAGGAGCTGGCAAAAAAGTTGAATGTGACGGCGCCGTCTATTACATCTGCGATTCAGAAGATGGAGAAGGCTGGATTTATCAAACGGCAGCCGGATGAAAAGGATCAAAGAATCATGCGTCTGTATCTGGATGAAAAGGGAAAGGCCTGCATTGAACATGTAAAGGAAGTAGCCATGCAGATGGATGAAATCATGTTCCGAGGCATCAGTCAGGAAGAGAAGCTTCTTTTGCGAAGAATTATGATTCAGATTTTTGACAACTTAAAAGAAGAACCAAGGTTTCATACATCAGGAGAAAGTAAAACAGAGAGATAAGGCAGGAAAGGAGAGCGTATGAAAAATTTATTTAAGTATATTCTGCATTACTGGCAGGCGGTGATCGCAATCGTGGCGATTTTGATCGTACAGGCATATTGCGATCTGTCGCTTCCGGCATATACGTCGGATATTGTCAATGTCGGAATCCTACAGGGCGGAATTGAAGACAAGGCACCAACAGCAATTTCAGAAGAAGAATGGAATAAGCTAATGCTGTTTGTGTCAGAGAATGATTTACAGACCGTGAAGGATGCTTATCAAAAAAATGAGGATTCTTATGACAAACCGGCATTTGTGCTCAAGGAAGCTGTGAAAGAAAATGAGACAGAGCTTAAAGAAGTGGAAGACGCATTGGCGCTTCCAATGATGATCACTTCCGGATTTGAGTCCGGAAGCGAGAAGACGCAGGAAGCGGAAGAGATGTTAAAACAACAGATTCCGAAAGAAATGCTGACAGAAGATACGACAGTATTTGATATTTTGCAGATGCTGCCGTCAGAAGCAAGGGAGGAGCTGACGAAGGAACTTCAGAAAGAAATGAAGGATATGCCGGATATGATCCTGGAGCAGGCAGCGATGAGTTATGCAAAAGGGGTTTACAAGGATCTGGGAATTGATGTGGAGGGACTACAGTATCACTACCTCTTTGCTACAGGAGGAAAAATGATCGCATTGGCACTTCTTGGAATGGCAGCAAGTATTCTGGTCTGTTATCTGGCAGCCAGAGTGGGTGCCAGAGTGGGACGCGATATCAGAGGAAATGTGTTCCGAAAGGTGGTCGGATTTTCCAACAATGAATTTGACCATTTTTCTACCGCATCCCTGATTACCAGAAGCACGAATGATATTCAGCAGGTACAGGTACTGTCAGTGATGATTTTGCGGATGGTTCTGTATGCACCGATTTTGGCTATCGGAGGAGTGTATCAGGTATTTCAGACGAATGTTTCTATGTCCTGGATCATTGCATTTGCGGTTGGTCTGATTGCATGTGTGGTATTGGTGCTGTTTGTAGTTGCAATGCCAAAGTTTAAGATTTTACAGAAATTAGTCGATAAGCTGAATCTGGTGACAAGGGAGATTCTGACAGGACTTCCGGTGATTCGGGCATTCAGTACGGAAAAGTATGAGGAAAAACGATTTGATGCGGCAAATATTGATCTGACGAAGACCAGTCTGTTTGTCAATCGTGCGATGACGTTTATGATGCCTACCATGATGTTCATCATGAATGGAATTTCTGTGCTGATCGTATGGAATGGAGCACATGGAATCAGTGACGGCCAGATGCAGGTTGGAGATATGATGGCATTTATTCAGTACATGATGCAGATTATCATGGGATTCTTGATGATCTGTATGATCTCGATCATGCTTCCAAGAGCAGCGGTATCTGCAGATCGTATTGAAGAGATCTTGACAAGCAAATCTGTAATTGAGGATCCGAAAGAAGCCGCAGAGTTCCAGAAATCGGAAAAAGGTGTCCTGAAATTTGAACATGTATCCTTTCGATATCAGGGAGCGGACGAAGATGTGCTTCACGATATCCATTTTACAGCAAAGCCGGGAGAGACTACAGCGATCATTGGAAGTACCGGAAGCGGAAAATCTACGCTGGTTAATCTGATCCCGAGATTTTACGATGTGACAGAAGGATCGATCACTCTGGATGGTGTGGATGTCCGGGAAGTATCCCAGCATATGCTGAGAGATAAGATCGGATATGTTCCACAGAAGGGAGTTCTGTTTTCCGGAGATATTGCTTCTAATATTTTATTCGGAAATCCGGATGGTGGCGAAGCTGTGATGAAGGAAGCTGCACAAATCGCACAGGCGGAAGAGTTTATTGAAGCAAAATCGGAGAAATATCACAGTCACATTGCACAGGGCGGTTCCAACGTATCTGGCGGACAGAAACAGAGATTGTCCATTGCAAGAGCGATCGCGAAACATCCAGAGCTGTTTATCTTTGATGACAGTTTCTCGGCGCTGGATTATAAAACAGATGTTATCTTGAGAAGAGCATTGAAAGAAAAGACAAAAGACAGTACGGTTTTGATAGTGGCGCAGCGAATCAGTACGATCCTGCATGCAGATCAGATCATTGTGCTGGACGAGGGACGAGTTGCCGGAATCGGAACACACAGCGAACTTCTGGAAAATTGTGAGGTATACCGCCAGATCGCGGCTTCACAGCTTTCGGAGGCAGAATTGAATCTCAGTGGGAAGGAGGCGGGAGCAAATGCCTAGACATGGACATATGGGTCCGCAAGGAGCGGATGAAAAAGCAAAGGATTTAAAGGGAACACTTAAGAAATTGCTTCATTATATGAGTGTATTCAAGGTGCAGATGCTGTTGATCGTGATCTTTGCAGTCTGCGGAACAACATTTACGATTATCGGACCAAAGATTCTTGGAAAAGCAACAACGGAAATTGCCAACGGTCTGATGAGCAAAGTATCCGGCGGAAGCGGGATGGACTTTGAAAAGATTGGACAGATCCTGCTGCTGACACTTGCATTATATCTGGTCAGCACATTGTGCTCGTTTATTCAGGGATATCTGATGACGGGGGTTTCTCAGAAAACAACATACCGTTTGCGAAAAGAAATCTCAGAGAAGATCAATCGTATGCCGATGAACTATTTTGATACAAAACCAGTCGGAGAAGTGTTATCCAGAGTGACCAATGATGTTGATACACTGGGACAGAGTCTGAACCAGAGTGCGACACAGATGATTCAATCCGTGACAACGCTGATTGGGGTGCTGATCATGATGCTTACGATCAGTCCTTTGATGACACTTGTGACACTGATTATTCTCCCGATTTCCATGCTGCTGATCGGATTTGTCATGAAGCATTCTCAGAAATATTTCCGCGGACAGCAGGAGTATCTGGGAAATGTGAATGGACAGGTGGAAGAAGTTTACAGTGGTCACAGTATTATCAAGGCTTTTAATAAAGAAGAAAATGTAATTGATGAGTTTGATGCAACCAATGACAAATTGTATGACTCTGCATGGAAATCGCAGTTCTTTTCAGGAATGATGATGCCGATCATGCAGTTTATCGGAAATCTTGGCTATGTAGTCGTTGCGATTCTGGGAGGATTTCTGACGATCAAGAAAACGATTGAAGTGGGAGATATTCAGTCTTTCATTCAATATGTCAGAAGTTTTACACAGCCGATCCAGCAGATCGCACAGGTTGCAAACATGCTGCAGATGACAGCTGCGGCGTCCGAGAGAGTGTTTGAATTTCTGGAGGAAGAAGAGGAAGATCAGACTGTGGAGCATCCGGTATCGGTAGAAAATCTGGAAGGAAATGTAAGCTTTGATCATGTTCATTTTGGATACAATGCGGATAGGATCATTGTCAATGACTTCTCAGCAGAAGTAAAAGAGGGGCAGAAAATTGCAATTGTAGGACCGACCGGAGCAGGAAAGACAACGATGATCAAGCTTCTGATGCGATTCTACGATGTAAACAGCGGTGCGATCAAGATTGACGGACATGACGTCAGAGATTTCAACAGAAGTGAACTGCGTGAAATGTTCGGAATGGTGCTGCAGGATACCTGGCTGTTCAATGGAAGTATTTGGGACAACATCAAATACGGAAAACTGGATGCAACGGATGAAGAAGTGATCCAGGCAGCCAAGGCAGCTCATGTGCATCAGTTTGTGAAGACACTGCCGGGCGGATATGATATGGAACTGAATGAAGAAGCAAACAATGTGTCTCAGGGTCAGAAACAGCTGTTGACGATCGCGAGGGCAATTCTGGCAGATCCGAAGATCCTGATTCTGGATGAGGCCACAAGTTCTGTAGATACAAGGACAGAGGTATTGATCCAGAAAGCCATGGATAACCTGATGAAGGGACGTACCAGCTTTGTGATTGCTCATCGTCTGTCAACGATTCGGGATGCAGATATGATCCTTGTTATGAAAGACGGAGATATCGTAGAGCAGGGAAATCACGAAGAACTTCTGGCAAAAGGCGGATTCTATGCGGATCTGTATAACTCACAGTTTGAGAAAACAACGGAAGTGGCATAATATAAGAACCGGCAGGAGAGGAGACTTTCCTGTCGGTTTTGTGTTTCGTGAAAAAATATGTTATACTAAAAAATATGACAAAAAAGGGGGCAAAAGAGTATGCCGTTGACACATTTTGATGCGGAGGGAAAAGCCCGCATGGTAGACGTGACAGAGAAAAAAGAGACGGTAAGAGAAGCAACAGCAACCGGAAAGATCAAAGTCAGCCGGGACGTGTATGATGCGATTGAAGCCGGAACGGTCGGAAAAGGCGATGTGCTTTCTGTGGCGACCACAGCCGGGATCATGGGTGTGAAACGGACGGCGGATCTGATTCCGATGTGTCATATCCTGCCGATCACGAACTGTAAGATCCGTTTTGAAAAGGATCCTAAAAATCTGGAGATCACCTGCTTTTGTACGGTAAAAGTGACCGGAAAGACCGGAGTGGAGATGGAGGCGCTGACAGGTGTCAGTGTGGCGCTTCTGACGATTTATGATATGTGTAAGGCTCTGGATAAATTTATGGAAATACAGGATATTTATCTTTGTAAAAAGACCGGAGGAAAGAGTGGAGAGATCGTAAATCCGAGAATGGAAGACAGAGGAGAAGAGGGAAGATGAAGGCAGCAGTTGTGACATTGAGCGACAAGGGATTTCGAAACGAACGGGAAGATAAAAGCGGAGAGCTGGTACAGATGATGTTGAAAGAAGCCGGATATGAAGTGGCGGAATACAGGTTACTTCCGGATGAGCAGACGCAGATCGAGACGGTATTAAAAGAGTTGAGTGATGAGAAAGAGATGGATCTGATCCTCACGACAGGAGGAACCGGGTTTTCGCAAAGAGACTGTACACCGGAAGCAACGATGAATGTAGCTACCCGAAATGCGCCGGGGATTGCAGAAGCAATGCGGTATGCGTCACTGGCTATTACCCCCAGAGCGATGTTGAGCCGCGGGGTATCGGTGATTCGAAATCAGACACTGATCATTAACCTTCCGGGTAGTCCGAAAGCGGTGAAAGAAAATCTGGAGTATATTTTGCCTACACTGTCACATGGACTGGAAATTTTAAAAGGAGTGACAGGAGAATGCGGGATCAGTTTGAAAGAAACATAAATTATATGAGAGTATCCGTCACGGACTTGTGCAATCTGCGCTGTGTGTATTGCATGCCGAAAGAGGGAATCAGACAGATTTCTCACGATGAGATCCTTACGTTTGATGAGATCGCAAGGGTGTGCCGGATCGGGGCAGAACTTGGGATTTCCAGGATCAAGCTGACAGGCGGCGAACCGCTGGTGCGAAAGGGTATTGAAGACCTTGCAGAGATGATCTGCCGGATTCCGGGAATCGAGCAGGTGACGCTGACGACAAACGGAATCCTGTTAAAAGATCAATTGCCTGCACTCAAAAAGGCTGGGATTTCTGCGGTTAACATCAGTCTGGATACGATGGACAGAGCGCAGTATCAGGAATTGACAGGAAAGGACTGTTTGTTGCAGGTAATGGAAGGCATTCGGGCGGCACTGGAGCAGGGGATGCGTGTGAAAATAAACTGCGTGGCGCTGAATGAATGTAATGAGTTTCAGTGGGGAAAGCTTGCAGCATTGGCAAAAGAGTATCCGCTGGATGTGCGTTTTATTGAAATGATGCCGATCGGTCTTGGAAAAGCTTATCAGGGAAGTATGCAGGAAGTGATACAGAAGAACCTGGAAAATATATATGGTGCAGCAAAGCCGGATTCAGGGGCAGTGCGTGGAAATGGTCCGGCAGTATACTGGGAGTTTCCGGAGTTTCAGGGAAAGATTGGATTT
>ERZ772877.909-NODE-909-length-16453-cov-2.74625_pt1 | contig 16453 bp, 10 predicted proteins | sample MGYA00580583_ERZ772877 | MGnify/ENA primary metagenome ERZ772877 (study PRJEB29015, sample SAMEA2737661) | human gut metagenome | biome: human gut; feature: human-associated habitat; material: faeces | place: China | collected 2012 ... | reverse complement strand
GGAGGGCTTGATGTGAGGAGAAAGTTTAAACTGGTTGCTTTGACAACTGCAATGGTGATGACGGCAGCGGCAGTAATGGGCTGTGGATCGCAGTCGGGGGACGGCGGCACAGCGGCGCCGGAAGAAAAGAATACGGAAAATAATGTGGAAAGCAGTGTGGAAAGCGGCTCGGAAGAGTCAGGGGAAGTGGATGTGTTTGCGCGTTATGATGAGCCGGTGGAAATCAGCTCGGTAAAGAATCTGGGGGCGGGCATGCAGTTTCCGGAAGGGGATTCCCTGGAGGATAATGTCTGGACCCGCTATTATGAAGAGGCGCTTAATATTAAGGTGAACTGGGTATGGTCCACGAATACGGAGCAATATGCGCAGAAGGTAAATATTGCCATAACCTCGGATGATATTCCGGATGTCATGCAGGTCAATGCGTCTCAGCTTAAGATGATGTATGACAACGGGCAGATTATGGATGTGACTGAGGTGGCAGAAGCAAATCTTGCCCCGTTTACGAAGGAGGTATTGAATTCTGACGGAGGGCTTGCGATGCAGGCGGCAACTTTTGACGGAAGGCTGTATGCCATTCCCAAGATCGGCTCCCCGCTGATGACCGCAAAGGTCCTTTGGGTACGTACCGACTGGCTGGATAATCTGGGGCTGGAGCTGCCTGAGACGGTAGAGGACATGAGAAATATCGCTGAAGCGTTCACAACTCAGGATCCGGACGGCAACGGTGTTGATGATACATATGGACTGGCGGTTTATAAGGATCTTTATGGCAGCGGTTATGCGGATTTGACGGGCTTTTTCAATGCTTATAATGCCTATCCCGGGATTTGGGTAGACAAGGGGGATGAGGTTGTATGGGGCGGCATTCAGCCTGAAGTAAAGGATGCTATGGCAGCTCTGCATGAAATGTATGCAGCAGGCCAGATTGATCCGGAATTCGGTGTAAAGGATGCCAATAAGGTAAATGAGGATGTCAGCGCCGGACGCTGCGGCATGATGTTCGGTGATTTCTGGAATATGGCGTGGATCAATGATGCAAAGATAAAGGATCCTTCGTTTGAATGGGTTCCGGTGGCTATACCTTCCCTGGATGGCACAACACCCGCAAAGGCCCAGCTTTCTGCAAGTACAGTAGATTTTTATGTTATCAGTGCGGACTGCGAACATCCGGAAGCGGTTATCAAAATGCTCAATTTACAGCTTGAAAAGAGTTACGGTGAAACAGCGGAGCCTGAGGTATACAATATCACACCGGAAGGGTTTGGCACATATCAGTATCCTGTTGTATCCATCGAGCCTCCTATGAAGAATTTCACTGCGGCACAGAAGGTAACGGCAGTTATCAACGGCGAAGCGGATCCCGATACCCTGAATGATGAAGAGAGAGGGTATTACGAGATGGCATGTAAGAGCCTGGATGGCGACCATAAGGACAATAACTGGCATCAGCTGAAAATGTATTGGCCTGGCGGCTCGCTCGGCGTTATCTATGACAATTACTGGGTTTCCGGCAATGTGGTGAATGATGCGTATTATGCGGCCCCCACAGAGGCCATGGCGGAAATGCTTCCCACTTTGAAGAAACAGCAGCTGCAGGATTATACCAATATTATTCTGGAAGGGGATCTGGATAAATTTGATTCCTTCGTGGCGAACTGGAATCAGCTCGGAGGGGAAGAAATCACACAGGAAGTGAATGACTGGCATGCAGAACAGAATTAAGGAATGAAAAGAAGCGGAGGAGATTTTCTCCTCCGTCTTTGATAAGGGGTGATGTCATGAAAAAGTCCAGAAAGACAAAAAAGTTTTTTAAAAACGGATCTCTGCATCTTATGATGATGCCGGCGCTGATTTTACTGCTGATTTATAACTATATTCCCCTGGCCGGGAATATTATGGCCTTTCAGAAATTTAATCCCAGCAAAGGCTTCTTCCATTCTAAATGGGTGGGGCTTAAAAATTTTCAGTATGTGTTTCATCTGCCGGATATTTACCAGGTTATATGGAATACCTTTTACATTGCAATTCTGAAAATTATCATGGGTATAGTGATTCCTGTTATTGTGGCTTTGCTTTTGAATGAAATCCGGAAGATGAAATTTAAGAGGACCATTCAGACCATGATTTATTTCCCCCATTTTTTGAGCTGGGTTATACTGGCGGGAGTTTTTGTGGATGTATTGTCCCCGTCAAACGGGGTTATCGGCAAAGCATTTACGGCGATGGGGCTGGAACCGATTTTCTTTTTAGGGGATTCCAAATGGTTTCCCTATACGATGGTTCTGACTGATACCTGGAAGGAGTTTGGCTACGGAACAATCGTGTATCTGGCGGCGTTGACAGGGATCGATCCCAGCCTGTATGAGGCGGCCGTCATGGATGGTGCAAACCGTTGGAAGCAGACCCTGCATGTAACACTGCCCGGTATTCTGCCCATTGTGATGCTGATGTCCATTCTGGCTATGGGAAATATTTTCAATGCGGGGTTTGACCAGATTTTCAATATGTACAGTCCGCAGGTTTACAGTACAGGCGATATTCTGGATACGCTTGTATACCGAATCGGCATGCTGGATGCTCAATATGGAGTGGCAACGGCCATAGGCCTGTTTAAATCGGTGATTTCCTTTGCCATGCTTGGCATTTCTTATATGGTTGCTTATAAATATACCGATTATCGTGTGTTCTAGGAGGTGGCATTATGCGCAGAAAAACACTTGGAATGAAGATATTTACCGTTTTTAATTATGCATTTCTGACGCTGCTTGCAATCAGCTGCCTCTTACCGATGCTCAATCAGCTGGCGATTTCCTTCAGCTCCAGCAGCGCGGTGGCGGCGGGGGAGGTGGGGCTCCTTCCGGTGGATTTTACGCTGGATTCCTACAAATATATGGCGGATAAGCCGGAATTCTGGAAATCCCTGAGCGTTTCCCTGGGAAGGATTTTGCTGGCGGTTCCCATCAGTATGATCGTCTGTGTGCTGGCGGCATTTCCGCTGTCCCGGCTGGATCATGAATTCCCGGCAAGAAAATATTACATCTGGGTATTCGTAGTCCCTATGCTTATCGGCGGCGGCCTGATCCCTACCTATATGGTAGTCCGCAATACCGGGCTGATCGATTCCATATGGTCCCTTGTATTGCCTAATGCTGTCAATGTATTCAACACGATTCTGCTGATGAATTTCTTCCGTTCCCTGCCCAAGGAGCTGGAAGAGGCGGCTTATGTGGACGGAGCCACGAACTTCAGGGTGCTTCGGATGATTATTCTTCCCGTATCCAAGCCCGTATTGGCAACCGTAACGCTGTTCGTCATCGTAAATCACTGGAATTCCTGGTTTGACGGTTTGATTTACCTGAATTCTCCGATGAAATATCCGCTCCAGACTTATCTGCAGACACAGGTGGTTTCCACGAACCTGATGGCTTTGGAAACGCTGCGGGATGTACGGCAGATCGGTTTGATTTCGGATCGGACCGGAAAAGCGGCGCAGATCTTTCTTGCAGCTGTTCCTGTTTTGATGATTTATCCTTTCCTGCAAAAATATTTCACAACCGGTATTGTAATGGGCAGCGTCAAAGGATAACGCGGCCTGACACGAAGAACTAGGAGGAACGATATATTATGTGGACTTTGGATTCACCCAATAAAGAATTGAAGGTCATGATAGAGCAGCAGGGGGATGGTTCTCTGCGGTACTGTGTCAGTAAACATGGAAAAAAGGTTATTGAGGAAAGTTCCATGGGGATTTGCACGGATTTGGGAGATTTTACGGATGGTCTGCTCTTTGAAAAAGAAGAGAGAGATTCCATTCGGGAAGAATATTCCATTCCCGTGGGGAAAAAAGAGGTGTATACGAATCACGCGCAGGAATTGGCGCTGTGTTTCAGAGCCCATGAATCGGAATTTACGGTAAGGCTGCGTGCTTTCGATGACGGAATGGCTTTTCGCTATGAAATCAGTACTTCCGGAAAGGATACGTTTCTGGTGAAAAGGGAAAATACGGAATTCAGAATTTCGGAAAATTGTGATAAGCTCTGGCTTCAGGACTGGATTCCAACCTATGAAGGCCCTTATAATGCGCGGAATTGGGATAAGAGTATGAACGGGCAGCCTTTTGGCATGCCGTCCCTGTTTTTTTCGGAAACGGACGGGGAGTGGATTATGCTCAATGAGGCAAATGTGATTAATACAAACGGCAGCTATTGTTCCTGCCATCTGGTTGGAAATGAAAACAGATGTATGTCCGTGGGATTTGCGCCGGAAGAAAAGGGAAAGCCTGTTAAGACGCGCCTCCCTTTCCAATCGCCCTGGAGATACGCAGTGGCAGCGGATAATCTGGACGAACTGGTAAATTCCACGATAAATTATAATCTGAATCCGCCTTCTGTGATTGAGGATACCTCCTGGATTAAGCCCGGGCGTGCTCTCTGGTCGTGGTGGGAGGATATGAATGGGGCCCAGCTATACCTGGAATCCAGAAATTATGTGGATATGGCGGCGGCATATGGCTTTGAAGGGCTGACCCTGGACTGCGGCTGGGATGCCTGCTGGGTGAAGGACCTTTGTGAGTATGCCCATGAAAAAAATGTGCAGATCTGGATTTGGACTGCCATGCAGCGGCTGGATACCAGGGAAAAGGCTGAGGAACTGATCCCTTTGTGGGCAAGCTGGGGTGTGGATGGGTTAAAGATTGACTTTTTCGAGAATGATTCCCAGCATACCATGTGGCAGTACAATATGCTTGCGGACCTGATGATTCAGTACAAGCTGATGATTAACTTCCATGGTTCCGTGAAGCCCATGGGTGAGGGGAGGACCTGGCCGAACTTCATGACGGCGGAAGGCATTATGGGTATGGAACATTACCAGTGGAGTGATCTGCCCAATTCCCTCCATAACTGTACCGTTCCCTTTACAAGAAATGTGGCGGGCCCTATGGACTATACCCCCACGGCATTTTCCAATCTGAAAAACAGGAATACCACCATGGGGCACCAGCTGGCGCTGCCGGTGGTTTTCGATTCCGGCCTGACTAACTATGCTCTTGCCCTGCGTTTTATGGAAGGATGGAAGGGGACGGATTTTCTGCGCCGCACCAAAAACCATTATCAAGGTGTGAAGGTACTGTCCGGTTATCCGGGTGATCATGCGGCAATTCTGCGTTATACGGATACGGAATGGCTGATAGGTGTGATTACGTCACCTAAAAAGGTAGTAAACCTTTCTCTTGATTTCCTGGGTGAGGGTGAATATGAAGCGGAGATTTATGAAGACAGCGCCAAGGGCGAAATGATTTCCAGGACCTGCAGAAAGGTAAGGGCAGAGGATGTGCTGGAACTGAGCCTTCTTGCGAACGGAGGCGCCGGAGTTTATATAACGAGGAAGCTGGAGCCCTTATCCTTCGGTATCTGTTCCGGATATATGAGCGATAGCTATACGGAGTATCCGGGAAAAGACGCGAAGATGCTCCAGGGCAGTGAAAAGGTGGAGTGGGATGAAGAGACTGCCGGTTTTGTATTAAATGGAGCCGCCGAGTTTTACGGTAAGGCGGAGGAGACTAAAAATTATTCTCTTCGTCTGTTCTATGCGGCAGAAGAACCCTGGGTCATGGAATTTACCTGCGGCAATTTTACGGCTACGGTGAAAATGCCTGCGAGCACTGCGATCCGCACCTTTATAACACATGAGATCATCATTCCCGTTAATGCGGGGGACTTTACTTTCCGGATGAAGCGGATCTCCGGTAAAGCGCCGGCCGTATGGAAGCTGAAACTGATTGATAATGATCCTTTTATGCCCATTGCCTATGGAATCAGGGAAGAAAATCTCTGCGGAGGAGGGGAAATCACCTGCGTGGACGGCACTGCAGTGGCGACCGGCCTCGGCTGGGATGCAGAATTGAGGTTCAATGAGGTTATGGTGCCTGCGGCAGGAAGATATATCCTTCGGATCATCTATGCGGCAGGAGACTGCAGGGATATTTCCATTCAGGCGAATGATGATGAAGTGATTAATACCTATCTGCACAGTACCAGCGGCTGGGAATTCCCCACCTGGGAGTATGTGGGAGAAAAGGAAGTGCTGATCGACCTGAAGGAGGGTAAAAACCGGATCCGGATGTTCAACGATCATGGCCTGATTTCCCATATCCGGGGGATAGAACTGATAGCAAAATAAAAAATGTCGTAATAACAAGTGTTTTGTCGGGTTGTTTAAAAAAGATAACAATATATAGTGCGGGCGGTCTTGCATTTTCCGGTTTTCTTTGATACCATTAGTACGGAATGCTCCAGTGATGACAGGACAGACGACCATCACTATAATAAAAATTCGGCTGGTAAATGGAAGGTGAAAACTGCAAATTTTAGGAGGAACTAATAATGAGTAGCGAAATCAGAGACATTAACCTGGCCGGATCCGGCGAGCAGAAAATCGAGTGGGTAAAGAGAAACTGTGACCTGCTTCGTATGCTGGAAGAAGAATTCAGTCAGACAAAACCCTTCGCAGGCAAGAAGGTGACCCTTTCTGTGCATCTGGAAGCCAAAACCGCATATCTGTGCAAGGTGCTGGCGGCAGGCGGTGCAGAAATGTACGTGACGGGATCCAACCCGCTTTCCACACAGGACGATGTGGCGGCAGCGCTGGTAAAGGCCGGACTGGAGGGACATGCCTGGTACGGAGCGACGGAAGAAGAATACAATTCACATATCCGTGCGGTGCTGGCAGCAGGCCCCAACATTATTATTGATGACGGCGGCGACCTGGTACACATGGTGCATACGGAAATGCAGGAGCTGATTCCGGCCATCCTGGGCGGCTGTGAGGAAACAACCACAGGTATTATCCGTCTGGAAGCCATGAACAAGGCAGGGGATCTGAAATTCCCCATGATCCGTGTGAACAATGCACAGTGCAAGCACTTTTTTGATAACAGATACGGTACGGGACAGTCGGTGTGGGACGGCGTGATGCGTACCACCAACCTGATTGTGGCAGGCAAGAACGTGGTAGTAGCCGGATACGGCTGGTGCGGCAAGGGCGTTGCCATGAGGGCAAAGGGCCTGGGCGCTAAGGTAATCGTGACGGAAATCAACCCGGTAAGGGCGATTGAAGCGGTTATGGACGGTTTTGAGGTAATGCCCATGAAGGAAGCGGCTAAGACCGGAGATTTCTTCGTGACGGTGACCGGCTGTGATAAAGTAATTGACGCCGAGGATTTTGCGGTGATGAAGGAAGGGGCCATTCTCTGCAACGCAGGGCATTTTGACTGCGAAATCGATATGGCGGGCCTTCGTGAAATAGCCGTGGAATCCAGGGAAATGCGCAAAAATATTATGGGTTACAAGCTTCCCACCGGACAGTGGATTTTTGTCCTGGCTGAAGGGCGTCTTGTAAACCTGGCGGCAGGCGACGGACATCCTGCAGAAATCATGGATATGAGCTTTGCAATCCAGGCTCTTTCTGCGAAATATCTGGTAGAGCATGGAAAAGAGATGACCGAAATGCTGATTGACGTGCCGGTGGAAATTGATGAGGATGTGGCGGCAAGAAAGCTTCGTTTTATGGGGAAGGAAATCGATACCCTGACTGCGGAGCAGGAGGCTTATCTGAATAAGTCGCTGGTATAGAAGGCAAGACGGATAGTAATAGCGGAAAATTCCGGCACCCCGGCAGCAGAAGGTAACTGCCGGGGTGTTTCTTATACCGTTCCGGCATATATTCAGTTTTTTTGGATGAAAGGCTGAAATTTTGTCTCCTTCAGGGCATTTCTCGTTTTTTCCGGGGTAACAGGTTTTACCATATAATCGAATACCCGGCAGTTCAGTGCGTCCATTGCGTAGGCAGCTGTGGCAGAGATAAATACGGTCAGTGCGCCGGGATTGCATTTTTCCGTGATCTCTTTCAGTCTGAAGCCCGACATTCCGGTCATTGCGATTTCCGTAAACAGTACGTCAACGGGATGGCTGCGTACATAACCTGCCGCTGTCAGAGGATTGCAGAACATAACGATTTTGCAGCCCGGATATGCGGACTTCAGGAATTTTACCAATTGCTTCAAATCTTTTTTATTGGGATCGACTGCTGCAAACAGCATGTAGTTTCTCCTTTCCGTACAATAAACAGGGGTTAAGTTCTCTATAAACTGTATTGGTTTCTTCCGGCAGCTTTGGCACGGTAGAGAGCCTCGTCGGCCTGATGGTACAGGCTTTCAAATTCAGCATCCTCACATTTAGCCAATGCGATGCCGATGCTTGCCGTAATGCTGCAGGCCCCCGATTCTAATGTGATGTTCTCCGCAAGGGCAGCGTTTATTTTTCTTGCCTTTTCACAGATCCATACTTCGTCCGGAACCCATATAAATACTGCAAATTCATCGCCCCCTATACGCCCGACGATGTCCCCATCGCGGAATTGTTTCCTTAGGTTTCCTGCAAATATCAGAATGACAGAATCTCCTGCGGCATGTCCCAGGGTATCATTGATTTTTTTGAAGTAATCGATATCAATCATGAGAAATGCGGCAAGGCTGTCAGGATTTCCTGTGCGAAGAGCGCCGGCAACCTGTTTTTGGGTGGCGGATTTATTGTAAAGTCCGGTAAGGGGGTCTTTCTGTACCTTTTCTATTAGCTCCTGCTTCTGTTCTTCCAGCAGAGCGGCTTTCGTACTGTCGGCAATAATCCCTTTGACCGATTTTGCCATATGCCAGAACTGCAGAATTAGAAAAATAAAAAAACCGAGCTTGAACCAGAACAGGGAAGTCTTGTTTTCCCTGTGTTCTCCGAAAATCTGTAAAAACATCCCAGCCACGAGAGCGAGTGAATCAATGAGGGAATGGTTTATTTTGTCGGAAAACCGTATGTTTTCATAAAGTATCATAGCTGGTATGGATATTCCTTCCAGTATGGTAAAAACGATTATAACGTTTAAAAAATCATAATAATCATAAATACCCATCAGCTGCGCAGCGGTTGCAGCCGGCAGCAGAATAAATTCCAGCGCCGCTTCTGCGGCAAGGAGGATTTTCCAGCGTGTGTGCAGCAGGAGTATAAAATAGGACACAAGGAATACGCTGGTTATAATCATACAGACAATATCCAGGCTGTTATTGAATACCGGAAGGGGAATCAGGTAACATTGCACATTAAAATCAATAAAAAACCAAAGCCCGGCAGACAGGGACAGCCCGGCAAAGCAAAAAGTCTGCCGGACCACTTTTTTCAGCGGATAAAGAAGTATACAATAAACAATTGCAATGATTCCCAGACAGAAAATAAAGACAGCCAGCAGAAGATCCATTGCTTTTGACCGGATAAGGGAGGTGATGAGTTCGCCCTCATAACCATAGTACATGAATTGAAAGAATACCGAAAAAGCGGTATCCGAATGGTTTGTATAGAGATTCTCAAGCTCAATGCGGACATAATCGTCAGATGATATGCCGGGAGAGATCAGGCTGTCCCATCCATTCCCGGCAGATCTGGCGTAGTGAGGGAAGGTGCCCTTTTCCCCAAAGGAATATATCTTTTTATCTGCTGCATAAATAGTTACCTTTAGATTATCAATGCGAAGCATGAGCTGCCGGCCGGCAGGGATGTCTTCGCTGAAGGTTCCTGTTACCGTTACATGATGCCGGTCATGGCTCAGCCCGTCAATCGAACCGTTAAAAGGGAGCAGCTTTCCATTGTTATCCACCTCATAGGTTCCCAGGAAGTTGATTTGCTGCAGCTCCGTCTCGCTATGGAAACGGCTTTCATCTGTCCGTATATAAACAAGCGCGCCAATGCACAGTAAAGTAATCAGCAGTGCTGAAGAAGCAAGACATTTTATTAGTTTCCCGCTCATGATTTCGCCTTTTTCTTTTCCGTTTTGTTTTCATACATGATACTGTCAGCACGTTTAAATACATCCCCAAATTCATGTCCCAGAGCATCATTGACTGCCTTCAGATTGTTCACATCAAAAACCGCCAGTGCAAATTCGGGTTTTTTCAATCGGATCATTTCATCCATTTTTGTTCCGGCTTCCAGATAAGCGGTGCGGTTTTTAACCCCGGTCAGTAAATCCCGATAGGCCAGATTGTTGATATAATCAATATAATGTTTCAGATGAGCTACAGTCTGGCGGAAGCTTTCAGACAGAGTACCAATTTCGTCATGAGAGTGGCAGGTCAGCAGCACGTCCAAATCTCCATTTGCGATTTTCTGTGCGGCGGTATTCAATTCTATAAGCGGTTTCACCAGCTTTCGTGTTACACAAATGCTGATGCAGACGGCTACAGCCAGGATGAACAGCATTTGGATAATGACTTGTTTAATGAGCTGATTTAGGTTTTCTTCAATTTCTGATACAGGGGCGGTGAGTACGAATTTCATTCCGTTTACAAGACTTAGAAAAGATGCATTTTTAGGTACTCCGTTATATATATAAGAATACAGAGTGTCACCGCTGCTCTCCTGTTCCTGCTTCAGCAATCCTGCAAAATCCTGAAATTCACCATTGTTGTAGGTTTCCAAATCGGTTCCGTTTGAAATGTCTTTGTGGTATACCACCTTTGCGGTATCGCTGGTCAAAAAAGCATACCCGGTCCGGTATACGGTGGTTTCACTGACAATCTCCTGCAGATATTCAAAATTTATATCCAGTCCTACCACACCTAAAAAATAACCATCCTTATAGATGGGAATCACATAAGATATCATTTGCACCCCGATATTTTTATTAAAATAAGGATCCATCCAAATGCCTTTTCCGTTCTCCTTTGCGTGATAAAACCATCCTACATGCTCCGTATCGGTTTTGTCATAAACAGACAGATCGGTAGGTATCTGTTTTTCAAAATCGCTGCCGCCTCGTTCCCGGCTGTAAAAAAAACCGGACTGGGAATCCGTAAGCTCCGGACTGAACCGAAGATACACGGCGACAGCACCCTGCGTATTTTCTGCGGTACTGACGGCAGGGCCTACCAGCTTATCACTGAATGCTTTTGCATAGGACGCATCTTCCTGTAGTTTTTCCACACCCTCAAACTCAGCGAGGGCATAATTTTTCAGCGATTCTGTGGACAGCATAATTTCGGACAATATCCGGTTTAATTTCTCGGCCCTTACTGTGCAGAGCAGATTCATGGCCTGAGCGGCATCTGCCGTCACTACATGATATGTTTTGATAATTCCGGTACCTCCGATTGCAGCCGACGAAAGCAGCAGACACAGAAGCACCAGTGTCATTACCTTTGTTTTTATAGATTTCACAGGATTCCCTCCTTCAATGGTATGGTTATTTCTGCCTTCGTCCCCACGCCCGGTATACTTATAATGGCGAGTGACGCATGGCATTGGCTTTCCAGCCTCTGCCTTACATTTGTGATACCAATGTGGGTGTGTCCGTCCGCTTTGGTTTCCGCCGTATCAAACCCGCATCCGTCATCGATTATGGTAATGATTACGGCATCCGATGTCAGCTTGCTCTGAATCCATATGGTGCCTCCCTCTTCCTGTTCGGTGATGCCGTAACGAACCGCATTTTCCACCAGGGGCTGGAGTGTGAGCGGCGGAAGGAAGAAATCATCAAATGTAATGTCCCATTCAATATTCAAACGCTCTTCAAACCTCATTTTTTCCAGGTAGAGATAGTCTTGCACATGGTTTATTTCTTTGCTGAAGGGAATCAGCCTGATATCGGTAAGAGAATCCAGGTTTCCTCTTAGAAAATAGGAAAAATGGACTAAAGCATCGGACGCTTTCCGGGGCTCCGTATCGCAGAGCTGTTTGATTCCCAGCAGTGAATTATATAAAAAATGCGGTTGAATTTGACTGAGCATGACGGCGATACGCCCCTGTGTCAGTTCCCGTTCTTTTTCCCGGCGCTTGTTGGCTTCCTCCTCCTGGATTCCTAAATAGATACACAGTATGGTTATGGTAGTGGAAAGGTACAGCAATGCAATGCCATAGACGAAGATCTGGATCAGCATTGCCAGAAGCGGCAGTGCAATATAGACTGTAAAAACAAGAATATCCTTATCGGAAAGCTTTTTCCGGTGGTGGAATAAGAGTCCCGCATTAAGGACAATGCAGAAAATCCCCCACATCTGAGACAGCCAGAAAAGTCCCTGCCTGTGATAAACATTATTTTCATCAATCAGGTAGTACATATGATTGAACTGGGATATAATCACCAGCAGGACGGCGGTAAGGGCCAGTCCCCGCATAAGGATAACCGGTTTTCTTGAAACAGGCCCTTTGGCAGCAATGTAATTCATCAGATAATCGGTAAACGCGGCCAATAGAAAATATCCTAATACATAGACCAGGAAATTAGCAGTATGTACGCCATACCAGGCGGCGGTTCCGGGTCTGCCCCTAAGCCCCCACGCTGCTGCATCGCTGCCCAGAAGGAGAGTGTTCAGGATTAAAACCTTCAGAAAACAGCTGTTGAGAGCATCCTTTTCTATGCGGTAAAGCAGCAGGGAAAGAATGAGTATGAGAGACAGAAAAACACCGAACAGCTCCAGCGATATATTGATGCAGCGTATGGTACTCATGAGATTCTCCTTTTTCATCCGTACAACATTTCTGGTTGGAGGCGGGGGCCCTGATTAGCTGCCGCCTGCCTGCTTGTAATAATAGAATACAAAGCATGACAATACACTGACAAATTCCTGATTTTATCGGCAAAAGCAAAAAAATACCGGCAGCATGAAAATGCTGCCGGAATCGCGCTTCCCTTTCCGTTATTTATTCATAAATTGTTTTCCGTTCCAGTTCTCCCAGGGTGAGTTCCGCCCAGCTGTAATTCGCCATGTACTGTCCGCAGTAGGAATTGACAGCCATCATATCCATTTCCAGAAAACGGTAATAATCACAGTCCACTTTGGCCGTATCAATCGCTATTCGGTTGCGGCTTTTGATTACAATATCCTGCACACCCGCATCTCTGGCTATATCCACAGCCAGAAGAATACCAGCACACCCGCATCCTTGAGAACCTTCATCATATCAGAGAGCACCTTCTGTGTGTTGTTCTGCAGAGCCCGGTCATAGGGCCTGTCCTCCCATAAAACAGCAGATATTTCAGCGATAGTGGCGGTAGCCCCTTTCCTGTCAATAAGGTAGGCAAGGCACTCCTTACTCTTTGTACGGGGCCATTTTACCGGCTGCCCATCCACAAAGAATTCAAAATTTCCAAAGGTCTGTACCCGGACACGGGATTCTCCGGATGGATGACAGGGTGGATTTCTCAAATTATCTAATTCATACCGTAAATCTTCCATACGAATCGGTTTCATGATATAGCCGCTGGCGTGGAGCTTCAGAGCATCCATGGCATATTCGGAATAGCCGGTGGCAAAAATAATATTGAGTGCAGGGCAGAGATCCTTGCATTTCCTGGCGAGGGCAATCCCATTCAGCCCCGCCATTTTAATATCCAATACGGCGATATCAACATGATGCTCTGAAAGATAGGCAAAAGCTGCCGCGGATTTCAGGAATCCATTAACTTCCGCGTCAGGCGCTGCTTTTTTTAGAAGTGCCACTGCATTGTCCAACGCAAGACGTTCGTCATCGACTGCGATAATATTCATTCGGGAACCTCCTTTACCGGCAGTATGATACTTACTTTTGTACCGGTTTCCGGCCGGCTTTCCAGCTGAAGCGTGCCGCCGCACTGATTTTCCAGCCGCCAGCGTACATTATTCAGACCGATGTGGATGCGTCCGTCCGTTCCGGACTCGTTTTCTGAGAAACCCACGCCGTCATCCGTTACGGTGATACGCACCCATTCCAATGTTCTGCTGCTGTGAATTCTCAGCGTACCGCCATCCTCGCGCTCGGTGATGCCATAACGTATGGCATTTTCTACAATAGGCTGGAGCGTGAGAGGAGGCAGCAGAAAATCAGAGAAGGTGATGTCCCATTCGATATTCAGCCGTTCCTCGAATCTCATTTTTTCCAAATAAAGATAATCCCTGACATGGCTCAATTCTTTTTCAAAGGGAATGAGCCGGGTGTCCGACAGTGAGTTCAGGCTGCCTCTTAAAAAGTAAGAAAAATGTTCCAGGGCAACGGAGGCTTTCCGGGGCTGAGTATCACAGAGCTGCTTAATGCTCAGCAGAGAATTATATAAAAAATGGGGCTGTATCTGGCTGAGCATGATGGATATGCGGTTCTGTGTAAGTTCATTTTCTAATTTCTGGGTTTTCAGCCCCATGAGAATAGCGGAACGGATATAGCGGATAGCATGGATGAGCTGCGCGGCCATAAGGAGGATAAATCCGGGGAACAGCAGCCTGCCGGGCGGAAACCATTCAAAAGCATAGTTGAGAAATTCCCAAAGGGCGGTGAACAGAAACAGCAGGCCCGGCACCATTAAAAAACGGAAATCATGTTTCCTGCACAGAAATTCCTCATATAAAATTTCCCCTGTTTCGGCCAGAGCCGCCAGCCCAAGCACGATGACCATGGCGGTGCGTACCTCATAGCCGTCTGTAAATCCCATAAGCTGCAATATCAGAAATCCAACGATAAACAGTAAAAGAAAAGCAGTAGTTATATTGTTGATGCGTTTCGCTTTTGTCTGCATAAAGGAGCCCAGATAAGCTGCCAGAAACACTCCGGACGAGAGAATACACAAAGGTTCAAGCTGCATGATAAGCGCTGTGTTTTCGAATAGCAGGGTGCTGTACTCCGGACTCAGCAGGATCCAAAAGCAGCTGGTCATGGCAAAGCTGGAGAAAAGGTAAACGGATGGGTGAATGGCTATCCCCTGTACCGACAGCGCAAGCGCGAACAGGAAAAGCAGTATGCTTAAAAAGAAAAATACAAGTCCGCCTATGATATAAAACCAGTATTTCTGCATGATGGACCGTGCCAGGGCTCCGCTGTCCCCGGTTTGCAGGCTGTCCATGAAATCCCGGTAGGCACTGTAATAATTGTTCTGATATTTGCTGGAGAGCTCAATCGTCCATTCGTCGGCTGAGGAAACATCTTCGGGAATGACCAGACTGCCCCATGACATTCCGGAGGAACGGACGAGAGGAGAACGGGATTCTTCTGTTCCGAAAGAAAAGAGAGGTGTGCCGTTCAGTGAAATATGCACTTCCATGTATTCCATAAGAAAAAAGAGATGTTCCCCTTTTAACAGCGGGCGGTTAAAATATCCCTGCATGACTATGCCTTTACTCTGAAAGGCGCTGACAAGCTTGTTATCCGCGGGATGAGATGTTTCTGACCCATCGGTATGGTATGTCCCCACAAAACCGAGGGGGGCAATTTCGGTCTTGCACTGACTGCCGTATGGGATCAGCCGCACGATGATAATGCCTGACAGAATGACGGCAACAAGGATGAGCAGAAGCAGAAGGCGCTGTTTCAAAGATAAGTTTACTTGTATTTTCTTCATACGTCTGAGTTCTCCATGAGGACAGGTATGTAAATCAGGGTGTCAGAACTGTCAAAGCTCTCCGGCATGCTGAAGATATGAGTTTCGGAGTGAAACTTATTATACCATACTCATTCGGAAATCTATAGAACTTCTGTCTGTATAAAAATGGTATCTTTTCAGATACCATTGGAAGCCCTGGCTTTTAAATACACAGCCAGGGCTTCCGGATAAGCGATACAAATAATTGGAATTAGCATAAGTAAAACAGTTTTGCCTGAATGTCCCCCGTCACACCTATTTTTTCGTAGGGCTGCAGCGGGAAAACACTGACTGTAAATGGAGTCAGACCGTTGTCTGCGAGAACCTCCAGAATACATTTATCAAATATGATTTCTATTTCGGAAGAATCACGGAGCTGTCTCGGGGCACGGTTCAGGCCGTAGGATTCTTTTTCGTAATCCTGCTGGAATGAGGACTGCCCGGCATGCCTCCGGTCGACGGTTATTTCTTCTTCTGTGACTGTGATTTCCACAAATTCACCTGAACTGTTCCGGAATACAATTTTTCCGGTGCCGTTCACGGCTGCTTTCAGCCCGAAGGAATCCGAGTGCAGCCGGTTATCACCCTGTGCCAGAGGGAACGATACGGTCTCCAGGGCCTCCGTTCCTTTAAAGGAAAAGGAAAGACGGTATCCCTGTTCAGTCTTAACAAGCTTCATTTCTCTTGCAAGAGTCATTTTGCCCCGGAAGCCTGAATCGGCGGTAGGGGCCTGTGCGGCATAATCCCAGTTATCCGCCCAGCCGATCATGACTTTTTCGTCCAGGTTCTGGAAGGTCACCGCTGCGTAATTGTCGGTTCCGAAATCGGGCAGGAGAGGAATATCCGATTTTTCCGTATCAATAAAGGTATTTCCGTCGAAGGAACCTACATAGTACTGTGTGATATGTGACATACGGTCAAAGGCGTTATTTTCCTTCCCTGTTTCTTCGGGAGGCAGTATCATGCTGATAATAAGGACCCATTTTTCCCCATCCTCCGTCTGCAGGGGAAAGCAGTCAGGGCATTC
>ERZ772877.900-NODE-900-length-16586-cov-3.21299_pt1 | contig 16586 bp, 30 predicted proteins | sample MGYA00580583_ERZ772877 | MGnify/ENA primary metagenome ERZ772877 (study PRJEB29015, sample SAMEA2737661) | human gut metagenome | biome: human gut; feature: human-associated habitat; material: faeces | place: China | collected 2012 ... | reverse complement strand
AAAAAAACAATACTAAAAGTATATTTTTTGATTAAAAAAAATAATAAAATTATTATGAATAATAACAATAAAAAATAAAAAAAGTATTGACTGACAAGAGTGATTGTGATATTTTATAGTAAATGGTAAAGATTTAGGGTAATAAGTATACGAGTTATTTAAAAGGAGTGTAAAATATGCAGCAGATTTCTAAAGTAGTATCAAAAATGAAAGCTTCACCGGTAAGAGAAATGTATAATTTAGCTAATCAAGTAGACAATTTGTTGGACTTTACACTAGGTGAACCAGATTTTGATACGCCTAAAAGCATAAAGCAAGCAGCGATAAGAGCATTGGAGCTTAATAAGACACACTATACACATAACGCAGGAATTTATGAACTTAGGAAGGCAATTAGTAATTATATTGAGAAATATTGTGGCATCATTGCAGATCCAGAAACAAATATTTTTGTTGGTGCAGGTGCCACGGAGGTGTTATCGTTAATTATACGTGCTTTAGTAGAAGAAGAGAATGAGGTGATAATCCAAGCGCCTATGTGGCCAACTGTTATAGGACAAATTAATATATGCGGAGGAATTACTGTACCGATTAGGCTTAAAGAATGTAATGGATTTGTATTTAAAGCAGAGGATATAGAAAAAAAAATAAGTAGTAAAACAAAACTTATAATCATGAATACACCGCAGAACCCCACAGGTGCAGTGATACCGAAAGAAGAACAGATAAAGATAGCTGAATTAGCAGAAAGGTATGATTTATATTTAATTGCAGATGAGGTCTATCATAGATTTGTATATGATGATGCAAAGCATTTCAGTATTGCATCAGAACATAAATATAAAGAACGTATAATTACAATAGGGAGTTTTTCAAAAACATATTCAATGACCGGATGGAGGCTTGGTTATGGAATTGCGAACTCCTATTTAATAGATCGGATTACAAAACTTCACGAATTTTACAGTTCTTGTACCAATACATTTGCCCAATATGGTGCTGTGGAAGCCTTAGAAGGAGATCAAGAGTTTGTTAATTATATGAGAGAAGAATATGATAAAAGAAGAAGATTGACTGTGGAAGCTGTAAATTCGATCAAGGGTCTGAATTGCAGACCACCCAAAGGCGCATTTTATGCATTTATTAATATAAAAGATACAAGAATGACTTCAATGGAATTTTGTCAAAAACTGTTAACAGAAACAGGTGTTGCGCTGGCACCAGGAATTGGTTTTGGAAGGGGGGGAGATGAATATGTTAGATTATGCTATGCTAACTCTATAGAAAAGTTGAAAGCTGGATTTGAAAAAATGAGTATGTTTTGTGAAAAACTATAAAAAACGAATGGAGAAGCAGATTGGAACAAAATAAAACAAAATGGCTAAGTTTAATTATGGATATGATGGAGGCCCATTTTGGGAAAGATGTTGAGCTGGTTTTACATGATTTGGAAGCAGATTATGAGAAAACAATTATTGATATCCGAAATGGAGAGGTCACGGGAAGAAATATAGGCGATGGTGGAGATAACTTAGGATTAGAGGTGGTTAGGGGAACTGTAAAAGATGGTAACAAATATAATTACATCAATTATACAGATGACGGAAAGGTATTAAAATCTTCCACATTGTTTTTAAGAGATGAGACAGGACATCCAGTGTATGCTTTGGCTATCAATGAGGATGTTACACAAATGTGGCAGTTTGAAAAATATTTAAGAGAAAAAAACCAGTCTAGCAAAGAGTCAGACTTGATTGTACGTGATGTGAATAAACTTTTAGAGGACAGCATTGAGCAGGCTCAGCTTATGATTGGTAAAAGCTATAGTGTAATGGATAAAAATGACAAACAATTGTTTATAAAATATCTGGATGAAAGAGGAATATTTTTAATCTCCAAATCAACTCAGAGAATATGCGAGCTTTTGGATATTGCAAAATGTACATTATACAATTATTTAGATTTAGTGAGAAAATAAAGTCACCTAAGAGTGGGAACAGTCACATAAGTTGAAGATTATTATAGGAGGGGTATGGTATGATTATTACGTTGTGGAATGATTTAAAGAAGAACTGGAAAGTGTTTTTGATTGCAGTAGGCCTAATGCTAATCGCGGATTCTATCGGGCCTTTTTCGATTACATTACCATTTGGCAAAGTTTCCATGTTTCCTCTGATTTTTGCAATTATTTTAGGATGTTTGTTTGGACCGGATATCCTTAAGGTAGTTAATGAAGAGCAGTGTAAATTTGCTGGTAGTATGGTTATGGTAGTAATGGCTCCTTATATGGTAAAGATGGGAGTCGGAGCGGGACATAATCTTAGCAAATTGATTGAATTAGGGCCAGCATTGATATTGCAGGAATTTGGTAATTTAGGGACAATATTCTTAACACTTCCAATCGCCCTTTTGTTGGGACTTAAGAAGGAAGCCATTGGTGCATGTTATTCCATTAACCGGGATGTAAACTTGGGACTAACTACAGATGTTTTTGGTGCTGAAGCTTCGGAAACCAAAGGAACGTTTGCCGTTTATATAACAGGTGCTGTCGTGGGTACTATATTTGCTAGCTTTATGGTAAGTATAGTCGCATCTTTGAATATTTTTCATCCATTGGCACTGGGAATGGCAGCTGGAGTAGGAAGCTCAAGTATGATGGCTGCCATGACAGGAACACTTTCAACCTTTTATCCAAACTATGCAGAACAAATGGGGGTTCTAGCAGGAGCAAGCGATATGTTAACAGGCGCAGATGGTATATTTATGGGTGTTTTTATAGGCATTCCAATGACTCGATATTTATATAGAAAGTGGGAGCCATTTTTTGCAAAACTTAGACATGAAAAGAGCGAGGTTTTATCAGAGGAGGATAGGTTATGAAATATAAGGTGGATTTTTTGAGGGAAGCTGTTCTGCTTGTCATAGCACTATTATTGATGTGTATAACAAATTCATATGGTTATGGAATTGCTATTACGGATTCGGTAAAAGGAATAGGATTATTATGTGTAATTGCTTGGATTGGCGTTTGCTTAGGAAAATTCATGAATAACTTTATAAAATTGCCAATTTTCCTATATTTATCAGTAATTGCTATGTTATTTGCATCTCCAATATCTCCAGTAGCTGAAGAGGTATATAATATTGCATCGAAAGTCGAATTTTTAACACCAACTACAGCATTGGGAGCTTTCGCTGGAATATCTTTAGGAAAAGATATTAAGACCTTCTCAAAGACTGGGTGGAAATTAATAATTGTTGGATTACTTGTTATAATTGGAACTTATTTAGGTTCTGCGATTATTGCTCAGGGAGTTATGACATTAACTGGAAACATATAAGGAGAGGGACTTATGTTTGATTTAGTAATAAAAGATTGTTCAGTTATGATGCCTGACTTTTCAATAAAAGAAAGGCAGGATATTTTGATTAGCAACTCTCTAATAGCTGAGATTGTAAATACAGGTAAACATTATGATTCAAAAGAAATAATATGTGGCAAGAATAAACTGGTCATGCCTGGTTTTATCGATGGGCATACTCATACATGTCAACAGTTGCTTAGGGGTAGAACCGCTAATGAGTATCCTATGGTTTGGACAAGAATCCTTGTACCTTATGAAAGTAGCTTGACACCGGAAGATTGTTATTTTAGTGCAAAGCTAGCATGTCTTGAAATGATAAAATCAGGAACGACTGCTTTTGCAGAGTCTGGATCAACACATATGGCGGATGTGGTAGAAGCTGTTATTGAGTCAGGAATGAGAGCGTCCATCGCTAGATCAACAATGGATATAGGAAATTCTATTCCAGACAGTATGAAGGAAAGCGCAGAAATGAATATTCTCCACACAGAAGAGTTATATGATAAATATCAGGGAACGGGCGAAGGAAGAATTGATATCTGGTTTGCAATCCGACAGGTTATGACATGTTCTCCGGAATTAATAAAGGAAATAGGAGTAGAAGCGAAACGTTTAAATACAGGGATTCATGCACATTTATGTGAACATAAGGATGAAGTGAGTTTTTGTCTCCAGCATTATCAGAAACGCCCAGCAGAATTTTTAGATGATATGGGAGTTTTGGGACCAAATCTAATTACTGCCCATAACGTAGTGCTTTCGGAGAGAGATATTGATTTACTTGGAGAAAAGAAAGTAAAACTGATTCATTGCCCACGAGCCAATTATGCTAATCATGGATTTCCCAAAACGCCACGCATTTTGCAAAATCAAATGTCATTAGGATTGGGGTGTGATGGCGCTTCCAGACCAAATTTGAGTTTATTTGCAGAAATGAAACAATTGCTTTATGGCACTATGGCATTTTGGGGTCTTCCGATTTTCGATCCGGATATTATATGTGCTAAGGATTTACTAAAAATGGTAACTGTTGGAGGTGCAAAGGCGCTTCAACATGAAACAATGTTAGGAACGATAGAAGTAGGAAAGAAGGCAGATTTGATTACAATTAATCTAATGCAACCACATCTTACACCTACACATAGTTTATTAAATACTATTGTTGACTGTGCGTCAGAACACGATGTAGTGGACTCTATAATAAATGGCAAAATTGTTATGAAAGATAGAGAAGTTCTTACAATGGACGAAGAAAAGGTCATAAATGAATGTTCAAAACATATGAATCAGATAGTGGAACGTTCTGGAATATAAGGAGCGTGTATGTTAAAAAAGGCTCTGTCGTGGGGATGTTCACAAAAGATCGGATCTGTAGGAAAATTTAGAAAATGACTTTCTGTATATTAAAATGTAAGTGCCTAAATTTCGGACGGTAGTTCTTATGGTAGGCAGTAGTTTTTTACATCCAAATCAAAAAGTACCCCGGCTACACATAGTAGACGAAGCACCTTGATATTCCACATATGATTCAGCCATTTTGAATGATTATTCCGAGGGCTGTTGAGCCACCTGTCCGGACTTTGAGAGCCACCGTTCCGGAACCCTAGAGCCACCCGAACTACTACCAGAAATATTACTCCACGGTGCTCTGGACATGAGCCTCCACGGCATATGTATTCGTGACAAAGAGGCAAGCCAGTGCCTGTGGCACGTTTGCCTTGGTAGAACAGCCTATCATATGCTTACTCATGTAAAGAGCCTTTCGCGGCATAAGATTCCTGGTGGCTCTCACCCATACGGAATGCCAGCTCGGCCCAGTCTGGACAGGTGACTCTCGGAAACAAGAATAATCATTGAAGTTCATCAGTAACCCAGCAATCCAGAAGTACCTTCGCAATCTGTAGCCTGTGATAATGATTAACTATGAGCCGCTATGGTTGATAATGGAAGAGAAGAGTATTACCACATATCAATTGATCGAAAAGGGATTGATAGTCGGACGTTATAATCTGAAGCATAATCAAAATATAACAATGCTTACGGTTGAAAGACTGTGCGGGATAATAGGATGTGAGATTCAAGATATTGTAGAGTTTGTGGAAGAAGAACAGGATATAGAGCATAAGAAATAAGAGAATCTTGATAGCAGGATTCTTTTATTTTTTGACGTTTTTCAGGTATGGTAGAAGATAAACAGGTACTTTTACTTTTGCTGTAAACTATCCCCCTCTGCCGTCCTGGCTTCTATGCTTTGGGATATGGCTTCATCACATCAGTACGACCTATCAAATAATCAGTATTGGTCCCATAAAAATCGGCAAGTTTACTAAGAATTTCTATTGGGATAGCACGTTCATTATTTTCATATCTGGAATAAGTACGTTGAAATACGTTTAAAATCATACCCATATATTCCTGCGTAAGGTCATGATCTTCTCTTAAATCTTTAATACGCTCATATAAGGATAAAGAATATCAAAAGATGGAAGCGTCCATTTTTAAATTGGCAAAATTATATGATTCACTTGATCTGGAGCCAAATATAAGAGAAGTAGTTGATAAGCTTCTGACGGATCGGGATGGTTTAAATATAGAGAAGGTTTCGTTAGCATATTGGGCGGGTATGGTGGATGCTGTTTTATTATTACATGAGATGGGCGTGATCGAAATGTAGATATATAGGAAAAGAGTTTACATAAAGTAAAAAGACCAGTCGGGGAACTGGTCTTTTCAGGAGAAGGTATTTCGTTTCTTATGGGGTGTAGCAAAAACTATATAATGTATTGGGGGGTTACGTCTACTATAATAGCACACATCAAGAAAAAAGTGTGCACAAATATTGGCAAGTATGAAAATTCATTTTATGCAGTTTGCAAATATGTTTTTACATGGAGTTACAACTCAAATGCACATTGCCTAAACACCTGTTCTGTGCTAAGATAATTCTATGGAACAATCGTGTCACTGCAAGGGCGTTGGCCTCCCATGTCGTACATAAGATGGGAGGTGGTGCGGATGTATTTCAGCTTTCAGGACCTTATGGCGTTTGGGCTGCTAATCATTGCATTGCTTACCTTTATTTGCAATAATCGTAAGTAGCGTTTTTCTTTAAAGTCCTGGAAACAGGCATAGAAAAACCACCCTTGTAAACTTGGCAGTAGCGAGGGTGGAATTTCTATCAGCGTTTTATAGGCCAACCCCTTGTGGGCGGTTGTTCCTTTTATGTCTATAATATAGCATGGATCGGGCGAAAATTCAAGGGCGTGATGATGAAGTTCAGGGAGTGTTTTGATGACGGTCAAGAAATCGGTATAGGGTCGATAGTATTAGTGTAAAGGGATTACAATGTAAATAATACCCCCACCTATCCATTTGAATGATGGGTATAAATATTGTATTGGAGTATAAGGCGTTCGGTCACTCAAAAAATTAACCCGACGTATGGATGCATCAGATACCCACTTCACCACACTAAAGTATTCCCGTAGAAATGTAAACCTACCGGGGTATCCCTCTGCCGTCTTACCCCTAAATCACCTCCAGCAACGCACTACAATGCCCATATTCAGCCGTTCCTCTGCCACTTGCCCAGCACTCAACTCACATTCATAACACGGCTTATTTTGGCGTTAAATGCGTCATATGAGCATATAATAATCATCAAAAAGGCTGTGATCATGCCGTCCACAGCCTTTTGTTTTATCCTCCCTACTGTACCATTGAATACCCTTCCTTCTTTGCCTTGTCATAGCTCTTTTTGACCTCTGTATAATTCAAACCATCAAAATATCTGACTGTAGCAATCCTGTTTTCGTATTCAGTCAGACTATCCCAAAAGATAACTGTATCATCAATCTGAACACATGCATCATAGGTTTTACTGAAAAATGAAAAGGCTTTCTTTAAGTCCTCTTTGCTGTAGTTCTGCTTTTTGTCCTCTGTATAAACCCGTCCATTAAAAAAGTCGATTCTTTCATATTTTATGATTAACATAATTTCATATCCTTCCTTTTCTGTCAGGGTGTAGCCGCCAGATCCACACGGTTACACCCTTATTTTTTACGCTTTATGCTTCAATCATTTCACGCTGTTTGGTCTTAATATCAGCACTACCATAGTAATTACAGATCGTGTCAAAACTTAATTTCTTATTGCTTTTCTTCCTGAAATTTTCACTGTGCCAATACCATTTCTTTTTCTCGTGCGCCCATTTAAAGCCCAATTCCTTTAGTGTGACCTTGTGAGTGTATGTATCTCCATCTATCCATATCCAATTGCCTACAATCGTTATTTCAAGCCCTGCAAGCTGTATTACCTTGTTAAGCATCTCCCTTAATGCTTCATCCTCTGCAAAGTCCCACTTCATATTGTCATAGGTCTTGCGTGTAGTGTCCTCTGCTGTCTGATCGTGTTTATCTTTTAAAGCCTTGAATAATGTTTCGTACTCGTTGTTGATGTCCTTTGTTGCTTCTTCTGAACCGCCAGCGTTATCAGGGTGATACTTCTTTAATAAATCCCTGTACTGCTTTCTCAATTCCTCTAACGTTTTGGGCTTATTGAAATATGTTGTCATGGCTTGAACCTCCCTCATTCTTATTTGATATTCTGATTAGCAGGAATTAGTATCCTGCAATTCGTTCCCAGTCGTTTTCCTTGTACTCCCATGCCGTGGGCCTTAAGGAACGCTGTCTAATGTTTTTGAATATTTCCTGATAGCGATCGTCCATTGATTCAGGGGTGGAAAAGACTTCCTCGTGATCAAGACTTCCCCAATCTGGACCAGATGTTTTATAGATCCTTAACTTGTATTTATTTGTCATTTTGTTGTCTCCTTTTCTTTATTTTTAATTGATTTGCTAAGACTATTGTACACTTATTAATGTACTAATCCAAGCGTAATTATGCATAGAAAAAATCTTTATTTTTGTATAAGTTCACTAGTAGGTGTACAAAGTGCACGACAAAATATACACTTATAGGTGTACTATTTGGGTAGTGTGCCAATTGCAAAAGTAAACTAATAGATGTACAATATACTCGTAAGGTTGATACAGACAAACAGAAAACGAACACAAGTAATCAACCATAGAACATTGAAAACTACATATAAAAGGAGAGATGCAAAATGTGTAAGAACATGGACGAGTTATCAGCAATTGCTAATCGAGTTTACGATCTGGAACAAAAGAAAGCAAAGAAGAAAAAGGAGGTTGACGATTTAGACGCCCAGATAAAAGCCCTCAAAGATGAGGTGGCGGCTTATATGAAAAAGCGTCAAAAGAGCGAAATTGAGGTTGACTATTACAAGGTTTTATATACACCTTTTACGAAACCACAGTTTGACAGTAAAGCCTTTATCACAAATGAGGATAAGGGCAAAGAGCTTTACGAGAAGTATTCAAAGATTTTGCAGATGCAAAGGGTGACTGTTAAGCTGGCAACCGGATAACAGGGAGGTGGAGCAATCCACTTCCCCAACAAAATGAAGTAAACTTATAAAAGAAAGAGTAGGTAATCAATATGAAAAATCCCCAAATTGAAACCATTGGCACAGTTGATATGTGCAATACAAGTTTATGTCTTTCTGGACAGATAAGGATACATATGGCGCTTGATGAAATATACGATCAGGCAGATTCAATCATTGAAAAGTGCATGGCCCGATATAGCAAGCGTTATCCGGGTGTTGATACCGAAAAAGACGTATTCTGGGATCTGGGAGTAGTGTATACATCAGGTTTGGATAACCGGGAATATTCGGAATTTATGGCAGAGGTTTACGTTTGGCAAAAGTCAGATGATATTACAGGGAAGGAGACAGCAGAATGCTATGATGATTTTCATTTAATACTTAGTGATGAAACAAAAGCCAAGGTGAAACGAATCATCATAGATAAAATGTCTGACATGCTTTTCCCAACACTGGAGGACAAAAAAGCAGTTGCATAACAGGATCGGGGAGTGTGACAGCTCCCCTAAAGAAAAGGGGATTACCATGGATGAATTGATAAGACAAATTTATGGAGGTTTTGATCGGTTCCCGGCCGATTTAGTAGGCGTAAATGCACCTTACTATAATCAGGCAAGGGATAAGGGATTTACATTCTACAACACATTTAAGGCCAAATTACCATCTGAACAGGTGGAAGAGTTTGACAAATTAATGGATTCACAGCTAGAGGTCTTAACAGCAGGAATGGAAGAAGGTTTTGTCGATGGTTTCAAATTAGGTGCAAGGCTGATGATTGAAATATTAACCGGACAGAATCAGGAATTTTGAATACAAGGAAAGGAAAAAGGGTGAAAATATGAACAAAAAAGCAAGTATGTTATTAAGGGTTGAACAAACAGAGGAAGGAAAGATAAAGCTTTCAAAAGTTGTTGAGTATGCAAGCGGTGCACGTGTAATGGTTCCAATAATCCGTGATGGGAGCGTGAAATGGTTTGATGATTCCAAGCTTATAAAGACGGAAAGCAAAAAGTGACAACTTAACTAAAAACTGTCACTTTGTGACAACACTTATATTTGAGAAAGAGAGGACTTATTTATGTTAGCATTAGCACAGAATGGATATTGTTTACCAATTATTGAGAAGGATATACAGGTCAGCAGAGTGTTAAATACATGTGAATTGAACAATGAATTTATACTTGGCTTTAATGTCGAGATTATAGGCGTGTCGGGGGATATGCGGCACAAGATTGAGAAAGCCATAACAAAAGCAAAAGCGCAATGCTTTAAAAGTCCTATTCCGGAATGGAAGAAGGATAAAAAGTGGTGCAGTAATGGAGGTGATGGTATTGAGTTTGATTATCTTTCACTCGACATAGATATGAGCATGGAAGGGATCACATACAGCATTAGTGGAGGATTCCATGACATTATGGATGATATGCTTGAAGGGGAAATTTCCATACCTATGGATCTACACAAATACAATGGTATGGTCAAGAATCTGGTTCATCGCTACATTGACGATAAATATTTTAGGAACTGCTAACCCTGCTGAATGGCTTGAGGGGAAGATCTGAACGCTTCCCTCTGCCATTACCAAAATGTTCTATAGGAAGGGTAATTGAAATATGGCAAAACCACGAATGGAGAGTAGACGGAAAGTCAATAAAGAATTGGCGGTGCTGGCTGGAGATTTTAAGCTTATGCACATTCCCGGCGTTAAGGAACTGATTGCAACCGCAACGGATTATCACAAGGCGCATGATAAGCTGATGTCAATTTATAGTCATGAATATTTGAGGTAGGGAGGGCAGAGGGCTTATGCTGGTAAAGATCGAGGATATCAAGATTGCGGAAGAAATGAAGGCCACGCCGCCAAAGAAAGAACGCATTGACAGCAAAAAAGCGTATTACAGTGAGCATGGATATTTTGAAAAGCCAATTGAGATTAATAAAAACCACGTCTTAATTGATGGATATGCCGCTTATCTGATAGCACAGGAATTGGGAATTGACGCTGTAGAATGTGAGATTAAGCCTGATCGGATAATAGAGGACGGCAGGAAACATATGTGGAATAAAAGGGCCAATAACAGGAAGTTCAATACATATCAGCGAAAGATCATTTATGAACAGAATCACGGTATTTGCGCTATCTGTGGGAGGCCGGTTGCTTTTGAAGAGTTTACCATAGACCATTGGAAACCATTGGCGAAGGGCGGCACAAATGAGCTGAGCAATCTTAAAGTGGCGCATCGGTCATGTAACCTCATAAAGGGAAGTTTTCAGCCGGAAATACTCATGAATGAGCTTACGGAAATATTGGCTTACCAGTCCAGACAGAACGAAGAAATAGCAAGGCTTATGATTCATAACAGTATCAAGCTTGTAATGGCGATGGCGGCACGGAAATTAAAGTCATTTATATTTTGAGTAACAGGTTGGCAGAGGGGCGTTATCACAGCGCCCCATATAGAAAGGGGTAAAGATAATGAAGAAAGAGATGGAAATTAATAATAAGAGTGATGCAAGGGCATTGGTTTCCTATTTATTGAACACAGCGGAAGGACATATCCATTATAACGATTATCTTGACATAGATGGAGTATCCTATCTTTTAGGAGCGGCGAAGACCATTGCACGGATGTACGGTTTGAAGGAATACAATGAGATAGCCTTTTGTGTGGACTGTATCAAGGAGGAAGTAAGAGAAGCTTCAGAAAGAAGCCTGAAAACATTAAATTGGGTCTGACCGGAATGGATCTTATTAAAATGATATGGAGGGATAGCAGAATGAAAGTATATGATTCACTGGTAACACAAATGGATGATGGAAGGATCGTTGATTTATTGGACTGGACTTGCGCTACATACGACCAGAAGACAGGTATTGTTGTAGTTCCGCTCCATAACGATGATTCAGATGAATATTACGAGATTATACAGGCAATGACGGCCCATTATGAAATAAACCCGGACAGGATTACAAAAGCGGATATCAACCTTTCTATAAGTACTGTCAGCGGAGCAATACAGTTTGTGGTAGATGTAGGCGTAGCCTGTAAAGAGTTTGGATGTATCGATATGACAGATGATGAATTATATATGATGGGTAAAAGAATGACCAGATTCATTAATGAACAGTCCGGGCAGATGAAAACAAGAAATACCGCAGATATTATACATCTTTCAGGATATAAGGAGGGATAGCAGGATGAAAATATATAAAGACAGTAGCAGGACAGAGGTGGCGGTAGAGATAACGGAGGGTGAGATTTTACCGTTTTTGGACTGGGGACATGTAGAATATGACAGGAAGATATCATATTATTCAATCCTAATCAAACCAGATGGAGTCAATAAATTAGCAGACCTTTTTGCTGGAACCGCTATTGATTTTGAGACAGAATCTAAGGTTGTATGTTTTGATGATATGGAATTGTGTATAAATACGGACAGCATGAAACACACCATTTACATAATCAACGGTGACGAAGATAGCATATGGATAAACGTGAGTCTGGGAAGAGAAGAGTTTTTAACTATTATAGATAGGGCGTATGAATTATGGAAAGCGGGGTATAAACATGAGTGCATCGTATCGTGACAGAGATTTTAACATCGAATTGGACGAACTGGAATTTCTTTACAATGATGAATCGGTAAAGAGGGCTTGCATATATGTTGATATGCAAAGGAAAGCAATAGACTGGACATTTGACAGCTTGATGGATATTACAAGAACAGCTGCTAAAATGGTCAAGGTGGATAACCATAAAATGAAGCTTTTTGTCTATGATATGTTCTTCTATACAGTTGACGAGTTTCTAAAAATAGAGTATCTGGCAGAGGGGAGCCGGTTCCATGACTATCTTATGTGTGATGCATTATCTTACTATCTGTACATGCATAGCACAGAAGCGAGATACAAAAAGTATCTAATAGGCGAAATTGACATAACAGATCGGATTGAACCAGATATGGTACGGCCTTGCGCATGTGGACATAAGAAGCCAAAAGTTGTGATCAGCTCAATATTAGAAAGCACTTGTATCAAAATTACTTGTCCATGTTGTGGAACCAAGGTGATAGAAATACTGGACAGTGGACAGATGATAAAGACCGGAAGGGGGCGATATTCAGCAGAACACACATACTACAGTCTGGAGGCGGCGATTCGTAAATGTATTCAAAGCTGGGATGTACAGTGCGGTAAGTCAACGGAATATAAGGCGCTGGAACTGCTGATCAGTGAATTCTTCGGACGAATGGATGTAACGCCGAAAATCAAAGAATATAGCCAGTTGTTGCGTGGATACGTTTTAAGGAATAGGCTTGACAGTGGATTAGATGAAGACTATGAACGAAAGCTGGCAGACAAGCTCTATCAGGACAAGGGCGCTATGGATATCGTAAATGATTATCTGTGGGAGAACAGTTCTAATAGGGAAGGTGACGGGGTTCAGCCATTGGCAACCTGGGATTACAGCATATTTAGCTTGATAGCAGTGTAAGGCATAAGAGAGGGTGCACAGTCGGTTATTGTAAAATAGTTTAGTGACAATTGAATAGACTTAGCACCCTTGCTATGGTATAATTTGAATCAGACGAATACCCATGTAGGGAGGTATAAGGGAAATGACAGATAACGAGTTATTGTTGGCTCTTTCAGATTTATTAGAAACAAAATTCAAGGCAATGTTACAGACCGAACTTCAACCCATAAAGGATGATATCAGGGATATTAAGTTGGATATCGAAAACAGTATCAAGCCAGATATCAAACTTCTGGCCGAAAATTATGTGCCAGCCGCAAAGAAATACGAAAAGGCTGTACCACGGATTGAGGATATACAGGCTGATGTTGAAATATTAAAGAAGGTTGTTACAGAGCACAGTGAGAAATTACAGAAAATTTCATGATATACGGGGTGATACCATGACATTAGCTCAAGAGGATTTACAGGCAATCAGCACATTGATGGACGAAAAGTTAAAATCTCTTGATGATAGGATGCAGACGCTGGAGATTAAGTTTGATATTATGAGCCGGAAATTGGATGATATTGATTTTAGACTTACCAGTCTGGAACATACCAATAAGAAAGAGTTTGGAAAGATAAATGATAAAATTGAGACATTGATTGCCGAGCTTGAAGCAAGGGACATTTTACCGAAACAGGCATAATTAAAAACTGATTAAACAAAGAGCGCAAAGTCTATCCGATCAATATGGACTTGTGCTCTTTTTGGTTTGGGGTTGAAGTGGCACTTGATACTACTGAAAAAAAATAATATAATGGAGATGAAAATAAAATGAATGGGGATAATATGGTGACAGCTGCAGAGGTTATAAAACAGATTTTGAAAGATAAAGATATATCCCAAGTTGAGCTTGCAGAAAAAACAAATACTACTCGACAAAATTTGGGGAATAAATTTAATAGAGACAATTTTTCTACATTAGAATTAGTAGAGATTGCGGATACTCTAGGAATGCAATTAATTTTTAAGAATAAAGCTGATGGAAAGGAATATGCTATTGATTATCCTAACGAAATAAAGTTTCAACCAAAACGAAAAACCGTTGTGAAAAAGGAGCAATAGCTGATGTCATATCCAAAACCACGCAAGTATGCAATAGAAGATATAGAAACATTACCAGACTTCATACGTGTTGAAATGATTGATGGTACATGGGAGATTGTTAAGAATTATAGAAAGAATGAGGACATATAACAATGCCAGAGCTATGCAGATTTTATGGAATAATTATAAAAATGTTGTTTAATGATAATGACAAACACCATAAACCGCATGTGCATGTTTATTATGGTGAATATGAGGCGTCTGTATCATTGGATGGAGAGGTTTTGGAGGGAAAATTGCCATTGAAACAATACAGGATGGTATCTGGATGGATGGCAATACATGAAGAAGAGTTATACGAAGCTTGGAACAATGCGGTGAGGCAGATTCCATTTAGTAAAATTGAACCTTTAAAGTAGGAGGAATATTATGTTTATTTCAAATGGAATTGTTTATGGTGGACAGCCAGAGGATATCATAAAAGTACAATCTGTAAAGCCACTGGATGATATGATGATGATAATTACATTTTCTTCAGGTGAGCAGAGGTTGTTTGATGCATCTATATTAGATGGACCAGTATTTGAGCCACTAAAAAAACCAGATGTATTCAAACGTGCCGTGGTTGACCATGGAGTTGTGACATGGCAAGATGGCGAGATTGATTGTGCACCAGAATTTATGTATAAAAATAGTTACGAATATTCAATGGTGTCTTGATTATGGAGGCGAATCTATGCCATTACCAAAACAGAAAACTTATACAATAGAAGACATATACGCCTTACCAGACGGAGAACGTGCGGAACTGATTGACGGACAGATTTATTATATGGCTCCACCAACAAGGACACATCAGCGGATCGTGCTATCATTGGCAACACTGATTAATGAGCACATTGATAAGGATATGCGGAAATGTGAAGTTGATATATCTCCATTTGCAGTATTTTTAGATTATCAGGATAGAATAGGTATTGATTATGTCGAACCAGATATTGTTATTATCTGTGATAAGGATAAACTGGATGATAAAGGATGTCATGGTGCGCCTGATTGGGTAATAGAAGTTGTTTCCCCTGACAGTAAGGCGATGGATTATTATATCAAGCCATCCATATATAATATGGCTGGAGTGCGCAAGTATTGGATAGTGGATACAGAGATGGAAAACATAATGGTCTATGATATGGAACACGATGAAGCGCTAGTTTTTTATAGTTTTACTGATAAGGTAAAGGTAAATATCTATGATAATTTTGAGATTGACTTTGCAGAGGTAAAATAATGTAAGAGTAAGAGCATCTTGATTATAGGTGTTCTTTTCTTTTTGCGAAAAAAGTATTAAAATTAACCTATATACAAAAAGTATTAAAAATGGTTGTCATCTTCGTACTATTATCGTATAATTACAGTAATAGTAATAACGGTCATCAAAAGTAATACTAATAAGAGGTGTTTACATGGATAAGGAATATGGATATTGCAGGATATCAACAGGAAAGCAGAACATAGAAAGACAGGTCAGGAATATTTTGGCGGCTTATCCCTCTGCCATTATTGTGAAAGAGATATTTACAGGAACTAAATTTCAAGGAAGAAAAGAGCTGGATAAGATACTCTCGAAAATTCAAGTAGGAGATACGATTATCTTTGATTCAGTTTCCAGAATGTCCAGGAATGCAGAGGAAGGTTTTTCTTTATATGAGGAACTATTTACTAAGGGAGTCAACCTTGTGTTTCTGAAAGAGCCACATATTAATACGGACACATATCGTAAGGCTATAGAAAGTAAGTTGCAGATTGCCTTTGACAGTGGTGATACTGCTACGGATGAGCTTATGCAGAGTATTATTGAAGCCCTGAACAAATATATCATGCGATTAGCCAAGAAACAGATTCAGCTTGCATTTGACCAGGCTGAGAAGGAAGTATCCGATTTACGTCAGCGGACTAGAGAAGGAATTGAAACAGCTAGGTTAAATGGTAAGCAGATAGGGCAGAGGGGCGGTACAACGTTTGTTACAAAGAAATCCATAGAGGCCAAAGAGAAAATCAAAAAGTATAATAAAACATTTGGTGGTAGCCTTAACAATGAGGAAACGTGGAAACTGGTGGGCATATCCAAAATGACATTCTACAAATATAAAGATGAATTATTGCATGAGAGTGAATGA
>ERZ772877.899-NODE-899-length-16591-cov-3.97049_pt1 | contig 16591 bp, 19 predicted proteins | sample MGYA00580583_ERZ772877 | MGnify/ENA primary metagenome ERZ772877 (study PRJEB29015, sample SAMEA2737661) | human gut metagenome | biome: human gut; feature: human-associated habitat; material: faeces | place: China | collected 2012 ... | reverse complement strand
GAAAAATTAAAACTTTTTATGACTATGAAAAAGGAAAAAAAATAAAAGTTCCAAAAAAAAATTATAATATATCAAAACAATTAAAACAGATATTAAAAGGAGCCTAAGCTCCTTTTTTTATACCTTGAAAATCATCTGGGGAGGGGTGTATAAAATATACAGTTTCAAGACCAAATATTTTAATGAAGCATTAAGATTCTATGATACAAATTCAAAAATACCTTTTTATTTAGCTGATATACAGATAAAAGAAAATATATAGATTTCTTTATGAAATCTTTTTTTATTATCAAAAGTAGTTACATTGTTTATACAGATTTATCATGATATAGTATATTTATATAAAGGAGGTAAAAAAATGGACAATTTCAATATAAAAGAAGCTGAGAAACTCCGACAAAAACTCGATAAACAAATACAAGAATATTACGACAAACAAGAATTAGATAAATATAAAAAATTATCGGCATTTGTCGGTAAATGCTACAAAAGTAAAAAACAAGAAAAATACTACAAAGTTCTTTCGAATTATGCAAGAAACAATAATCATTTAACATGCCTAAAGTTCAAGTTTGATGAAACCGAAGAATATAACTTTGAAAACACAATCAGTGTTGAAACAAAAGCAAATGGGTTCCACTCTATGTATCCTCGCTTAGAGATTTATTTTGGTGATAGTTTTTATGATATTGATGATGTTTTTTGTTTTGGAGGAGGTAATTTTTTTGATTGTGTTGATGAAATCACTGAAGAAGAATTTGAAGCTGCAATGGATAGAAAATACCAAGAAACAATGTACCTAAAGAAGTAAAAAGAATTAGATAGAAAGGAGAATTATTATGTTAAATATTTTAAGTATCTTCTTAGATATTTTTATTGTTTGTGCACTGGCCATAATCTTTGTGCTTATTTTTAAAACAAATGAGAAGAAACAACAAAAGTTTGAAGAAAAATTAAATGATTTATTAAATGCAACAGGAAATAGTGAAAAAGATAATGCCGTTGCATTGAGTAAAGTTGACAATGTAAATAATACCGTTAATAGTATTAAGGATTTAACGTTATCAACGAGTAAAGATAATGAAAATATCATTAAAAATGTTGATTTATTGATTCGTCTTCTTAATGAAAGTAAGGAAAATCAAGCATCCGATTCAAAGGGACTTGAAGAAATCAAAAACCAAGTTCAAGGAATTACGGATATCATGCTTAATGCTAAACATCGTGGTACTTTTGGAGAATATCAATTAAACAACTTGATGAGCGTTTATTGTGGTGATAACACTACTATGTGGGAAGCACAATATCATTTAAAAAATGGAACTATTGGAGATGTAGCTTTACATCTACCTCAAGAAAACAATAGAGTCCTCATTATTGATTCAAAGTTTCCTATGGAAAATTATATAAAGCTTTCAAATTATGAAGGAAATGAAAATATGAACCCTTATGTATCTTCTTTTAAAGGAGATATTAAAAAACATATCAATGATATTTCTAAAAAGTACATAAACAGTGAAACAGTTGAACAAGCTATTATGTTTATTCCAAGTGAAGCTATTTATTACTACATATGTTCAAAATGTCCCGATTTATTGGAAGAAAGCTATAAAAAGAAAGTTTTAATTGCGTCGCCGACGACGTTGATTGGAGTGACATTTACCTTGGTCAATATCAATAAAGAATTCCAAAGAGCACAAAATCTTAAGAAGATTGAAAAAGCCATCGTTAGTTTAAAAACAGAGTCTACCCGTTTGATTGCTAGAGGAGAAAAGACCGAAAAAGCATTAAATACTGCAATGAATGCCATGAAAGAATTAAATATTACTTGTGGAAAAATCGATGGTAAAATCAATAAGATTTATGATGGATATACTGATGAAGATGATGAAACTGAATAAAAAATAAAAGCCAGACAATGTTTGGCTTTTTTTATTTTAGATTCATCTTGCTAATTTCATCGTTTATATTAGCATAAATGCAAATATTATGTTCATATTTAGAAAAAAACAAAAAAATAAAAAACGAGTTAAACTGGCTAAAAAATTTCTTTTTCCTAATTTCGTAAATAACCCTGACACTCCCACGATTGAAATCGTGGGCTTTCTTGCTCTATTTCTGTGTGAAAAATATCAAGAAAAGATTATAATAATAGTAAAGAAAGGAGAGATTAATATATACGTTGCACCAAACGAAGGCAAAGGCTGTGACTTAGATAAAGGTAAAGTACTAAGAACATGGCCTACAGGCGATGAAGAATGTGGAGCCGAATCTAATGAATATGAATGCGGTGGAATTTATCATAATAACTACATGGATGTTTTAGGAAATCGCAACCATGATTGTTTCTGGGACTGCACACATTGCAACAAAAACAAATAATTAAAATAAATTAAAATAATCAAAGAATTCGAAATAATTAAAAAAAGATTCTTAATGTAATATAGATACATAAAAGCAAGAGCTCTTCGGGGCTCTTTGTTGTTTTTTTTGAGGGTTTTTGATATTATCAAAAGAGGAGGTAAAATATGCAAATAGATTTTAGAACCCGTATGCTTTTATTAGCTATCGCAGATGATTGGAAGTACATAGCAAGAGATGATGAAAATTCAAAATATGCATCAAGTATTAGTGTGTTTGATAGTAAGCCGTATAAAGAAAATGGCAATTGGATGGCTTCGTCAAGCAGCGCTGAAATCGACCAATTATTGGTCGATAAGGATTGTCTCCCATTAGACCCAAATGTATGTTATCACATAGCTGATTTAGTAAAAGTTGGCCCATCCAAAGAAGATGAAGAAAGTGATGATGAATATATAGCAGAAAATTTCTTAAATAATGAAAAATAAAGAATATATTATAAAAAATAAAAAAGGAATCTTATCGGTTCCCTGCAACTTATTTTATTCTGTTCATATTTAAACTCTCCGCAGCGGAGAAACAGACGTTGCTATCTGTTTTTTTATATTTTAGAAGTTTTATTGAGTTTTGTGAACTTTTATGATATTCATTTTCTGTACATAAGAAATACAGCATTTTTTAGCACCCAGTTTGGGTGTTTTTTCTTGGTTTGGAATCTATATCGAGTACGATTTTTGTAACATAACCAAACCGTTTCATGTCTGCTAAAAGAAAATTCTTTAAATTGTCACTTAACAAATCTTTTTCTTCTGACGAAAGAGTGTCTTCATATTGTTTAAGGAAATCTGAAAAATTAATAACCGTGCGTCCATTCAATGTTGCTCTTCCTAATTGTAAGAATTCATTGATAAACAAAAAATGTTTTTTAGCAATATTTTTGACTTCATTAAATGTAAAATGTAGATTTGATATTCTGTAAATAGGCGTATCTAAAAATTCAAAATCATCGGTTTTTACTTCTGCTATATACTGATAAAGTATTTGGATTCTATCAATCATTTGATTTATATGGTAATGTCCTGCAAACCACTTTGAAAAAGTAACTGTTTCATAAATATTTTGTAAAAAAGATGCTAAATTTACATATTTATTATCATATTTGCTCATATCTTGATGATTATATCCAAGCATCGCATTGATTTGAGTTGGGACATCATGTGTAATAATAAAATCGACCTTATTATTAATTTTGTTTAGATTATTGATAGCATTATCTATTTCAGATTGTACTGGAAGTTCATTTTGCCACCAACTTACAAACTCTTTTCTATATTCTATATCATGAGAAAATCCTCCACCAAAGAAAAAATATTTCTTGTTATTCAATTCAAGAATTTCTCCTCTTAATATATGGAATAAGGAATCTGTTATTTTATGGGCTTTTGCTCCATGAAAATTAATAACAGGGTAGGCATTTAGTAAATCATGACCCTCATGGTTCCCATCGCAATAGACAGTTGTCCAAGGTTTCTTGCTTATCCAATCAATCCACCATTTATCGTTCTTGCTGCCATCCCAAACGAAGCCGGCATCGCCACAAATAATAACAATATCATCTTTTGTTAAAGATTTGCCTTGTGGAAAAAATTCAGAATTTAATTTATGAATGTCACTCGGACAATGTGTGTCACCTGTAATAAAAACTCTTGCCATATAATCACCTCTTTTTGGTTTATTTATTATAGCATATAAAAAGAAAAGCTATTTATAAAACTATATTTTTTAAAAAAATAAAGAAAAACAATAATTTTTTTGAAATTATTGTTTTCTATGATAAAATATTTATGCTATCGAGTTGATAGGTGATTGCTCTATTAGGGATTAGTTTGTCCTAATAAGGTTTTTCAATCCCTTGTTCTAAATTTGAATGAGGTGATTTTATGATTAATATGTTAGATTTAATTTTGAAAGTTTTAGAATTTGTATTTACAATATACGTATTTACATATCAAAATAATCAACAACATAAAAAACATAAAAAGAAGAACAAAATAAAAAAGTAATCACCATTTTGCCCTGTTGATTACTTTTTAAAAAGATAAAAAATCAAACTGAGCAACACCGACTCGGTAGCTCTTTTTCATATATATTATACTCATTAATCTATAAAAAAGTCAAATTAATAAAGTTTTTTCGCAAAACTTTGTAAAATAAAAATCTCATGATATGATAATCATGAGCTACCAATAGGTAGGGCGGTTGTTCCATTTCTCTGTTTCTTTTGGAGAAATGGCAGCGTCTCCAAACAGTAATCCCAATTGGGAAATAATAGGCTGCTAGAGATGCGTATGGTTACATATGAAGGACTTTTTCAATTTGTGATAATGCTCATTGCACTAATCTCCTTAGTTGTAAAATTAACCAAAAGAAAATAACCGCCATTCCACAAGTACGGTTATTTTCTCTAAATAATCATTACAATGGAACAACCACTTACTGGTAGTTCATCTTTCATATATATTATTGCCTATTTCTAAATAAAAATCAAGATTTATTATTAATTGAAATAATTTAAAAAAACTAACAAAATACTCATATTATATTGTATTAGGTAATTATAAACATTATAATTATATTATAAGTTATCCGACAACTATGTATAAAACATGTTAAATATAGATAACAAAAAAAAGGAGGCATATAATTATGCAATTAAAAAAATTAATTCCTGCATGTCTTGCTTTAGTCATGCTATGTGGATGTTCTAGTGGCTCTAATGATTCTACTAAAAAAGATAATAAAAGTAATAAAACTGAAACTTCAGAAACAGTTGATACTAAAGATTTAACTACTGTTAAGGGGACTATGAATGTACCGGAAGATTTAAAAGACAAATTCTTAAATGAATCTACTGTTGAATATACTGTTGATAAAAACGGATTAATTCATACGTTAACTTTTCATAAAGTAACTAGTGAAGGACCAATTGATGTTGAAAATAGTAAAAATGGAACCTTGACATATTTATCTGATGATAAAATAGATTCATGGAAAAAAGAAACTGAAGATGAATCTAAAATAAATGATAATGGATTTGAAGTTTCTTTAACATTAGGAGAAAAATTAGATAGCGAAGTTTCTTTAAATATGAATATTGACGAAGTAGGATATAAAGCAACTTATGATTTTTCTTTTAATTCATCAAAAGCTGATAAAACTGCTCTTCAAGATGTAAAAGATAGTTTAGATGTAAAAGTTAAAGATGGTAAAATTACTGAAAAATCTTTAAAGAAAATGTTAGAATTCTATTACATGACATACACAAATGAAAAATAAAAAGACCTCTTGAGAGGTCTTTTTATTTTTCAATTTCTTTTTCTTCACCATTTATAAATGTTTTGATGCTACCATCTCTATATAATATTCCTACATAAGCTCCGCCACCAATGTAGGTGTTAACTTTTTGTGCTTGATAAATAGCATCTGTCATTTCTTTTACTTTTTCTTCTTCGGAACCTTCTTTTAAAATTTTTTTATCAACATATTTAGTGAAATCTTCCAAACTTCCACTGCTCATAGGTTCTAAATGATGAATATAATATTTGTTTTTTGCTAAGTCAATATTGCCATTATAAACTTCTAAAACATATACAACAAAATTTCCATTTAAAATGCCACCAACAAACATATTAAAATAAATGTCTTTCTTTTGCTCTTTGCTTAATGCTAATGATGGATATTTCATTATTTCTTGTATAGCAATCATCTTACGTTCGAGTGTTGCTTCTTCCATATTCATTATCGAATTTACAACTTGAACATAGTCGATGTTGTTATATTTTAATACTCCTGTCATTGTCCAAATGATTTGACACTTTTCATTTACAAATAATTTTTGTCTATCATCCCTAAAACTCTCGTCGATAAATGTTTCTCTGCTATCAGCTGATAAAATAATTTGATTATTGTCCATATAGACACAATTAATAGACATGTCCATACTCCTTTCGTATTTTTTAGATATATGCCATCCAAATGATAAAATAATAATCAACTCCGGTTGAATAACCACTTATTTTTTATAAATTTTAACAATTTTTTCCAAAAAATCTATATTTTTTTATTAAAATTTTGAAAAACGAACTATCCATGTTATCCTATTAATAGGGTTATCAAAAATGATAGGTGATTGCTCTTGCTCAAAGGAGCAAGTTTTCCTCAATTGAGGTTTTATAAGCCTTTGTTAATATAAAATTGTATTTTATTTTTATATTGCAGAGAGGTGTATATTGTTAAGTTTCATTACTATGATTATTGACATCTTAGGTTTAGCCTTTGATATTTATACATATAAGAAACAACAACCAAAAAAGAAGAAAAGAAAAAAGTAATCACCAGCTCCACGAATAGTTGCGTGATTACTTAAAGTAATTAAAAATAAACTTATTCAGAGCTAATCATCAATTTGATAGCTCTTTTCATTTGTATTATATCTTTTTATATGAAAATTTCAATAATAAATAAACTAAACAACATTTTTACTAAATTTTTAATAAATTTATCAACTTTTTTAGTGATTTTTTTGTTTTTTCAAAATTCTGTGATACAGTAATAGTGTAGAGGAGGAAATTTATTCTCCTCTTTTGTCTTTTTTAGAAAAAATTGATATATTATTAAATAAGAAGAACAGAAATGTGTGGCTAAATAACAAGGATGGTGTAAAAAATAATCTTCGCTCATTGAGCAGCCACTTATTAAAATATTATGAAAAAGAAATTATTAACTATGATGTGTATCATGCTTTTATTAGTAACAGCTACAGGATGCTCATCAAACTCAGATAAATCAGAATCAGATTCTAAAGATACAATCTCATCTATCTTCTCAAAAAAAGAAGATAAATATTCAGTGGAAGCAATTGAAAAAAGAAACTTTGAAGAAGCCAAAAATATTCCTGGAGATGACAGTTTTGATATTTTAACTGAAGATACGGGAACCGAATATTGTAAACACGTCGCAAACATGTTCTATACGGAAGAAACTTGGGTATTAATGGAAGATACAACAAGAACAATGCCTTCTGCTGTAGAAATTTATTGCAATGATTATGGAGATATTCCTTCACAACGAGGGAAAAATGCAGAAAACTGGAAATTGTTCCCAGATAATCCTTCATCATATACTAAGGTCGGATTCATTCATTTTAAAGAAACACTTTCTTATTCTGAATTAAAGAAAGAAAAAACAAACCTAGAAAAAAACGTAAAAAAATATTTTGGAGAAAAAGCTTTAGTTGACCATTCTTTAGAAAAAAATTGGACACCTCATCAATATGATAATGACATCTTCAGTATCAAAGTAGCTAAAGCTAAATCGTCCTCAGACTACAAGGTTAACGATGGAGATTATCAATTAGATTTTGCGTTCAACTTAAAAGCATTAAAAGAACAAGTAGGTGACTTAAACACTGAAGATATTAAAAATGGCTTTATCTGGTTAGGATTAGATTCCTTTTATGATTCAGAACATAAATGTATTGATGGATTCAAAATGTTATATAAACAAAACATTTTAGACATCATTCCACAATTAGAAGGTGAAGAAGAACAAACTTATGAAATGGTACCAATGGATTCATTCCCAATTATTTCTGTTAAAAAAACTAATGATTATGGCGATAAAATTGAATTTTGGGGAGGATTTTGTCATTCTCCTTCTTAAAAGCTCATTAATTTGAGTTTTTTTATTGTCTTTTTTGTTGTTTTTTATTAATATACTTAAAACTTTATTTTTATAAAAAAGGAGGTCTTTATGAAATTAAAAAAACTATTAATTTTAACTGCAACAATTGTTTTTCTCAGTGGATGTTCGTATCCTGTCGAACCTATAGAAGAAACAAATAATAATGCTTCAACGACCACAACAACAGTAAACGAAAAAGATTTAACAAAAGTAAAAGGAACCATGATTGCTTCTACTAAAAACACATCTGTTTTAGATGGTACTACCGTTCACTAAACTTTTGCACAGGCTCACTTGCTGAGGTTTTGAGATAGCCACTACGGTCAACGCCCCTGTATAAAAAACAATAGTTAGAACGATTAGCTATCAAGCGATATAAAAATATCGCTTTTTTATTAATTTCTGAAAAAAGATTGCATTTGACTGATTTTACAGATGATAGGCCTTTGACACATAAAGGCCCTCGTTGGTCTGCTAGAAGAGTTGTGTTTAGAAAAAATAATACTTTTTTGTGTGTTTTTTTGAAAAATAAAAAAATAAAAAATTAATAAAAGTTGATTTATTTGTTTAAACAATTGTAAAATACATGTGAAAAGAAGGAATAAAATACTTTTCACGGCATAAAATGTTATTGGATGATAATCCAAAAATACCACGAGGTTTGGCTCGTAAACTTGAAATTCTTGTACAACTTCGGGTGCGTATTGTTGGCAAGCAACGGTAAAACCAAACATTAAAAGAGTGGAATAAATTCTACGGAGTTTATACACTCCTTTTAAAATATATTGAGGTATACATATGAACTTAAAGAGACTTACAACAAAAGATTTTAATTTATTAATAACTGGTGCTAATATATATGAAAAAAATTTAAGAGATAAAGATTTTTATGAATCAACTGGTTTGGAACCAATACATAACTATAGACGTAACAGATTTGATATATTTTAAAAAATGAGGTGACACTAATTTGAAAGTTTATTATCGAATAAAAACAAACTCAAAAAAGGAAAAAGATAAAATCATTCCTTATAATTCCAATATAGATATAGCTTTAGAGGGTGCCTTGAAACTAGGATTAGAATGTATTCCTTATTTTAACGTTGAAGAAATTATAGATAAATACGAATTAGGCGATATTGTTTTAGATGGTGTTTATCAAGTAAGATATTGTTTGAAAAAATTTGGAATCACCCCTGCTGAATTTGACTATCCCGATGTATTAAAACCGTATCTTGGAAGAAACATCAAAAAAATCAAGCTGTCTGAATTTATTTCAAATGATAAACTGCTATCAAAAGGGTATTTTGTAAAACCCGTTAAACAAAAATTATTCACTGGAAAAAGAGTATTTTCTTATAAGGACGTTATAGGCATTTCTAGTGATGAAGAAGACTTAGACATCTATCTTTATGAACTTAGAAGTTTTGTCTATTACGATAAAATCATTGATATTCGTCCTTATCTTCATAAAGGAATCGAATATCTAAAGTATTTAGATACAACTCTTATAGAACAAGCAATGGATAATTGGAAAAAGTGGGAAAATAGGCCAAATTCCTGTTCCCTTGATTGGGGAATAGCTAAAATTAAAAAAAATAATGAATATATTTATAAGACCGTACTAATAGAAGCAAATTTACCATATGCTTTAGGTAATTATGGACTTCCAGCAGTAGATTATATTAAATTGATAAATGCTTATATTTCACAAATAAGCGGTATTGAAGATGAATTGCATTTTTAGAAAGAGATATTTAATCTCTTTTTTTACACAAAAAAACACAACCAATTATAAATATGATATTATATTTATAAGGAGGATTTATGAAAGAAAATCGTTATAAAAAATTATTAAACCAAGAAACGTGGTTTCATGGAACAACCTTAGCTGGTTGGAAGGAATTATGTAATAAAAAAGTTAAAGTTGATTATAATATCGGTACTGAATTAGATTTTGGTTACGGATTCTATTTAGCTCCAAAAGAAGACCAAGCAGCTTCTTATATTAAACGAATGCTTCCATATTTAGGATTAGACGATGATGATAAAATTGCAGTAGTAATAGAATTTGAATTAAATTTATCAAAACTTTCTGATAAATATCATCATGCTAAATTTCTTCATTTTGATGAGGATTTTTCAAATTTTGTTTTTCAAAATAGAACACATCCAAACAAAAGAGTACATAACTTCGATTTTATTATAGGAGTAATGAGTGATTCTAATCCTCAAAAATTAATATTTTCGTATAGAAAAAAAGAAATTACATATGATGATGTAATAGAAGGCTTAAAAAAATTCACATCTATGGAACAACTTTCTTTACATAATCAAGAAATTTGTGATATATTAAAAGTGAAAAGAGTGGTCCGAATGGACACTGGAGAGGAGTTGAATGCTGATGAATACAACATATGAAGATTATATTAGGAAAAACTTCATAGAAGGCTTAATTTATTTTTCTAATGGAAAAATATCTGAAAAAGAAGCTGAATCAATTTCTAAAAATAAATTGCATTTAACGGATTTTTCGGATGACAGTCCATTAGCACATAAAGGGCCACGTTGGTTTGCTAGAAGAGTTGTAAAATCAATGAAGCTAATATAATAATTAAGAGAGTCGAATTTATCGGCTCTTTTTTATTTTTTATTAGTTTTATATATAATAGTTTTAAGTATTTTCTGAGGGTCTTTTGTGTTTAGGCCCAAAGAGCAAAAAAGGAATGAAGGAATGATTTTATTAAAAGGGGGAAGGGTTTTTGATGCTTGGGAGGTTTTTCTAAGGATTTTTAATAAAATTTAGAAAAATTAATACTTTTTTGTGTATTTTTTTGAAAAATAAAAAATCCATGTTATTCTATTGATAGGGCTACTAATAAGTAGGTGGTTATGCCTTGGTCATGATGATGAAGGCATGTTCTCCTTCATCAAAAATATCATCAAAGGATGAAATTCAAATCGATGGAGGCGATGTAAAATGACAGACTATGAAATTGTTAGTTTGATTTTTCAAGCTATAATTATAAATATTTCCATACTGACATTAATAACTACATTACTCCTAAAAATATTAGGAGAAAAGAACATAAAAAAATAACTACCTCAGCCGTGGAAAGTTTGAGATAGTTATTTATGCTATTAAAAAACCCAAGGCATCCACTTACTAGTGGTCCTTTTCTATTTGTATTATAACACAAGAAATTCTAAAAACAACAATCATTTTATTGTATTTTTTTAATGATTGGTTATAATCTTTTTAGAATAATCAATCATAATTTTAAAAAAACGACCTCTATTCTAATTTATATTTCAAAGGAGGTGTTTTTATTTGAAATTTAATTTAAAAAAACTGAATAAAATCATCATTATCCCTGGATTAGTACTTTCATCATTAAGTTTAGGTATCATACCTAATGTAGATGATGTCAATGCCTATAATTATATTACAACTGGCAGTTACAGCGGTATGAATGCTACCGATAAAGCGATAATTGGCAGCATATCAGCATCTGATGCAGACCTTTCTCCAAACTTAAGTTATGAACAAAGAGCTGAAATCATTTACGCCTCAGCTGGTCCTATTTCTACATCAACAGAAGGATTAAATAACATCTCGGGATACCAATGGACAGGATGGTTTGATAAAAACAAGAAAGATTTTACTATCGATAAATCAGTGACAGGCAACTTTGGAACTACAACGAAAGGTGGAAAAACTTATGATTTCTCTACTGACAGGACAGGATATTATAAATATCTTCGTGACCCTATCTATAGTGAAATTCGCTTAAAAGCTTCTCAAACTTTTTCATGGGTAACTAAAAAGAAAAGTAATTTTCAAAATGAATTTTCATCATACAATATCAATACAACTTATACTTCTTACAATGGTGGTGCAGATGCTGCCAACAATGTTTTGAAACAATTTAGTATTACTGATAAAGTACCATCATCAAATAGTAATACAACTTTATCAAGCTATAAAAAATCTATTAATAAAGCAAAAGAAAAATTAAAAAAAAGTAAAACCAGCAAATATTCTACTATCGTAATAGGAACAGATAAATGTCCAAGTACAAAAGAAACTTATAAAGTAAATGGACATGTTACAGTTGATACTACTAATCAAAAAACATTATTATATGGTAATATTGCAGTACAAAATCATAGAAAAATAACAGTTTTATTAAGTAAACCATCTAAAAAATCTACAAATGTAACAATTGATTATGTATATCAATCTATATTAAATTTATCAACTCATGGTTTCTACGACATCACATACAAAAACTATAGCCAAAATGTTCAACTTGCAAATACAGTTGTAGCAAGAAATGTTTCTGCAACAGAATTATCTAAATACAAAACTTTCTATTTAGTATCTAATGGCGGAGCTAATACATCTAACAGCACTTCAGTATCTAAAGGAAACGGAGGATGGTGGGGAAGTAATCATCCTTCATATCATCAAGGTAATGACACAACTTCAGATTCTGGTGGATGGTACACTTGGAGAAATGATACTTCTTCTGGAAGCAAAAGCATAAATCTTCGTAATGCAATTCCAGAAAAAGAAAAAGAATTTAATTTTGCAGCAGTTCCAAGCAATATAGGAAAAGATAATACATCAACATTACATATTAATCCAAATGGTGGTACTTATAATGGAAATGGTGCTGAAACTCAAGTTAAACAAAGAGTTTACACTTTCTATACAGTTGCTTCTGCAATCAGAGATGGATATACATTAACTGGTTGGGACTATTCTGGTGGTGGTGTATGGAATCCTAATACTAATAAATACCAATTTAACTTAGTAGATGGATACTTAACAGCTAAATGGACAGATAATAATGACCCAAGTGACCCAAGTAATCCAGATGATAAAAATAAAAAATACACACTTACTGTTGACCCAAATGGTGGTAAATACAAAGGAAAAGCAGATACAACAAAAATCACTCAAAAGAAAGGTACCAGCGTAGAAGTAAAAAATCCTACAAGAAGCGGATATTTATTCGTTGGATGGGATGTTGTTGCTGGAAACAGTAATTTCTTCTCTCCAGGAACTAACAGCAGTATGTATAAATTCTATGGTGATGCTACTATCAAAGCTCAATGGGTAAAGAAAAATGACCCTAATTCAATAGCAAGTGTAACCATTGACCCAAATGGTGGAACTTATGAAGGTTCAACATCTATTAAGAAAATTACAGGTACACCAGGAACATCAACTATTATTAAAACACCTGTAAGAGAAGGGTATGTCTTCAAAGGTTGGGATATTTCAAATATCGATAAAAATAAATACGAAAGTCCTACATTTACTTTTGTAAGAGGAGATACAACAATGAAAGCAAGATGGGAAAAAATGATTATTCCTCCATGTCAAATTGGAGCATCCGGAAAAGACTCTTGTGGTGGAGACGACAACGAAAAAGCTCCAGGAATCTGGGTACATTTAAATAAAGATATTTTCAGTTAAAATTGAAAAATAAAAGCCGGCGAAATGCCGACTTTTTTATTTTATATAAAAAAATAACATGGTGTTTTGAATATTTCAAAATTCCATGCTATCCTATCAATAGGGCTACTAATAAGTAGGTGGTTATGCCTTGGTCGTGAAGACGAAGGCGCGTTCTCCTTCGTCAAAATTATCATTGAAAAATGAAATATACATATCGACGGAGGCGATGTTAATGAGTGATTTTGAAATTATCAATTTAGTTTTGAAAGCAATTGAAATCAATTTGCAAATATTAACTCTAATAACAACATTAATCTTCGGAATACTGGGGATAATAAAGAACATAAAAAAATAACTACCTCATTGTTTTGGACGGCTTGAGGTAGTTAAACCAAGTTAAATCCAAGGCATCCACTTACTAGTGGTCCTTTTCTATTTATATTATAGCATGGTTTAGTATATTTTCAATAAAGAAAAAAAGTAATCACCCGCTCCAGAATAGTTGGTGATTACTAACCGTAATTAACAATAAACTTATTCAGAGCTAATCATCAATTTGTTAGCTCTTTTCGTTTGCATTATAACATAGTATTATTCTATTTCAACAGCTTCATTCAAATAATTATTTCTATCCAAAATAAGATGCATTGCATCTAACTGTTCCATATTGAAGGCGTTGGTGAGATTATTTTTAATAAATTTTTCCTGTATTGATGAAAGACATATATATGGATAAGTAGCGTTTCCTATTTGAGCTTTTTGAACACACCCATGTGTTATATTTCTTGAGTATATACAAAGAAATCCTTTTGCTAAAAGATAATTTTCACAATCAATAGATGAATAAAATTTATTGATTTTTTCTATATCATCTAAATATCCTAATTTAGAACATAATTCTTTTGCTAAATCCAAATGTTCAAAAGGTTGACATGTATACATTTCACCACTAGGACTCATAAACCCTAAATTAATCATAATTAGTGTCCCTCCCAATTTATATCAACTACAAATTATCATGGATTTTTATTTTTTTCAAAGTTAGAAAATATTGTTTTTTCATTTTCAGTAGCATATACTACGAATAAGAAATAGAATTATTTCTTAAAGAATATACTATTAGCCTATATGACAATATTATATTAATGATAATTCAAAGTATTTAATCTTGAGTGGGTATCAAGATTCAAAAATAAAAAACTCTCGATAGAGTGTTTAATCCTGTGTGGATAACAGGATTCAAAACTAAAGAACTTCCGATTGAATTGTCAAAAAAAGTGGTAGACTTTTTATATATAAACGCTTTTTATTCACAAATTTACAATCTTCTATCACAATAAAAGAGGTATCAATATGACTTATGAAAATTATATCAAAAAGGAATTTATCGAAGGATTAATTTATTTTTCCAAAGGCAAAATATCTAAGCAAGAAGCTCAATTGATTGCTGAAAAAAAGATTGCATTTGACCAATTTTCAGACAACAGCCCCTTGACGCATAAAGGCCCTCGTTGGTTTGCAAAGCGAGTTATTCAAACAATAAATATTTAATTCTTTATTTTTTTGATGAAAATCCTCAAAAAATCCTATATACTAACCTATGGGGATAATAAATCCTAAACCCAGAATAAAAGCTAATACAGTTTTGTATTAGTTTTTTTCTTGTTTTTATGCACAAACCGTCATTCTTTATGCATGAACAACCATTTTATTTTTTCAAAAAATGATATAATTATAAAGAAAGAAGGTCAAAAAATAAAATGTATAATAAAGAAGAATATCTGTTCATTATTTATAACTCCCTATATCATTCACCCGCATCATTTTACTTTTGCAATTGGAAAACCTTTTCAAAAGCCGAAAAAGATATGTTTTTCATACCATACTGCTCTTTTTCTATAGAATGTAAAAAATATAAATTAACAATAAACCCGGTTATGATATAATAAGTTAGAAAAATATACGAAATGAGGAAAATTAACTATGGAAACAAAACTCGAAAAATGCAAAGAAGTTGCACTAGATTATCTGCATTCAGAAATTTATCCAACTAACATTCCTTTCCTTGTTATTCATCCTTTCTTTGAATCTTCGGTCTTTCCTTACAAAGATGGGCTTGTAGATATTAATGAAAATGAAGACGCAAAAAAAGAAGTTATTGCAAAATATGAACAAAAAATAAAAGAAGCAAAAGATATCATTACCATATTTATTGGAATGAGAAATCAATACCGTATGCAATATTTTAGCCATATTAAACAATGGCTTAGTGAAAAAGATTTTGGAAGTCTCTTAGCTTATTCATGGGTCAATGACGAAAATACCAACAATAATTCGGTTGTTGATATTGAAGATATACTGGGATTTTTTAAAAAAGCTCAAAAAGTTTATTTAATGAATGAAGAAGAATTAGAAAAATACAAAAAATTACCACAAAAAGTTACTATCTACCGCGGTGTAACAGACTATAATAGAGATAATGATAAAGTACTATCGTGGACATTATCTAAAAAACAAGCTGAATGGTTTGCTCACCGTTTTGATGAAGATGGAGATGTCATAAAAAAAGAAGTAGATAAAAAAGATATTTATGCTTACTTTAATTCAAGAGATGAAGATGAAGTCATTGTAGATTATAATGTTTTGTAGCATAAGTGCAGCAGATGCACCTATGCTTTTTTGTTTGTATAAAATATGGTAAAATTATAAATAACAGGAGAAATTATATGGAAGAAAAATATTATTTATCGGTTTTTTTGGAACCGAGATTTTTTGAAAACTGAAAATTGAGAACGGGGAGACCGTTCTTTTTTTGTGGCTTGAGATAATGTTAATAAAAATTGACATAAGAGGATAATTCGTTAAAGCTTATTGGCATTATGAAAAAAAAACAAAGAAAAACCAATTAAGGGTAAAATTGGAAATATTACAGTTATTTGATTGCGTAGGGGAGAAGGTTAATTAACCTGGAGTGAAATCATACTCCCGTCCCATTTTTTATGTTGCAAAATTTGCAAG
>ERZ772877.873-NODE-873-length-17102-cov-2.67678_pt1 | contig 17102 bp, 13 predicted proteins | sample MGYA00580583_ERZ772877 | MGnify/ENA primary metagenome ERZ772877 (study PRJEB29015, sample SAMEA2737661) | human gut metagenome | biome: human gut; feature: human-associated habitat; material: faeces | place: China | collected 2012 ... | reverse complement strand
TGTTTTGGCGGCATTTATGATGTACAAGCTGGATCATCTCAACCATAATACACTGGATGAGAGCAGCCTGGAACTACATGAGACACCGAAGGGATACACGAATGTGGCATTGTTCGGGTTGGATTCCAGAGACGGAGAGCTAAGTGGCGGCGTGAGAAGTGACAGTATTATGATTGTCAGCATCAACAATAAGACCGGAGATGTAAAGATCATTTCCGTATATCGGGATACGCTGCTAAAGCAGCAGGATGGTTCTTATGAGAAAGCAAATGCGGCGTATTCCTTTGGAGGTCCGCAGGAGGCAGTGGCAATGCTCAACCGGAACCTGGATCTGGATATTACAAAATATGCTTCTGTAAATTTCAATTCGCTTGCAGATATCATAGATATCCTGGGTGGGGTGGAAGTAGAGCTGACCAGTGAGGAAATATTCTGGCTGAATGGATATACGGCAGAAACCTCACAGGTGGTAGGACGGCAGACACATACCCTGGATGAGAATTCTCCGGGAGTTCACAATCTGGATGGAATACAGGCAGTTTCCTATACCAGGATCCGTTATACAGCCGGAGATGACTTTAAGCGTGCAGAGCGCCAGAGAATCATATTGCAGAAGATGATTCAGAAGCTGAAGACAGCAGGACCGGTAAAATGGAATAAAATTCTGGATCAGGTACTGCCGGAAATATCAACGAATATGACGACACCGGATATCATGAAACTGGGACTGAATATATTCCGATACAAAATTGGAGAGACAAAAGGCTTTCCGTTTGATATTACGACCAGTGAAAATGTCATTGGACTGGAAGGCTCTTATGCGGTTGCGATCGGACATGCGGACAATGTAAGACAGCTCCATGAGCAGCTTTTTGGAGAGACTGGATACCAGCCTTCGGACGAAGTACAGCAGATCAGTCAGGATGTGGCTTATCTGACGGGTGTTTATCCGGAAAATTATGCACAGTAGCGAAAGAGGAAAAAAATGTTACGAAAAATAATCGCAGACAGAAAAATCGAATATAGTTCTTATACTTTAGTTTATGCGGCAGCGGTATTGGCTGCAAAGGCACATCTGGATTATGTGACTGCAGTACTTCTGATGGCAGAGGCAATGTTTTTGTTTATATGGAATTTTAGAAAGACAAAAAATCTTGTGGATATGCGGGGGCTTTTTACGCTGGCATGGGTAGGCGGAGAAGGCATCGCATGCCTGAAGCTCAGCAGGCTGCAGAGTGACTGGAGTAATGTGACATGGCTGACCTTTTTTCTGATCTATGTGTGTTTCAATCTGGGATATGATCTCTGGCTTGGCCGTTTTTCGAAAGAACAGAGGCAGGAAGTAAAAAGAGATGAGATCTCGGCAAAGCGGATTCTGATCTGCATCTTCGGACTGATGGCAGCTTCCATTGCATGTTTTACGTTGGAGGCAGTGGTGGTAGGTTATATTCCATTGTTCAATTCAGCGCCTCATGCATATTCTTATTTTCATATTTCGGGAGTGCACTATTTTACAATCAGTTGCATTTTGATTCCAGCGCTGACTGTATTGTATACCAAGGTTACAGAAAAAATTTCGGGCAGGACATGGATCCTTTTAATTGCAGGAAACCTGACTGCAGTGGCGATTCCAATTTTATGTGTCTCCAGATTTCAGCTGTTGTTTGCGGTTGGCTTTGCGGCAGTGATGTATCTGATGTTGTATAAAAAAATCACATGGAAGATGATCGTCACAGGTTTATTGATCATGATTCCGGTGTATGTACTTCTGACAGTTGCAAGACGGCATAATGTGACTTATTTAAATGGAATTTTTGAGATGAAAAATTCCAAAATGCCAATTTTTATTACACAGCCGTATATTTATGTAGCCAATAATTTTGAGAATTTTAACTGTATGGTAGAGCAGTTGACAGCGCACACATGGGGACTGCAGATGCTGTTTCCGTTTTTTGCACTGACGGGATTGAAATTTGTATTTCCGCAGCTGGTGACAATTCCGGATTTTGTCACAAAAACAGAGCTTACGACGTTAACGATGTTTTATGATGCCTACTATGATTTTGGAATCATCGGAACCGCTTTGTTTGCGTTTATAATCGGTCTGACTGCAGCAGCAGTTTCAATTCTGGTGCGTCAGAAGAAAAATCCGATGACGTATATGTTTTATGGACAGATTGCGATTTATCTGGGGCTTGCCTTTTTTACGACCTGGTTCAGTAATCCGACGACCTGGTTCTGGTTGGCACTGACTTTGATGATGTACTGGTTTGTCGGATATCGCAGGAAAGGAAAAGGATCACATGGAAGGAAATAGAACAGTGGATGTGCTGATCCCTACGTATAAGCCGGATCAGAGATGCGTACAGCTGGTAAAACGTCTGTTAAACCAGAGTGTTCAGGTCAATCGGATCTATTTGATCGATACAGAGAGCGGGATCTTTCCAAAAGAGTTGTATACGATTTCTGACAGAGTCAAGATCCACCGGATTCTGCCGGAAGAGTTTGATCACGGTGGTACGAGAAATCTGGGAGCTGAGATGTCAGATGCGGAGATTCTTGTCTACATGACCCAGGATGCTATGCCGGCGGATCAATTTCTGATCGAGCGTCTGCTTTACGGATTTTCGTATGAAAACGTAGCAGCAGTTTATGCAAGACAGCTGCCGGCAGCGGATTGTCAGTTTATTGAGCGCTATACAAGAGAATTTAATTATCCGAAAACCAGCAGATTGAAATCCAAAGAAGATCAAACTGGGAATCAAAACCTATTTCTGCTCTAATGTCTGTGCAGCATACCAAAAGGATGTATACGAAAGGCTTGGAGGATTTGTACGAAAAACGATTTTCAATGAAGACATGATCCTGGCAGGCAGAATGGTTCAGGAGGGATGGAAGATTTATTATGCGGCAGATGCAAAAGTGATCCATTCTCACAATTATAACTGCAGACAGCAGTTTCACCGGAATTTTGACCTGGCGGTCTCACAGGCAGATCATCCGGAGATTTTTGAAGGAGTACCTTCTGAAGGAGAAGGGATGCGTCTGGTGAAGGATACAGCAAAATATCTGCTGAAGTCGGGCAGACCATGGCTTCTGGTATCTCTTGTATGCAAGAGTGGCTGGAAGTACATGGGATATAAACTGGGGAAAAATTATAAGAAACTGCCCCGGTGGCTGATTTTGAAATGTACGATGAATCCACGATACTGGAGAGAAACTTGAAATTCACAGTTTTTTCATTGATGTTTGAAGGAAAATATTGTATGATGTTAAAGTGCATATTTTAGGCAATCTATGATGTATGCCATGAGAAAGGATAGAATTATGGGAGATACAAGAAGGCGTTCGAGAGCAGTAATGTCCGGAGCGGACAGAAGAAGTTCTCAGAGGTCGGGGCAGCCGCGCCGCCGTCCGGAGCAAAGAAACCAGATGGGAGACGACAGGGACAAAACGCAGAGGCAGCAATCCGCCCAGAGAAAACGACCGTCCGGCAGCACTTCTGCAAATGGGAGGCGGTCTGTGAATGGAAGACCTTCACAGAAGGGGCGTTCGAGAAAGAGGGCAAAGAGAGGATTTGCATCTTGGTCTCCAGGGAAAAAAGCAGTGGCGATTCTGATGGGAGTTCTGATCCTGCTGATTACAGCAACCGTTGCAGTGGTTGCGGCAAAATGGGGAAAAATTGGCGGTGTTGCATTAAATCCGGATAAGCTTGCGATTTCGGAGGAAGCAGAGATCAGCGGTACCGGTTACCTGACTGTTGCACTGTTTGGTCTGGATACGCGTGAGACAGATGAGGAGATGGGATCCCGAAGTGATACGATTATGGTGGCGTCTCTGAACCGTGAGACAAAGGAAATCAAGCTGGTTTCTGTGTACAGAGATACGCTTCTGCAGCTTTCAGATGGAACTTACAATAAAGCGAATGCAGCATATGCTTACGGCGGTGAAGAAGAAGCGGTTGCTATGCTCAATAAGAATCTGGATCTGAATATTGAGCACTATGTGTCAGTGGATTTTTCCGTTTTAGTTCATGTGATAGATGCCCTTGGCGGAATTGATATTAATGTAGAAGAAGCGGAAAATGGCATGGACATCATTCCGTATCTGAACAACTATGTTGTAGAAGTGATTAAAAATACAGGAGTGGATTCAGCTCCGTTTACGCAGTTAGGACAGCAGCATTTGAATGGAGTACAGGCAACGGCTTATGCCCGTCTCAGATACGGCGGCGGTGACGATTATAAGCGAACAGAGAGACAGCGGCAAGTACTGGAGCAGATTGCGATAAAAGCGCAGAAAGCAAAACTTTCCACGATCAACAAGATCATTGATAAGGTGTTTGACAACGTGAAGACGAATTTTACACTGACGGAGACGATTGCTTATGCAAAAGACGTGAAGTCTTATAAATTTGGAGAGACGCAGGGATTTCCGTATGAAAGTACAACGGCTGATCTTGATGTTGGAAATTCTGTTGTAGCGACAGATCTGGCATCCGATGTGACGAAGCTGCACCAGTTCTTATTTGGAGAGAACGATTATACACCGTCTTCTACGGTACAAAGTATCAGTGAGGATATTTCCAACTCCACGTATGATACGGGAGAATCTTACGATACAGAATATGATGAGTATGGATATTCTCAGGATTATTCCGGATATGACAGCGGCTACACAGATAACAGTTATGGAACTGGCGGATATCAGGACAGTGGCTATGGAGATGGCAGCTCTGGTAATGGGTATACAGAAGATACCGGCGGTGATTATGTACCTCCGTCAGATGGCGGCGGTACAGACAGTGGAAGCAGCGACAGTAATTCCCAGATACCGGATACCGGAACCGGCGACAGTGGTGATACCGGTGGAGAGAGCTTAGAATAAGGGAAAAACAGTTTTTATTTATACGAAGAAAAGTCGAGAGACAGGAAAGAGGAGATGTACATGAAGTCGTTGAAAAAGATAGGGATTCTTTTGTTTGCAGTGTGCTTTCTGATGCTGTATCCTTCAGTGTCTGTACATGCGGCAGAAGGAACGCTTCAGTTTTCGGATCCTACAGCAAAAGTAGGAGAGGATGTTACAGTCAAAGCTAAGATCAGTACTGGTGGAGAAGCAATCGGGGATGGTTTTGTCACAGTAACATATGACAAAGCAGCACTGGAGTTTGTCAGCGGAACCAATGCAACCGGTGGGGACGGAACGGTGAAGCTGGAGGCTACCGGGGATGGAACTGTTTCAGAGCTGGAGTATACCATGGTCTTTAAAGCGCTGAAAGAAGGAGCAACAAAGCTGGAGGTGTCAGATTATACCTCTTATCTGTATTCTGATGAAACTTTAAATCTGACAACAGGTGATTCCACAGTTACCGTGGAGGCAGGGGACGGAACATCGTCAGAGAGCTCAGCAGGGACCACTGCGGTGGCCACAGGAACGGGAAGTGTAGAGATCGACGGAGTCACATACACAATTTACAATGATTTTTCCGACGCGCTTGTTCCGGACGGATGCAGCAGAACTACGATGGAGTATAACGGAGAAACTGTAAACGCGATTTTGCAGGAAACTTCCGGAAAGTATTTTGTGTATCTGGTTGAGGGAGACAAAGACCCAGTGATGGCACTTTACAATGAAAAAGATAACTCATTTGCGATTACAGAGATGGTGTCGATTACAGATTCCAGTTATATCTTTTTGTTGGGAACAAATGATGGAAAAGGACTGCCGTCTCAGTTTAAGAAAACAAAACTGACAGTCGGCACACTGACTTTCCCGGTATGGCAGAATTCAGAGAGTGAGGACTTTTATCTGATGTATGCGATGAACGAATCAGGAGAGGAATCGTTCTACCAGTATGATACAAAGGATGAAACGTACCAGAGATATCCAGTCACAGATGTAAAAGAAAAGAGTACAAGTTCTTCGACAACACTGATAGATAAAGTAAAAAACTTTCTTCAGGATCAGGTGCTGATTGTTGTAGCAGCAGCCTGGGCGGTTATTTTAATTTTGATCATCATTATTATTGTAGTCGGCGTGAAATTACGCAGAAGAAATGAAGAACTTGATGAATTCTACGATGAGCATGAATCCATCGGGAATTCAAAAGGAAGTCGTGCAGTTGTTGAGAAAAAATCTCGTAAACAGTTCAAAGGATATCAGGACGAAGAGGATGATTTTGTAGATGACTTCGAAGACGAAGAGGAAACAGATGACGAAGATCCTGATGAATACGAAGAGTACGAAGATGATGACGAATATGGGGAAGATGATTACGACACATACGAGGACGATTCGGATGAATATGAGGATGATTTTGAAGAGTACGACGATGACGAGTATGAAGATGATGATTATGACGACGAATACGATGATTATGACGACGAATACGATGAGTATGAGGACTATGATGATGAAGAAGAGGATGATGTTCCAGAGTATCAGCCAAAACGAAGATCGTCTGCTCGTGAAGAAAAAGACAGCTATGATGTAGATTTTATAGATTTATAAGAAATTGGGGCAAACAACAGGGAGAGTCTGTGGTATGCCCCGATTTTATTTATAAATAGTCACTTTAAGGAGAGTATAAGGAGGAGAAAGATATGTGTGGAATTGTAGGATATGTAGGAGAAAAGCAGGCAGCGCCGATTTTGCTGGATGGATTATCAAAGCTGGAATACAGAGGATATGACTCAGCCGGAATTGCAGTCTATGACGGAGCAGAGATTCAGACAGAAAAATCAAAAGGTCGTTTAAAGGTGCTCAGTGAACTGACACATGACGGACAGACAATGCCGGGAACAATCGGGATCGGTCATACCAGATGGGCAACACATGGTGAACCGTCAGATGTAAATGCACATCCACATTATAACAAAAATAAAAATATTGTTGTTGTGCACAATGGAATTATTGAAAACTATTTGAAACTCAAACAGAAGCTGGAGAAAAAAGGGTATGAGTTTGTGTCGGAGACAGATACCGAAGTACTGGCACATCTTCTGGATTACTATTATCAGGGAAACCCTCTGCAGGCGATTACAAAGGTAATGCATCGAGTAGAAGGGTCCTATGCACTTGGGATCATGTTCCAGGATCATCCGGATGAACTTTATGCAGTGCGAAAAGACAGTCCGTTGATCGTGGGAGAGACAGAAAACGGATGTGTGATCGCATCCGATGTTCCGGCAGTGCTGAAATATACAAGAGATGTATATTTTATTGAAAATGAAGAGATTGTACGTATGGAAAAAGATTCGATGCAGTTTTTCAATGTAGATGAAGAAGAAATCGAGAAAACTCCTGAGCATATTGAGTGGGATGCCAATGCAGCAGAAAAAGGCGGATATGAGCATTTTATGCTGAAAGAGATGTATGAGCAGCCAAAAGCAATTCTGGATACGTTTTCACCGCGCATCAAAGGAAATGATATCGTGATCGAAGAGCTTGGGATGTCTGATGAGGAAATCAAGGCAATCCGCAAAATCATGATCGTGGCCTGTGGATCTGCATATCATGCGGGAGTTACTGCAAAATATGTGATGGAAGGAATGGCTCGGATTCCGGTGGAAACAGATCTGGCTTCTGAGTTCAGATACCGTGATCCGATCATGGGGGACGGAACATTGGTTGTGATCATCAGCCAGTCAGGAGAGACTGCAGATTCTCTGGCGGCACTGCGTGAAGCAAAGCAGAGAGGGGCAAAGGTACTTGGAATTGTCAATGTTGTCGGAAGTTCTATCGCAAGAGAGGCAGATAATGTCATGTATACATGGGCGGGACCAGAGATTGCGGTTGCGACAACAAAAGCATACTCCAGTCAGTTGATCGCATTGTATCTGCTGGCCATGAAATTTGCATTTGTGAGAGGGAAAATCACAGATTCGGAAATGCGGGGATATATTGAAGATCTTCAGAAACTTCCGGAGCAGGTGGAGCTGTTATTAAATAACAAGAATCGCATCCAGAAGTTTGCCAACCGTTATCTGGCAGCGAGAGAAGTATTCTTTATCGGAAGAGGAATCGATTATGCGATTTCCATGGAAGGATCTCTGAAATTAAAAGAGATTTCTTATATCCATTCAGAGGCATATGCTGCGGGAGAATTGAAACACGGAACCATTTCTCTGATCGAAGAGGGAACACTGGTAACAGCGATTCTTACACAGAAAGAGCTGTACAAAAAGAGCATCAGCAATATCGTGGAAGTAAGGACCAGAGGAGCATTTGTTCTTGCCATTACAAATGAAGGAAATCATGAGATTGAAAAAGCGGCAGATTACGTTGTATACATTCCGCAGACCAATCGATATTTTGCAAATTCTCTGGCGATCATTCCGCTTCAGCTGTTCGGATATTACATTTCCGTCGGAAGAGGATGCGATGTGGATAAACCGAGAAACCTGGCAAAATCTGTAACAGTAGAATAAATAAAGCTGGTTTCAAGAATTGTTAAAGGATTGAACACAGTTTCATCACAAAAGGACGGTATGATAGCAGTATAAAATACAAGAGAAAGAAGGAATTGATATGGAGAATCAATACAATTATTACCATTCTGAGGAACCGCAGAATGATTCATCTTATAGCAGTCAGCCGAACCCGGAGCATCATGAAAAACCAAAAAAGAAGATGCCAAAGGCCGTTGTGGTGACAGGATGCGCGTTGCTGTTCGGAGTGGTTTCAAGTGCCACATTTTTAACAACAAATGTAGTCGGAAACAAAGTGCTGGGACTGGATCAGAAGGCTGCAAAAGAAGTATCTAATACAACACAGAATAAAGCGACACTGACGAAGACGTCCAGTGTAGTTACATCGGATGTTTCCAGTGTTGTGGAATCTGTGATGCCATCAATTGTATCCATCACAAATATGAGTGTTCAGCAGGTGCAGAGCTTCTTTGGAGGAACCTCCCAGCAGGAAGTGACCAGTGCAGGAACAGGAATTATCATTGAAAAGACAGATTCAGAGCTTTTGATCGTTACAAATAATCATGTCGTTGCAGACAGCAATCAGCTGACAGTGACATTTGACGATCAGAGCAGTGTGGAAGCAGATATCAAAGGAACAGATTCCGCACATGATCTGGCTGTGATCGCAGTTCAGCTGGATAAGATTTCGGATGATACACTGGACAAAATTTCAGTAGCGACACTTGGAGATTCTACAAAATTGAAAGTAGGAGAACCTGCCATTGCAATCGGAAACGCACTGGGATACGGACAGTCCGTTACAACAGGAGTGATCAGTGCAACAGACAGAGAGAGCCAGACAACAGACAGTGCAACAGGAGAGACAACAGGATCTTCTGATGTAAAACTGATTCAGACAGATGCAGCGATCAATCCCGGAAACAGTGGAGGAGCTCTTGTGAATGCAAATGGAGAAGTCATTGGAATCAACTCTGCAAAGCTGATCGGAGAGAATGTAGAAGGAATCGGCTATGCAATTCCAATCTCAGATGTCACAGACATTATTACAAACCTGATGAATCAGGAGACAAAGACAAAAGTATCTGAGGCAGAGAGAGGATATCTCGGAATTACAGGACTGGATGTAGAAGATTCTGATTCTCAGCGTTATGGAATGCCGACAGGTGTTTATATTTCCGAAGTATCACGCGGAGGCGGAGCAGCTGATGCAGGAATTACAAAAGGAAGTATCATTGTAGGATTCAACGGAATCACAATTGACAGTATGGAGTCATTGCAGGAGCAGCTCCAGTACTATAAGAAAGGCGAAAAGGTAACACTGACGCTTCAGGTTCCCGGAGATGGTGGAGAATATCAGGAACAGACAGTTGATGTGACATTGGGAAGCAAAGCTCAGTAAAAAAGATAACATGTAAAAAGCGGAAGCAAATAGTCAGGCTTCCGCTTTTTTTGTGGCTGTAATAAAGCAATGGAAAAGTCGCCGCATCTTTTCGCTGCTTCGAAACATACATTCCGGATGCCACTGAACTCCAATGGCAAAAGGATGAGAAGAATGCTCGATGGCTTCTATCGTCTGATCCGGGGCAAGAGCGCTGACTTTCAAATTAACTCCCGGTCTGTCGATCGCCTGATGGTGGAAGCTGTTGACGTAAACAGAGCGGCCAAGACAGGAAAAGAGTCTGGAAGACCTTTCAATCCGGACAGGATGGCTGACATCACTGCGGGAGTCAGATCGCTGCATATGATCAAGAGATTCTCCTGGTTGGTATCGGATATCCTGAAACATGGTTCCTTGACAGGCGGTATTGAAAATCTGCATTCCACGGCAGATGGAAAATACAGGCTTTGTAGAAGACAGAATCAGCTTCATCAGGCGGATCTGAAATAGATCCAGTGTGATATTGGTGTTTCCGATGCCTTCTCTGGGTTCTTGACCAAATAACAAAGGCGTGATATCATTTCCGCCGCAGAAGAGAAAACCATCGCACAGCCGTAAATATTGTTGAAGCATGGAATCTGAGCGGATCAGCGGAAGCAGGATGGGGATGCCGCCGGAATACCGGACAGACTGAATATAAGGATTGGATACAAACTGGCGGTTGTCCGACAATCCGCAGACAACAATGCCGATCAGAGGTTTTGCAGATTCAGATTTCATTTTTGCGTCTCCTGTCATATAATAGTGGTGGTTTTAGCATATGTAAAAAAAGAAGAGCTTATACGTAAATCAGGAACAAAAAAGGAGAGGAAAATGAGAAAATGGATCGATATGCACTGTGATACATTGAGTGAGCTGCTGCCGGCAGAAACGCTGGAAGAGAACAGTCTTTGTGTGGATCGAAAGAGAATGGAACAGACCAAAATGCTGGCTGAATTTTTTGCCTGTTTTGTATACGTGCCAGATGGAAAGTGGGAAGAAGCATACCAGAAGGTGATGGAGATGGTTGCCCGTATGGAGTGTGAGACAAAAGAAAATAAGAAATTAAAGCTTATAAAAACAGCAAAAGATTTAGAATATGCAGAACGGGAGGAACTCAATCTGGCTCTTCTGACCGTGGAAGAGGGCGGCGTTTTAAATGGAAACAGAAACCGCCTTGAAGAACTGTATCAGAGAGGCGTCCGCCTGATTACACTGACATGGAACTATGAAAATTGCATCGGATATCCGAACAGCAGAAATGCACAGGAGATGCAAAAGGGATTGAAATCCTTTGGAAAACAGGTAGTAGAAGAAATGAACGAAAGAGGAATGCTGGTGGATGTTTCTCACTTGTCAGACGGCGGCTTTTGGGATTGTATCCGGCTGAGCAAAAAACCGATCATAGCGTCTCATTCTAATGCCCGCGCACTTTGTGCGCACCCGCGAAATCTTTCGGATGAGATGCTTTGTGCACTCGGGGAATGCGGAGGTGTTGTGGGACTTAATTTTTATCCGCAGTTTTTACAAAGCGATCGGTCAGCGGAGGTTTTGGATATTGCAAAGCATGGGATGCATATTCTGCAAAAAGCCGGCGAAGATTCTGTGGCACTGGGAACAGATTTCGATGGATTTGAGGCAGGGAAGAACTGGATTCGCGGGATTGAAGAGATTGAGTGTGTATGGGATGCTTTGAAAAAGGCAGGAATGACGGAACGTCAGCTGGATAAGCTTTCGTATCAGAACGTCAAAAGAGTGCTTGGGGAAGTGCTTTAAATATTTCTCAAAACAAAGTCTGGTTATCGGCAGGAGAATCTGGTACAATAGGAAAGATTGAAACTACAAAGGAAAAGGATAGGGAGGATTTTTCAATGGAAAATCAGAAAATTATTCAGGTGGAAGAAAAAGTGCCCTTTAAGATGCTGCTTCCACTGAGCATTCAGCACATGTTTGCCATGTTCGGGGCATCCGTGCTTGTTCCGTTTGTGTTCGGGATCAACCCGGCAGTTGTACTGTTTATGAACGGAATCGGAACACTGCTATTTATCTTGATCACAAAGGGAAAAGCTCCGGCATATTTAGGTTCCAGTTTTGCATTTCTTGCTCCGGCAGGAGTTGTGATCAGCAAATGGGGATACGAGTATGCGCTGGGTGGATTCGTTGCAGTCGGATTTTTAGGCTGCATTCTGGCGCTGGTCATCTATAAGTTCGGGTCTGACTGGATCCATGTGGTACTGCCGCCGGCAGCCATGGGACCGGTTGTTGCGCTGATCGGTCTGGAGTTGGCAGGGACTGCGGCATCCAATGCAGGATTAAAAGACGAGGTGATCGATCCGAAGAATGTGATCGTATTTCTTGTGACTTTAGGAGTTGCAGTGCTTGGATCAGTGGTATTTCGTAAGTTTTTTGCGGTGATTCCGATTCTGATTGCGATCATTGCCGGATATGTGGCCGCTGTTATCTGTGGAATTGTCGATTTCTCAAGTGTGAGTACGGCGTCCTGGCTGGCAATTCCGAATTTTTCTGCACCGAAATTCAAGTGGGAGGCAATCGTCATTGTGCTGCCGGTTCTTCTTGTGATCGCTTCCGAGCATATCGGACATCAGATCGTGACGAGTAAGATCATCGGCAGAGACTTGCTGAAGGAACCTGGACTTCACCGTTCTCTTTTTGCAGATAACTTTTCCACTATGATCTCCGGATTTATCGGTTCTGTACCGACAACGACTTACGGGGAAAATATCGGAGTGATGGCAATGACAAAGGTATACAGTGTATATGTGATCGGAGGAGCAGCTGTTCTTTCTATTATTTGTTCCTTTATTGGAAAACTGACAATGCTGATTAATTCCATTCCTGGACCGGTTATCGGTGGAATTTCGTTCCTGCTTTACGGAATGATCGGAACTTCCGGTATCCGTATTCTGGTAGAAGAGCAGGTGGATTACGGCCGTTCCAGAAATATGGCAATGACATCCGTGATCTTTGTGACAGGATTGTCCGGAATTTCCGTAGAATTTGGTGGGATTCAGCTTTCCGGAATGGTACTTGCCTGTGTGACAGGAATGCTGATGGGACTTCTGTTCTTTGTACTGGATCAATTAAAACTGACAAATGACAGAGAGACAGAATAAACAGCTGTTTTCAAATAAAAGATGGCGAAAGTTCGTGTATGAGCTTTCGCCATCTTTTTATTTTATCCTATTTTTCTAATTCCTGCATTTTCATTGCACGCACTTTCAGAGGAAGTCCGAACAGGTTGATAAATCCTTCTGCATCGTGGTGATCATAGAGCTCTCCGGTTGTGAAACTTGCAAGAGATTCACTGTATAATGAGTATGGGGAAGTTGTTCCCGCTTTGATGATGTTTCCTTTGTAAAGCTTGAATTTTACTTCTCCGGTCACATACTGCTGTGTGACATCCACAAATGCCTGGACTGCTTCGCGAAGCGGTGTAAACCATTTTCCTTCGTATACGATCTGTGCCATTTCATTTCCCATGTCTTTTTTTACTTCATAGGTTGCACGGTCGAGTACAAGTTCTTCCAGCTGGTCATGTGCTTCCATCAGGATCGTTCCGCCAGGAGTTTCATAAACACCGCGGGATTTCATTCCAACAACACGGTTTTCTACAATGTCAACGATTCCGATTCCGTGTTTTCCGCCAAGTTTGTTGAGTTCTGTGATGATCTCAGATACTTTCATTTCTTTTCCGTTCAAGCTTTTCGGAACACCTGCTTCAAATGTCATGGTGACATATTCTCCTTCGTCTGGTGCTTTTTCAGGAGAAACACCAAGAACAAGAAGGTCATCGTAGTTTGGCTCACATGCAGGATCTTCCAGCTCCAGCCCTTCATGGCTGATATGCCACAGATTACGGTCACGGCTGTAGCTGTGTTTTGCATCAAATGGAAGATCAATACCGTGAGCTTTGCAGTATTCGATCTCATCTTCACGGGACTGCATGGTCCATACATCTGTCATACGCCATGGAGCAATGATCTTTAAGTCCGGTGCAAGCGCTTTGATTCCGAGTTCAAAACGGATTTGGTCATTTCCTTTTCCTGTTGCACCGTGGCAGATTGCAGTAGCGCCTTCTTTGCGGGCAATCTCTACCAGTTTTTTCGCGATCGGCGGACGAGCCATGGAAGTTCCAAGCAGATATTTGTTCTCATAGACTGCTCCTGCCTTCACACATGGAACAATGTAGTCGTCGCAGAATTCGTCGATGATGTTTTCAATGTAGAGTTTGGAAGCGCCGGATAATTTTGCGCGTTCCTCTAATCCGTCCAGTTCTTCGCCCTGACCACAGTCGATACAGCAGCAGATGACTTCGTAATCAAAATTCTCTTTCAGCCATGGTATGATGGCAGTCGTGTCAAGTCCTCCGGAATACGCCAATACAACTTTTTCTTTACTCATAATGATATCCTCCTTAAAAAATCTCTATTGTCTGATATGTTGTTGCCAATCGTGTATGACAAAACCGTTACGCTTTAGAAGCTAATCAGTAATATACACCTTAATTCATAAATATGCAATAGAAAAATGGAAAAAAGTGAAAAATATACAATAAAATTCAAAAAGTATGCATAAAATGAAAAGGAGAATAAAAAGAGGATGCAAATATGTTGTTGGAAAGCGATCCAATATCAGTTATAATAAGAGTATTGTAAATTGTGGATTAGGAGAGAATGTGTATGAATATATTAGTTGTAGTAGATATGCAGAATGATTTTATTGATGGTTCTCTGGGCACAGAAGAGGCGCAAAGGATTGTTCCTGAAGTAGTGAAAAAGATACAGACATTTGATGGAATTGTGTTTGCGACAAGAGATACCCATGAAGAGAACTATCTGGAGACGGCAGAAGGAAAAAAACTTCCGGTCAGACATTGTATCCGTGGAACAAAAGGCTGGCAGATCAGACAGGAGATCGCAGATCTTCTGACAGAGGCGCCTGTTGATAAAGAAACGTTCGGAAGCAGGGAGCTTGTGAAAAAGCTGGAGCAGATCCAGGAAGAGACTTCGATCGAGAGCATCACGCTGATCGGGCTTTGTACAGATATTTGCGTGATCTCCAATGCCATGCTCTGTAAGGCATTTCTGCCGGAGGTTCCCGTACAGGTGGATGCGTCCTGCTGTGCAGGAGTGACGGTGGAGAGTCACATGCAGGCGCTGGAGGCGATGAAGATGTGTCAGATCGACATTTTATAGAAGATACAGGAATGAAAAAAGAGGGTACAAAAAGATGGACAGAAAAGACATACTGCTGAATAAGCAGAGGATTGTGATCAAAGTGGGAACTTCCACGATCACTTATGAAGAAACAGGAAATATCAATCTGGAGAAGCTGGAGAAGTTTGTTCGTATCTTGATCAATCTCAGGAATAAAGGAAAAGAAGTGATCGTTGTCTCATCCGGTGCAGTCGGAGTTGGGAAAAATGCCCTGGGAATGGACAGGCGTCCTCAGACGGAGTCTGAAAAACAGGCATGTGCGGCAGTCGGTCAGGGGAAGTTGATGATGATCTATGAAAAGCTGTTTAACGAATACGGACAGCTCACGGCACAGGTTCTGCTCACAAAAGAATCTGTGACAAATGCCAAATGCCGCAAAAATGCAAAACAGACATTTGATGAGTTGTTTAAGATGCAGGTTGTTCCGATTGTGAATGAGAATGACGCCATTTCGGTGGACGAGCTTTCTTATGGGAACTTCGGAGACAACGATACACTGGCGGCATATGTGTCCCGGCTTGTGGATGCGGATCTTCTGATCCTGATGTCAGATATCGACGGGCTGTACACAGATGACCCGCGAAAAAATCCGAATGCAAGATTTATCCATACGGTCGGCAAGATCGGGCGGAGCCTGGAAAACATGGCAAAAGGAGCATCCAGTGACTGCGGGACAGGCGGTATGGCAACTAAGATCAAGGCTGCAAAAATTGCCACTGCAGCAGGGGCAGATATGATCATTGCAAACGGGGATAATATTTATTCGATCAATGATGTGATGAATGGTAAAAAAGTAGGAACGTTGTTTTTGTCAGAGCAGCATCAGAAAGAGATGTCAGAAGAGGTGGCGCCTGAACGGGCAGAGTTCCGCAGACAGGCAAAACGGGAAAAGAAGGTTTAGATGGTATCAGGAAAGGAGACTGTATGGAAACGTATATGGAGACATTGGGATGCAGAGCAAAAGAAGCATCAAGGGCAGCGGCAAAGCTGACGACCGTTGAAAAGAACAGAGGGCTTGAATTTGTGGCAGAAGAATTATGTCTGCGAAAAGAAGAGCTGCTGTCAGAAAACGAGAAGGACATGGAGGTTGCAAGAGAACAGGGGATGTCCGAAGCACTTCAGGACAGACTGAGACTGACTGAAGCACGGATTGAGGCAATGGCGGAAGGCTTGAGACAGATTGCAGGGCTTTTGGATCCGATCGGGGAAGTCCTTTCCATGAAAAACCGGCCGAATGGACTGCGTATCGGGAAAAAGAGAGTGCCGCTCGGTGTTGTTGGTATTATTTACGAATCCAGACCAAATGTCACAGCAGATGCGTTCGGGCTGTGCTTTAAGACGGGAAACGCAGTGATCCTGCGGGGAGGCAGTGATGCGATCAATTCCAACAAAGCAATCGTACAGGTGATTAAGGCCGGACTTCGCAAAGCCAGATTATCCCAGGATCTGATCCTGCTTGTAGAGGATACGAGCAGAGCAGTTGCCACGGAGATGATGCGCCTGCATGAGTATATTGATGTTTTGATTCCAAGAGGCGGGGCCGGATTGATCTCCACTGTAGTGCAGAACAGTACAGTGCCGGTAATTGAGACAGGAACCGGAAACTGTCATATTTATGTGGATGAGAGTGCGGATGTAGTGATGGCTGCGGAAATCATTGAAAATGCGAAGACACAGCGTCTTGGTGTGTGTAATGCATGCGAATCTCTTGTGATCCACGAAAATGTTTTAGAGCAGGCATTGCCGGGTATTGTAAAGCGCCTGAACAATCATCAGGTGGAGATTCGCGGAGATGAGAAGGCGAGAGCAGTCTGCACAGAAATTCTGCCTGCATCAGAAGAAGATTGGGGAATGGAATATCTGGATGCCATTATTTCCGTGAAGACAGTGGCTTCTCTGGATGAGGCGATCCGCCATATCAACCGGTATAATACCGGACATTCCGAGTCGATCATTACAAAAGATTATGACAGTGCGCTGCGTTTTCAGGATGAGATCGATGCAGCAGCAGTGTAT
>ERZ772877.860-NODE-860-length-17259-cov-6.67833_pt1 | contig 17259 bp, 15 predicted proteins | sample MGYA00580583_ERZ772877 | MGnify/ENA primary metagenome ERZ772877 (study PRJEB29015, sample SAMEA2737661) | human gut metagenome | biome: human gut; feature: human-associated habitat; material: faeces | place: China | collected 2012 ... | reverse complement strand
TACAAGAACAACCTCATCTCCCTGCTGGATCAGACTTACCCTGGCATTAATGACTAATTTTGGAGATATATTATGAAAAGCAAAGACATTCGATTTAAGGTAACTATTGGTATAGGATTAGTATTTGTATTTAGCATAATACCGTTGTTATTAGTTGCACGATATAACCATGGCTGGGCAGATGATTATTCCTATGGTTTCCTGGCATATTCTGCTTGGAAACAAACACATTCAATATGGCAGATAATATTGGCCGCGGCTGCACAGGTTAAAAACAGCTACTTTAATTGGCAGGGAACATATTCAGGTATATTCTTCATGGCAATTCAGCCAGGGATTTTTGGTGACGCTTATTATACTGTAACAACATATCTTTTGCTGTTTCTTCTCATCAGCAGTGTGCTGTTTTTCTTTAAAGTTATTATAATTGAGCTTTTAGATGGAGATAAGTGTGATTGGTTTGCAATCAGCATACTTATCTTGTTTTTGGGCTCTTTGTCAATAGTTGGGGTGGGATTTGTTAAAATCCCGCCCCAATTCTATGAAAAGGGCCCTTTTTATGTTTAGTTCCAGGTTTTACTGATTTTGGGCATGCCAAATAAGCCTCCGCATTACCGACCTTTTTATCCTATGATGTACAGTGAAGTATCCGGGTTCGGAACCGTTTGAAATTCCGGATTCCGTAGCTGCTCCGTTTTAATACCTTTATCTTGTTGTTAAATCCTTCTGTGTGACCATTTGTCGTAAGAGCTAAGTATCAGGGTGTCCCCAATAGATTTGCCCTGACACCAGCCACTGATGTCAGGGTTGGTAGCTTGTTGCTCTGATTTATTGCTACATGCTATCCTCGCTTTTTCGCTCCATGGCGCAAGATTCGCGAGTTCGGCATCGCTTGTATCGGTACTTGGGCGACTATCCAGCAGGTACTTCAAATAGCTGTATGGATGAAGTCTGTGAGATTTCGCCATTTCTACCATGCTATAAACCACCATGCTTGCATTGTCTCCAGCCGGACTGTAACTGAACAACCAGTTCTTGCGTCCCAGGGTCACCGGTCTGATCGAGTTTTCCGATGGATTGTTGCTCAGGCTGCACCGTCCGTCTTCGGGATATATCATCAACGTGTCTTTTCGATTTCGGATATAAGTCACTGCACGATCCATATGGCTGCCCTTTTCCGGCCTCTGTGCATCCAGCCAGCGGATAAAACCTTCCACTACCGGTTTTTCATCTTTCAGGCAACGCTTGTATATCTGGGTATAGGACAGCCCTTTTGCTTTATAGCCCCTCTCGTATTAGAACAGCTTGTTACAATACAGGACACCCTGGACTGCCGGATGGCTGTAGTCCTTATCATGACCGTTTGGAATGGCCTCGATCAGATATCTCCGGATATGTGCATAACAGCAGCACCGGCGTATCTTCTTTAGCTTGTTATAGCCACTGTATCCATCCACCATCACATACGTGCCGTCATCGATTCTTTCCAGAAAGCCGACCGCATTTCCTCCTGCCCTGGTCTCTGTGTAGTGATACAGGATGATAGGCGGCAGCCGGTCTTCTCCGGAACGCATCAGCCAGACGTAGGACTTGCTCTGGGGCCGGCGGTCTGGTTCCTTTAACACCTGGATGGGTGCTTCGTCTGCCATAAGATAGTGTCTTTTCAACAGCTGTCTGTGAAAGTAGTCATACACCGGCTGCAGATAATCCTGTGCTCAGGTGATGATCCAGCCGGCCATCGTGGTCCGGCTGATGCTGACACCAAGAAGTTCAAAGCCTTTTTCCTGTCGGTACAGAGGGAGCGCATCTGCATATTTCTCGTACATGATGTGGGACACCAGTGAGGAAGACGCATAGCTGCCAGGGATCAATGCAGGGACTCCTTCATCTTTGATAAACTGTGGATCTTCTGTTTCTTTGCAGACGGGGCAACCATATGTGGTCGCGATATAGATGACACGTTCCAGCTTCGCCCGGGTATACCGGATCTCGGTCCGGATCTCTTCGTGACCGATCGGGACCATCCGGCTCTTACACAACGGACAGTGCTTTTGCTCCTCGGTCAGGGTATCCACCTCCACACGGCAGACTGGGAGATCAGCAAACATCTCGTCATAACTCGCTTTGGGCTTACGTTTCTTCTTACCGGTATTCGGTTCAATGAATTCCGGTTCGATGAGTTCCTCCTCGGATACAGTCTCCGAAAACAGGTTCATCTGCCCGGGAAGATCATTCCGTTTCTCGCTGGAACTGCCAAAAAGTTTCTGCTTGAAATACTCGAGCTGCGCCTGCAGATTTGCAATGATCCGGTCCTTTTCGTCATCCCTGGCATTGCGTTCTTCCAGAATCCGCTGCAGAGACAGGATCAGGTCGTTCTGGGTACGGATGGTCGTATTCAGTGATCGTATCCTTCAGTTCTCTGAACTGGATATCCTTAGAGCTGGGTGCCATGGACTTGCCACTCCTTTTCTTATTACTGGTATTTTGCCAGAAATCATGAAAAAAAGCGAATCCTGCCAGAGCGCAGTCTCGTCATAATGACGGTGGATAACTTTCCAGGATTTTTGGATCAGCACCAGAAAACGAGCTTTCAGCCACAGGATAAGCCTTTGGATCTGCGACATATCAGGCTAAACTGTGGATTCCTGAGAACTTATCCGCAAACTTCCAAAACACGGATTTGTTATCCACGATCCCGGATGAGAAACAGCTCGAAAAATTCAGCAATTTCACAACGGATCATTGTCAGGACTGGATCGCTTTAGGCTGTTCGATATCAAGCCCGCTGAGCAGCCAGTCCAGCTGACGCCAGGTGATGGCCTGAGCTTCTGAGCTTTTTCGTGGCCAACGATAACGTCCCTGCGTGACGCTCAGCCTTTTATAAAGGAGAACGTATCCATCTGGTTCGTGGAGCAGGATCTTGATCCGGTCACATTGTTTCCCACAGAACAGTAACAGGGAGGGCTGGTTTGGGTCCATAGAAAGTTTATCCCGAATAATGCTGCAGAGACCATCGATGGACTTTCGCATATCAGTCGTGCCGCAGACGATGAAAATGTTGTTGGCCACAGAAATATCGCCTAGCATACGTAGCCTTTCACGAGGCTGAGAATCCGGTCCAGCATGGCAGGTTCCGCACCATTGGAAATGCGGATGGTCGCCCGGCCAAGAGATATTTCTATCATGGCGGCAAGTGGAGCCTGGTGTTGCGGCATTTCTTGAATCGGACCGTCAGACAGAAAGCCGCCAGGATTGCTGTCTGTTTTGGGAATAAGGTTCAGCTTGACCACTTCCTGCACAGCAGGAGGACTAGTGTGAAAGAAAGCAACTTGAGCCAAAATCGTGAAATAGACACAAAAAATAGGATCACATAATGAACCGCATTAAAGAGTATTTCCACCTAAGTAGAGAGGCGCACCTGCACATCAATAAACAAACGGGTGGGTGCATCTGATACTGATGCCGGGATTCCTTTATAATCAAGTCTATTGTAACACGAAAACTTGGAGGTGTGAATCACTTTCATTACTATTTGTGCCGCCAACTGAAGGGCGGCGGAATGGAGATTAAGATGTTCCCTGGAAACCGAGACCGGTATATCATGGCAGGCCTTCTTCCTCAGGCGTCTTACCCAGTTGTAAAAAGTGCCCGGATGTATCCCATGATCTTTGCACCACTGGTAATCCGTGAGGCCGTTGCTCCGGCATTCCATGATCAGTTGATACTGCTGGTCGGCTGGTACTCTGGCATTGTAAGTAGACATTGTTTAAAACACCTCCATAATTATATAGTAAAATGCCAGCATCTATCATAATAATTCATGAATTGTGGAGCAAAATGCTTGCATCTAGCTATGCTCATTATGAAGGAATTTGTGGTATGGCGCAATCCACCCTAATACTTTGCGCTTACCATTTGTCAGCCCGTATTTAAAGGCATTCAGGATTTCTTTTCGCCAGGCCCTGTAGGTCTTAGCACAGGCCTCAAATTCCTTGATCCCACAGCTCTGTGCATTCGCAATCCAGTCATCAAATTCCCTCTGCTGCTGACGATACGCTTCCATCTGGCAGATATCATAAAACCACTCTTTCATGCGGTGTGCCAGACGCAGATCCTCGCTATAGTGAAGCATTAAATCACAGGCCTGTTTGTTCTCATCCTTCAGCTTTTTATAGCGGGTCAGAATGAGTTTCCGGCTGCGTTTATAATACTTACGCAGAGAAACCGGCATGGAGCGCTGCAGCCGTTTGCGTACATTTTCAATCGCCCATGTCACCTGCCGGATGAAATGATATTTATCCACGATGATTGTAGCGTTTGGAAAGAAGGTCTGTGCAAGTTCGGTGTAGGGGCGCCACATATCGCAGACGAAGAACTTTACCTTCAGGCGTTCTTTCCTGGGAATGTTCCGCCAATAATCAGCCAGATGGCTCTGGGTCCGATCCGGGAGAATGTCGAGGAGCCGGCGCTTTTTTTGATCCATAAGAATGTACTAAAACTTTACTGGTGGAAGAATTACCTTTGAATTCGTCAATGGAGAGTGATCGTGGGAGATGGTCAGGAGGAGGGGCGTGTATGGTGTCCAGGAGATGGTAGACCGTCTGAGCGGCAACATCGGTAAGTTCTGCAATTTGTTTCACGGAAAAGGTCTGACGAATCAAGGAAACGATGTAGAATGAAAGTCTGGGTGTCCTGCGGTGACAGATAGGCAGGAACGAAGAGGGGGCTGTAAAACGTTTGTGGCAGGAAGGGAAGAAATTTCATATAGCAGTTCAGAAAACAATGTAAAAGATGTCCACGGTTTGCCGCCTGTACAACCGATATGGGTACAGTAAGGATTAATGCCAGCGCCTATTACCCATCTTTTTATCGGAATAATCAGAAAGTGGGAACCAGTGATTATCTAAGAATCATGCGGAGAAGACAGATATGGGAGTAAGGGACATTTGCTGTTCTAAAAAGAGAACGCAAACTGAATAAAAGTAAACTCTGTATAGTGAGTACCTTTCAATTGCAGTTGAAGTCTGGGATAATAGGTCCATAATTCTAAAAATAATTAACAAGTTTAGAACTCAACTTTTTTGACTCATGGGTAGTGTTAAAAGATTTATGAAAAAATCATTCCTCTTACCATCCTCTTGAACCATCATATTTATTCTGCGCAAATCCCTGTAAAGCTTGCAATTAACGGGTTTTCAGCCTGGATTTGGCAGGGATTCACAAGCACAATAACTGGTCATCAAAAGAACGTACGGGGGTGGGGAGGGGGTGGGGGTAAATCCGCCCGGATCAATTGCTTTTATTGGAGGCAAGCCGATTTGAGTAGCTAAATACTTGACACTACCAACTCATGTCAGGAGATTGAGTTATGAAATCTCAAACAGGTTTAGTTGCAGAGTATGTCCATTTGAAACAGTGGGCAGAACATTCTTTTGCTGAATGGACCGTTCTGATGTCGCTTTCAAAAAACGAGTATGTGCCTATTGAACCCAATATGGCTGCGGTATTGCATAGCCCAAATGGTTTTAATACTGAAATTTCAAATCTTGCTTTTTCGGAATTCATCTGGAATATAATAAGGGAATTGTCTTATGCTGAAACGTACTGCCGGATTCAAAAAAGTCTATCTTGTCACCGGTTTCACAGATTTAAGGTGGACACAGATTGGGGAGTGCTATTATCCGCTTTCGTGTTAAGCTGGCTCCCTATGACTAGAACATTTTGTTCTTGTTCTGTGGAAGAATAACAGGACGGTCACAGGACTTCTGATCCGAATAGTTGGATAATCAGGAGACAGATCTCTGCTCCTCTATAAAAGAATTGAAAAGGGTGATCTGAGCTGGCCGCGTTCCTTCTGCGATGTACTGGATATTTCCGAAGCGTAATACGGAATTTTGATGCAGGGGATGGAGATTGTTTCTAAACATCCTGTCAGGAAGATTGAGCATCCATCCTACGCCATGTGATTTGCGTAGTTCGTAGAATTAAAAAGTAAAAACATGCGGGATTTCAATACACCCTCATATTTTTCAACGCATATAATTTGCCATTTTTACGCATCTTCCAGTATGTTAATTATATCAATGCCTCTACTTAAAAGAAATGTTACTGAAGCTCTACTGCCTAAAGGAAATGGTTTTTACATTAGGCTTGGAAAATAAATTCAATATCTGTACATCCTCACAGTTTCATTTATGATGGTGCCAGGTGTGCAGTATATGGAATGTTTATATAAAACTTCAGTTCACATCCTTACAAAAATAATTATTGATTTAAGAGAGTTTTAGAAATAAAAATAAAAGTTATGGAATAAATCAACAAATTATAGAGGATATATGACAGATGATTTGTATGAATAAGTGAATATTTTGAAAGAACATTTAATATAATGGCGAAGTGTTGAAAATAAATTAAAAATTAAATATATTTATAAAAGATTATTTTATAATATTTGCTTTACAATATTAGGCAATATGCCAAAGGAAGGAGAAAGGGAAAAAATGAAAAAGAAACTGTTTTCTTTGATTTTTGCAGCGTCTATAAGTATGGCTCTTCTAGCAGGCTGCGGCGGTGGACAGGAGGCTGCAACAGGAACAGAGATAAAAGCAGAAGGAGGTACTGAAGCAATGCCTGCGGGCGAGGCAGGAGTGCTTTACTCTAATGGAGGACCTACAGAGTTCTTTGAAACCCCTTGGTTAAATCCGGGAACTTATATGTATAATAAAACTTTATATGCTCGTTTACTGCTTGCAGACGAGAATTTATCTCCTATATCCGGTGAGGGAGAGCTGGCTTCCAGCTATGAAATGGCAGAAGATGGTTCTTATTTAAAATTCACCTTAAGAGATGGGATAACCTGGCATGATGGGGCGCCGATTACAGCAGAAGAAATTCAATGGAATATTGAGTATGCGTTAAAGACAACCGTATTAAACTCCGTATTTCGCTCCGCTTTTGAAGCCATAGAAGGCTCTGGCGCTTATTTAGATGGAAGTGCGGAACATATTTCCGGTATTGTAGTTGACGGAAATACGATTACGTTAAACTTCGATAGGGTAGCTCCTGATGCATTGCTGGTATTTACACAATTTGCGCCATTGCCGAAAAAATATCTGGCAGATGTGGATCCTGTGAGCCTGCAGCAGGCAGAGTACTTCCAGCATCCGATTGGTTCCGGCCCTTTTAAAGTGGAGGAGGTGCAGATGGGAAATTATACAATATTGGCACCTTTTGAAGGATACTACGATGGAGTGGCAAACTACAAAATCCACTTAAATCCCAGCGCCGGAGATTCGGATCCGAACTTTGTTACAAATGCAAAAGCTGGAAAGCTGGATTATGCATACACAAAAAACATTGCTGACGTGCAGGCACTAGAAGGGCAGTCAGGTATTACATTGGATAAAGTGGATGTACGTTATACAAGGCTTTTCTATGTGAATAAATTCCCTAACGCAGATGGAACTCCAGGTGCTCTTTCGGATATTAGAGTACGCCAGGCGATTGCTTATGCAATTGATATGGCCGCTATCTGTGAAGGTGTTATGAATGGGGCAGGCGTTCCTGCCAATAGTTTAACCCCTGACGGATCGGATAAGGTGGATGGATTAAATAATTACGATTACAATCCTGAGAAAGCAAAACAGCTATTAGCGGAAGTGGGCTGGGATTCTAATAGAGAGATTAAAGTAGTTTACTACTATACAGATCAGGCAACTCAGGATTTAATGGCAGTTATCCAGCAGTATCTTGCGGAAGTTGGAATTAAGATGAATGCAAGTCTGGTAGAGGGAGACCTTGCAACAATCCTTTGGAAAGCGCCGGAGGATCCAGTCAATGGACCTAGAGCGGTAGACTGGGATATGTGTTATGCGGCAAATGCGGCGCTGTCCTTACATGAGTACTATGACAGATACGCAACCGGCTACTCTATTAATTCACACACGCCTGGCGATCCAAAGCTGGATGAATTAATTGCTGCAACAAATGCTTCTGCAGATGCGGAGGTACAGAAAAAGGCGTTTTTTGAATTGCAGAAATACGAAAACGAAACATTATTTGAAATCCCATTATATTACCAGCCAATCTATTTGTTACATAGTGATAGAGTAGAAGGAATTGAGGCGATTGGTAATCCACAGTTTAATTTTAACTGGGGAGTTCAGAACTGGGTTGTAAAGTAAGATAAACAATTCAATTTGTTTTATATACGTGTAAGGATGGGGAGTGTGTCTTAAAAGTCGCTTTAGAAGCAAAATCATACCATATGCATTGTATCTCACTGTTATACAATTTCTGCATGGCATGATTTCTGAATGAAAATGACTTTTGAGAAACTCTCTTTCTTTATGAGAATGGGACGAATCAGAAAGGAAGGCTAAACATGCTTAAGTATACAGTGAAAAAAATCCTGGGAATGATTCCGATGCTGCTGATTATTACCTTTATCATCTATTGGCTGTTAGATTTGACGCCAGGAGATCCTACCTCTTATTTAATGGATCCGGAATCCCTAGCCCGGTTAACGAATGAACAAATGGCAGCTTTAAGGGCACAGTATGGATTAGATGATCCCTTTGTTATAAGATATTTTAAGTGGTTGTTCCGAATTTTACAGGGAGATTTTGGTTATAGTACCTCCAGCGGAGTTCCGGTTATTCAAATTATGGCGCAAAGACTTCCTGCTACGCTGGAGCTGGCGGTGGCGGCCTTATTGATTTCTACCGTTCTTGGAAGTATTCTGGGAGTGTTAGGCGCTATTTATAAAGGAAGCATTGGAGACAATGTTCTGACTGTGGCAGGTATGATTGGAGTTTCGATTCCCCAGTTTTTCTTTGGCGTATGCGCTATTTTAATCTTTGCTTTGAATTTAGGATGGCTGCCGGTTGGAGGGCGTACGGATGCCAATGCAGTAACCTTTTTAGATCGCGCGAAATACATGGTATTACCAGCTCTTGTGCTGGGAGTTTCTATGACTGCGGGTGTAATGCGATATGCCAGAAGCAGTATGCTGGATACGATGAATAAAGATTACATAAAAACCGCAAGAAGTAAAGGCCTGCCGGAATGGAGGGTAAATCTGATACATGGATTCAGGGTGTCTCTGACTCCTGTAATTGTATTAATTGGTTTCCGGCTGCCAACGCTGATCGCAGGTTCTGTAGTAATTGAAACAGTATTTCAGTGGCCTGGAATAGGAAGTGCGTTTAATAGTGCAGTACGTTCTCAAAACTATAACCTGGTTATGATGTTAGCCCTGCTTTTTGTATTTATGACCTTGTTTGCCAGTACCTTTGTTGATATCATGACGGCGATGCTGGATCCAAGGGTGAAGCTGAACGGATAGGAGGTGATAAACGTGTCAAAACAATCCAGATTGAATCGCAAGTTTGATAGAATAAAAAGACTGGAGGAGTCCGGTGAATTAAAAAGAAGGAAACAGGGGAATCGGGCCTTAAGAAAGTTTCTGAATAACCGCCTGGCTATCGTGGGAGGAGCTATTTTTTTGGTTATTTTGTTAAGCTGTATTTTTGCTCCCTTTCTGGCCTCCTATTCTCCAACGGCAGTAGATATGAAGGCTATTTTAAAGATGCCTTCAGGAAATCACCTTTTTGGAACGGATAAATTAGGAAGAGATGTATTTGCCAGAGTTCTGTACGGAGGACGTATGTCCATCGCTATCGGCTTTGGGAGTGCTCTTGGCTGTGCTGTTATTGGAGTTCTGGCAGGATGTTACAGCGGCTACAGGGGCGGGAGGTTTGACCAGCTCATGGTTCGGATTTCGGAGATTTTTATGTCCATTCCGCAGCTTATTCTGGTTCTGATGCTGGTATCAATCTTAGGGCAGAGCGCAAAGAATATTGTAATTATATTTATAATTTGCGGCTGGGGTTCATCCTTCCGTATGGCAAGATCCCAGGTGCTGTCTATCCGTGAGGAGGAATATGTTCAGTCTTTAAAGGTTTTTGGGCTGAATCCATTTGTTATCTGTTATAAGCATATCCTGCCAAATGCCTTAAGTCCGATTATAGTAAATGTGACCTTAAGTACGGCTATGTTTATTCTTGAAGAGGCGGCGCTGAGCTTTTTAGGTCTGGGCGTTCCCCTGGAGGTTCCTACCTGGGGAAATATTTTAAATGCTGCCCAGGATTTATATACGTTAGAAAATAGTTGGTGGCTGTGGCTTCCAACGGGTATTGTGGTTTCTCTCTTCGTTATGAGTATTAACTTTTTAGGTGATGGAATCCGGGATACAACCGATCCCACGCAGCAGGGTTAGGAGGGCGTAAGAATGAAGAAAGAACAGGATGTAATTATTTCAGTGAACAATCTGAAAACATATTTTTATACCAACCAGCGCTGCAATAAGGCGATTAATGGAGTATCTATGGAAATTAAGAGGGGAAAAACTCTGTGTATTGTTGGAGAATCCGGCTGTGGGAAAAGTGTAACAGCAACCTCTATTATGCAGCTTTTACCGAAGCTTTCCCGTATTGAAGAGGGAGAAATTATCTACCATAGTGAAGATGGGCGTGGAGATATACATATTGAAAGGCTGGAACGGAATGGAAAGCAGATGCGCTCTTTGAGAGGTCATGACATTGCTATGATTTTCCAGGATCCTATGACTGCCTTGAATCCGGTATATACCATCGGCTGGCAAATCTGCGAAATGATCCGTTCTCATGAGAGAGTGACGAAAAAAGAAGCAAGAGATAGAGCGCTGCAGCTTTTAAAGGATATGGGAATCCCGAATCCTGAAAAACGGATTGACCAATACCCCCATGAATTTTCGGGAGGTATGCGTCAGCGTGCTATGATTGCTATGGCTATGAGCTGCAAGCCTAAGGTGTTAATTGCAGATGAACCGACTACCGCCTTGGATGTGACGATTCAAGCGCAAATTTTTGAATTGATGAAGCATCTGAAGGAAGAATACAATACTGCGATTATGCTGATCACCCATGATATGGGAGTGGTATGTGAACTGGCTGATGACGTGGCAGTTATGTATATGGGAAATATCATTGAAAGCGGAACGGCTCAGGAGGTTTTAGGCTCTCCGGCCCACCCCTATACAAAAGCGCTCTTAAAGTCAATCCCTATTTTGGGAAAGGGTGCGAAACAAGAGATTCATCCGATTCAGGGCTCCACACCGGATCCCTATGATCGCCCCAGCGGCTGTCAGTTTGCCCCCAGATGCGAGTATGCCTGTGCGGCATGTGGTGGAAAGATGCCTGAGGAAGCCATAGTAGAGGGGACTCATATGGTGCGCTGCAGCAGATATAAGGAGGTGTTAACAGATGCCAGATAAGAAAGAAAAACAGACTTTATTAACGATCAGAGGATTAAAAACCTTCTTTCCTGTAAAAAGTGGATTTCTGGGTAGGGCAGAGTCTTACGTGCAGGCTGTAAACGATATCGATCTTACCATTTACAGAGGAGAGACCCTGGGATTAGTAGGAGAATCCGGCTGCGGAAAAACTACTCTGGGAAAAACAATTTTACAGCTATATAAGCCTACGGCAGGTGAAATGATATATGAATTTGAGGATGGTTCCCGCAATCTTGCAGAACTGAAAAAGGATGAAATGGATATGGCCAGAAGAAAGATTCAAATTGTCTTTCAGGATCCGCAGTCATCCCTGAATCCCTCTTTTACCATTTATCAATCCTTGTCAGATCCGTTGAAAAAGTTTGGGGTTAAAACCAAAGAGGAACGCAGAAAGGTGATCGGGGATTTATTAGAAGCAGTTAATATGCGCAGAGAGTATATGGATCGTTATCCTCATGAGTTTTCAGGGGGGCAGAGACAGCGTATAGGAATAGCAAGAGCCTTATGCATCAATCCGGAGCTTGTTATTTGCGATGAAGCCGTATCGGCCCTTGACGTATCGATTCAGGCGCAGGTTCTCCAGCTCTTAAAAGAATTAAAGGAGAAGCATAATCTAACGTATATCTTTATTACCCATGATTTAAGTGTGGTAGAGTATATAAGCGATAGAATCGCGGTTATGTATTTGGGCAGAATTGTAGAGCTTGCAGATGCAGATGAATTGTATCAGCATAGTATTCACCCATATACACAGGCTCTGCTATCTGCCATACCAATAGCGGACATTAATCATAAAAAGGAAAGAATCGTATTAAAGGGTGATGTTCCGTCTCCAATGAATCCGCCCAGTGGCTGCCATTTCCATGGACGCTGCCGTATGTGCCAGGAAATATGCAAAAAAGAAAAGCCTAAGCTTCAGAAATATATCATTGAAGGAAGGGAACATTTTGTGGCGTGCCATTTTGCAAAGGAGAATATGGAAGCATGCGCTGTACCAGCAGAATCTATGTAGATGTATTAGTAGTTGGGTCTGGCCTGGCTGGTTTGACAGCAGCTATTTCTGCGGCTGAAGAGGGTGCTAGGACAGCCATTATCAGCAGAGGGAGGCTTTGCTCTGGTTCCAGCTTCTATCCTGGAACCTGGGGGTTAGGCTTGGTAGCTCCAGAGGATGAAAAGGATGAGGCGGATCTGGAAGAAACAATTTTAAGAATTGGAGAAGGAATGGCTAATCCGGCTCTGGTTCACACCTTCACAGGAAAAATAATGGGAAGTCTAGAATACTTAGAGCATCTGGGAGTTCCCTTAAGAGAGGCAAAGGCAAATAAAGAGAGGGAATTTATCCCGTGCTTTGATCATAAAAACAGGCTTTGGAAGGGAATTGAAAAGCCTGGAAGCTCTCAAATGATGTCGAAGCGGTTGCGTGAATTAAAAGTCGCCTGTCTTGAACATATGACAATCCTAAGGCTGTTAAAAGAAGGAGAGCGTGTTTGCGGGGCTCTGGCCGTCAAGAGAAAAGATGAGGGGGTTAGCCTTGTGGAAATACTAAGTCCAGCAGTGATTTTAGCTACCGGAGGAATGGGAGGACTGTTTACACACCGTTTGACTACAGATGATGTGACAGGAATTGGTCAATACCTGGCTTTAGAGTCAGGAGCTAAATTGTTTAATCTGGAATTTATGCAGATGATGCTGGGGCATGTACACCCTGCCCCCAAGACCATCTATAATGAAAAGATGTTCCGATTTAGCCGTTTTTATGGAGCAGATAAGGAATTATTTTCGGAATGGGAAGAGGAAGAAAGGGAGAAGCAGTTAGAATTAAGATCCGGGTATGGGCCCTTTACTACACGCCTTTCGTCTAAAAAGGTGGATCTGGAAATTTATAAGGAAAGCCAAAGGAGAAGAGAGGGAATTCGCGTTGTTTATCAAGAGGAGGTAAAGCGGCATCAGCCTGAGTTTATTAAAACATATTTTGACTGGTTAAAGGAAGAAAAAAATTTGACCATGGATGATCTGGTATGGTTAAGCATGTATGCTCATGCTTCTAACGGTGGCATTGCTATTGATGAAGAGGCATTTACGGGAGTAGAAGGTCTGTATGCCTGTGGTGAAGTAACCGGAGGCATGCATGGGGCAGATAGGCTGGGAGGGCTGTCTTCGGCCAATGGGCTGGTCTTTGGACGTATTGCTGGTAAGGCGGCAGCCCGGTCTGAGAGAGGGAAGAAAGAAGGAAAGGCAGCATATTATTATCAGCCGCTTTATGTCATTTTGGAAGCTAAGAAATATCTTCATACGATACAAAAATTGAATCAACAGCATGCCATGCTCATAAGGAGCGAAAGAGGAAGTAAGAACGTATTACAGGAACTATCAAAGCTGCAAAGTCAGATGGAACGGGATAAAATTCCCTTGGAAAAGACAGATTGTTCTATGGAGGAGCTGCTTAGAACCGTAGATTTGGAGGCGGCTTTAGAGCTTACCCTTGCGCTGCATCAGGCGATTTTGCTTCGCAGGGAAAGTAGGGGGCCTCATTATCGGGAGGATTGTCCAAAACGGGTGAATGGTTTAAACATACCAATCTATTCATGGAAACAGGATCAAGAGATAGTAACGCATCTCCAAATGAGCAAATTTACGTAGCAACGATAGAAAGGAAGCAAAGCATGCCGGCAAAAGATATGCCTTTACAGCAATTAAAGCAGTATACGGGAAGTACTCCCAGGCCGAAGGATTTTTGGGAATTTTGGGAGAAAAGAGCGGGGGAGGCCTGGGCCCTGCCCTTGGAATATGAGCTGAAGGAAGCGGAAATTCCCCATACCCCTTATACTCAGTATTATGACGTATGGTTAAGGGGAATGGCAGGGGCCAGGCTCCATATTAAATATGTAAAGCCAGTTAGAAAAAGAAGGGTGCCTGTGGTTCTGCAGTTTCATGGATATCCAGGATCTTCCAGGGGGTGGTTTGAACAATCCAGCTTTGCCGGTTTAGGGATGGCCGTTCTGGCTATGGACTGTCCGGGGCAAGGAGGCATCAGTGAGGATCTCGGCGGACGGCAGGGAACTACTGCCGCAGATCATATTATCATGGGGGTGGATGGTCCGCCGGAGAAGCTTTATTATGTGGAGGTCTTTCAGGACACCTGCCTGATGGTACGTTTGGCTTTAGCATTAGAGGGATTGGATACAGAGCAAGTTTATGTAAATGGAGCCAGTCAGGGGGCTGGCCTAGGATTGGTATGCACAGCATTAAATGCGGCTTATATAAAGCGCTGTGCGGCTCTTTACCCATTTCTTTCTGATTATCGCAGAGCATGGGAGATGGATAGAGATGTTATCGTTTATAATGGCCTGGCTTACCATACCCGTTGGTTTGATCCGATGGGAGAACACCTGGATGAATTTTTCACCAAATTGGGATACATTGATGTGCAGAATTTTGTAGAACGAATTACCTGTCCGGTTTTATGCGGAACCGGCCTTATGGATGATGTATGTCCGCCATCTACCCAGTTTGCCGTATTTTCCAAGATCACTGCCCGGAAAAAGCATTTGATTTTCTATGAATATGGTCATGAAGAAATTGCTGCGTTTGATAATAAGATTATTAACTTTTTTGGTAATAAGGAGGATGGGGTATGCCTGGAACAGATTTAAGATTAGAGGAATTAAATATGTATACAGGGGCCTGTCCTGCTCCAAAGGATTTTGCGAAGCATTGGAAGCAGGTGAAGGAACAGATTGGGCCTTTGGCTTCATCTGTCTCTATGGATAAATTAGAAATGGAAAACGAGGAACTAGAGTATTATATTATTACAGTTAAGACATGGGATGGATGTCTTCTTAAAGCCAAATATATCTGCCCTTCCAAACCGGGACTGCATCCTACGGTAATACAGTTTCATGACTATCCTCAATCCTCCCGAAGCTGGCTGCATTTAAGCCGTTATGGCGCCATCGGATATGCTGTTTTGGCCCCTGACTGCCGGGGACAGGGAGGAATGAGTGAATGTGGAGAGGCAGGGAAAGGGCCAACAGCCTGCGGCCCTTTATTTCATGGCCTGGATGGAGAAGTGGAGGATCTATATCTGCACAGGCTTTACGAAGATGCGCTGCTGTGGACGGAGGTTGCAAAAGGATTAAAAAAGACCGATGGAGTCCATATGGCTGTATACGGAGAAGGTCAGGGAGGAGCACTGGCTATAGCATGCGCAGCCCTCTATCCGGAAGTGGAGAAATGCGCTAGCCAATATCCGATGCTCTGTGACTATAAGAGGATCTGGGAAAAGGATTTTTCGGAAGGGCCTTATATGGGGTTATTTTATTATTTCAAATGGCAGGACCCTATGCATGAAAAGGAACAGGAGATCTTTGATAAGCTGGCTTATGTGGACGCGAAAAATTTTGCCCCATTGCTTCGCAATAAGGTATTAATTGGTATTGGCCTGCAGGATGTGAATACACCGCCGTCTTCTCAATTTGCCCTTGCTAATGGGATTGCTTGTGACAACAGGTGCTGTGTATATCCAAATCATGGTCATGAATTAAACAATTTTTTTGAAAATGAGCACTTGAACTTTTTAATAGACCAGCAAGCTACCTCTTTAGTCAGGAGTGTTCTTGGTTTAGAACAGTCGGATGTTTCTGCCTGATTTGTTGTGATATAAAATGAACTTCATATTTTATGTTGATAATCAGCAAGACCTACGGTAAAATGAAGCAAACTTCATATTATGCCTACTAAATAAAGAAGGTTGACTATATAGATAGTTTTCCATTTCTATGTGCGCATAACTGGAGAATTATGAGACACATGCTCTTTTTAGTAAACATATATTACGAACTGACGTCTATTGTGCGGTTCTAGCGCAGGCAGGACGTTCTTTGGGGCAATAGGATATCGTAGGATAATCAGAAATTAAAAATAATATAAAATATAAATAAACAGCTCTAAAAAGTTAATGTAATTTTACTTTTTTAGGCGGTCTGTATATTAAGTCCACATTAGTTCTCTTTGTCCTTAACCACTCCCCGAAAGGTTTTAATCGATTGGTATCTGTAATGTAGTGGAGGTGAGACCGGGCTCAAAGGAAAACCATGAGGTTACAGAAGAATCCATCCAATTAATAGATCTGTTTCTTTAAATCATTTTACAAAATATTGCAAGCGTCAAACAAGATAGTGGATATAAAAATAACTAATAGCCTCTTATCTAAATGCTAAAAGGCGGATGACTATTCACATATTCCTTTACCATGGGATTCCAAGGTAGATAATCATACAGATATTCTGGATGTTCCAGGAAAACACTTTCGGGCATATCTGACAGGATGTATTTTATGCATGTCATTGGAGCAAGCTCGTTAGCCTTAGCTGTTTCAACTAGTGTATATATCCCGGCGCTTGCAGCAACTTCCTTTGGACTTCCTGCAAACAGCTAATTCTTCGACCGGTTACAAATGGTTGGATACAGTTTTCAGTAAGCGAATTACTGATGGAACAGTGTCCGCCTTCCAGATAATTAAAAAAACTGACGATGGTTCAACGTATGATGGAAAGAGGTTGAAAGCTTTGATTTTGATAGTTTTTCGATAGCATTCTTTTCTGTCCATGATCAAAAATCTTCGAGATGTTGTTTCTTGCGGATGAGATGTTCTTTTTTCTTATGATCGGGTGAAAGATTTTTCAGTTCTCCTTCGAGTTTGAATAGTTTATTTAGCCACAGGATTGCTTCTTCTGGTTTTGAAGCCTTAGGATCATAGGCATCCTTTGGAAGCGTAGCTACAAAGGCGCGGTACAGATGTATGTAGCACAGTAATCCTTTTACTCCTTTTACTCCATTGTATCTGGAGTACGCATCTGTGTGCATATCCATTATATCCTTCTAGAAATTCTTCCGGATATTTTCCACCCAGGTCAGTCTGGTAT
>ERZ772877.858-NODE-858-length-17267-cov-8.33639_pt1 | contig 17267 bp, 15 predicted proteins | sample MGYA00580583_ERZ772877 | MGnify/ENA primary metagenome ERZ772877 (study PRJEB29015, sample SAMEA2737661) | human gut metagenome | biome: human gut; feature: human-associated habitat; material: faeces | place: China | collected 2012 ... | reverse complement strand
ATTTTTAGCTTCGACAATGGCACGATTCATCCTTGTCAGTATGAAGATACGGACAGCTACGTTATCACCAAAACATTTGTAAATATTCGGCAGCATTTTTTGAACCAGCTTCTGAACGAAGAAACGTAATGCCGGGAAAGGACATTCCATATGAGTGATTCTACGTTGAAAGAGCTTTGGCAGCAGGTCGCTGAAAAGAAAAGCTGCGAAGCAAAACAGAAAGAACTGACCGCCCAGAGAGATACGCTTGCTGATCGCCTGAAAAAGCTGGAAAAATCCAAGCTGGCAGAGCAGGCTGATGTGGACCGTCTGGAGGGACACAGCCTTGCCGCATTTTTCTATCAAGTGATTGGAAAAATGGATGAAAAGCTGGACAAAGAACGGCAGGAAGCCTATGCAGCCCGCGTCAAGTACGATGCGGCTCTCCATGATCTTTCTTCCGTTGATGCCGACTTGAAGCAGATTCAAAATAGACTGGCACGGCTGTCCGATTGCGAAAGGCAGTATCAAGCTGCTCTTTCCGAAAAAATCAAAAGCATCAAAGTCTCTGCCCACCCTGCCGCACAGCAGATTGCGGAAAGCGAAAGCCGCATTGCCGCACTGAAAGTTCAAAAGCGGGAGCTGCTGGAAGCCATCAACGCAGGAAAGACTGCCTTGCATACGGTCAACGAAGTTCTGGAAACCCTCGACAATGCCGAGGGCTGGAGTACATGGGACGTAATGGGCGGCGGTTTGATGGCCGATCTTGCCAAGTATGAGGAACTGGACGATGCGCAGAAACAAATCGAACAGCTTCAAGTGGAACTGCGACGGTTCAAAACTGAGCTTGCCGATGTTGAGATCACCGCAGACCTTCAGGTTGCGGTAGACAGTTTTTTGAAATTCGCAGATTTCTTCTTTGATGGCCTCTTTGCAGACTGGGCAGTTCTGGATCACATCAATCAGGCGCAGAGCAGAGTGGAAAACACCAAGAGCCAAATCAAGCGAGTCCTTGCACTTCTGAAAAAGATGCGCGAAGATGTTGATGTCCAAATCGCTGATGAAAAAGAGAAGCAGGAGCAGCTTGCGGTGGAAACTGAGCTGTAGGTTTGGAGTGTTCGCGTATGTAATATGCTCAACTCAATAAATCGGAATCGAGGGAGTAGGAGAAATTGAGATTGGAGGATAAGTTGGTGAACAAGATTTTCAAAGGTCTTATTCGATTTTTGATAGAAGTGATAGTTATGACTGTTTTGATTGTTGGGATCAACATATTTACTAATGGTATGTATCTTTGGGGATTGCCCCGCATAAATGATATTCAGTCTGTAAATATCACGTATCCGAGTGTCACGGATGATGTTAAAGAAATTTCGAGCAGTGCGGACATTGAGTTAGCATTAAAGCTAACGGGATTTCTGAAATATGATTTATTTGGGGAAGTGAATAGCGAAGAAGAACCCGCTATTACAATTACTTATTTTCTCAAGGATGGAACAAGCAAAACAATCTCCGCTAATAACACTACTGTCTGGTGGAACAATAAAATTCATGTAATCAAGGACAAGGAAATGTTTGTCAACCTAACAGAGGGAATTTTCTTTCTGGAAGATTTACAAACAAAGTAAATCAATTCCTGTTTGACGGACTATCAAATTATTACACACCTTCTGCGGGCGACCCTCAAAACGGTTGCCCGCTATTTTTATACCCTAAAATCTGAAAAAGGAGGAACGCTATGTCAAGCAAAACCGAAGAATATCTCGCCCTTGCCCAGCGCACGGCGAACGGCTTGACCCGGTACTGGGAAAGCTGGACGGACTATCTGACCACCGCATCCCGGCTGTACAAATACCCCTTTGCGGACCAGCTGATGATCTACGCCCAGCGGCCCGATGCTACCGCCTGCGCCGACTTTGGCATCTGGAACAACCGGATGAACCGCTATGTGCGCCGGGGTGCCAAGGGCATCGCTCTGCTGGACGAATCCAGCGGATTTCCTCGTCTGCACTACGTTTTCGATGTGTCGGACACCGGTGTGCGCCGTAATTCCCGTGACCCGGAGGTGTGGCAGTACAACGATGACCTGAAACAGCCGGTTTCAGAAATGCTCGCTGCCACCTACGGCATCAGCGGAGAGCGTGTCAGCCAGCAGCTTGCGGATGTTGCCGGGAAACTGGTGGCAGATTACTGGGACAACAACAGTGGTGACATTCTCGCCATCGTTGACGGTTCGCTTCTGATGGATTATGATGAAGCCGGGGTGGAGATGCAGTTCAAGTCCGCTGCCGCCATCAGCGTCACCTACACGCTGCTGGAACGTTGTGGTTATGAGCCGACAGGCTGGTTCGACAAGGACGATTTTCAGGCAATCTACAATTTCTCAACCCCGGACACTGTCTACACACTCGGTGCAGCCGTCAGCGACATGAGCCGGGAAGTCTTACGCCAAATCGAACGCACCGTAAAAACAACCATTCGCCGCCGAAACAATGAAAGGAGCCAGCATAAATATGAGCAGCAATCTGAGTTATACGCAGACCGGGGATTATCTTCTCCCGAACCTGACCCTGCATCAGCCAAAGACCCCGCTGGGCAAGTACGGCAGGATGCGCCTGAACTTTCTGAAACAGCAGCACCCGGTGCTGTACCACACGATGCTCCTGAACGGGAGCCTGTACCCGACTCTGACCGAACTGGAGCAGACCGCAGCAGCAATGAAGGAGCAGATGATAGTCGATCTGCTGGCGAAGAACCCGGCACCGGACAAAGAGAAGAACCAGATAGCGTGGGTGCAGCACATGAACAGCCTGCGGGAGCAGGTCGAGGAAGTGATTCGGACGGAACTGATCTACAGCTAAGTCTTCTGGATGCCGTCATCCCCATCGAAGCCCAACAAATCGAACATATTGACCGAGCGGAGAGCGAAAAATCGCCCTCCGCTTTTGTTTTGTCACAGGCTGAAATTGAAAACGAACTGCGCAAGCATGGTTCCGGTTTCCAGGATGGCAAGCAACGGATCATCGAACTGTACCAGACGCAGCCTAACCGCAAACTCCGCGCCAAAGCACTGGCACATGAGTACGGCATCGGTGGACATTCTCACAACTTTCTGGACGGCAGCAGCGGTTTTGTAAATCATGATGGGAAAGGACTTGAATTTGACCATTACCCGGATCATCAGAAATTCACGTTAAGCTGGACACAGGTCGAGAAATACATCGACCTGATGATTCAGTCTGACCGCTACCTGACCGATAAAGAAAAAGAGCATCGTGCCGTCGTGCAGGAAGCGGAACGCCAGCTCCCGCTGCTGGATGGTGATGTCGCTGCCGAATACAACGCCCTGAAAGAACAGTATCCCAATACCCTGATTGGCTTTGAACTGGGCGGATATTTTCTGTTCTATGACAAAGATGCAGTCACTGTAAAGGAAGTTTTGCGCTCTAATTTGCTGTCGCAGGAAAATGCGCTGGGAAAAGTCAAGGTGACTGGCTTTTTGCGTGGAGAGTGGGTAGCAAAATCGCAGAAGCTGTGGGCTGAGGGCAACAGCCTCTATCTGGCCGGACAGGGCGAAGATGGCACCCACCACCAGACAAAATATCTGCGGGAGGAAGATTATCTGCCGATTGGCAGCATTATCAGACTGGATGACCGGAACTTCCGTGTAGACCATGTCAACTTCATGTTCAAATCCGTCAGCTTGCAGGATATGGACTTAACTAACAGCGGACAGCCCATCTTCCGAAGCGAGAGTTTGCCCCATATCCGAGAACTGTATGAACAGCAGCAGAACGAACTTGTTGAGGTTGCCCCTGAAAAAAATGCCGATTACAAGGTCGGTGACGAAGTTGTTGTTGACCTTCCCACCCGAACCATCGAAGGCAAAATCGGCTATGTTGGCGAAACCGATGTGCGCATCGACACCAGCGCGCATGGGCAGTCGTGGGATAACGAGGTACTCAACAAGCAGCAATTCGAGGACGGTCTGCGGCGGGATGAACCTACACCTGATGAGGAACTGGACAAGTTGCCTATCTCTGTGGAGGTCAATGGCGAGTGGCAGAACTTTCCGGATGCTGTTGCCGCAGACGAAGCCCTGAACGCTGAACCGATGCCGGAAGCCGCAGGAAATTTTCACATCACGGATGATAATTTGGGTGTCGGAGGCCCCAAGCAGAAATTCGCCCGCAATATTGAAGCCATCCAGACCTTGCGCACTTTGGAGCAGGAGCATCGCGGTGCCACCGCCGAGGAGCAGCAGGTGCTTTCGCAGTATGTAGGCTGGGGCGGTCTTGCAGATGTCTTTGACCCCAACAAGGAAAACTGGTCTGCCGAGTACACCCAACTGAAAGGGTTGCTCACCGAAGAGGAGTATGCCGCCGCCCGCAGCTCCGTGCTGAATGCCCACTACACCAGCCCCACTGTTATCCGTGGCATCTACGATGCCGTGGAGCGCATGGGTTTCCGGTCTGGCAACATCTTGGAGCCGTCCATGGGTGTGGGCAACTTCTTCGGAATGCTGCCGGACACCATGCAGGATAGCCGTCTGTACGGCGTGGAACTGGATTCCATCACCGGGCGCATCGCCAAAAAGCTGTACCCGCAGGCCGACATCACCGTGGCGGGCTTTGAGACCACTGATCGCCGTGATTTTTATGACCTCGCTGTCGGCAACGTGCCTTTCGGTCAGTACAAGGTCAACGATAAGGCGTATAACAAGCTGGGATTTTCTATCCACAACTACTTTTTCGCCAAGGCCATCGACCAAGTGCGTCCGGGCGGCGTGGTGGCGTTCGTCACCAGCCACTACACCATGGACAGCAAGGACAGCACCGCCCGCAAGCACATGGCAGAACGTGCCGATCTGTTGGGTGCTATCCGCCTGCCCAATAATGCGTTTAAGGCGAACGCAGGCACCGAAGTCGTTTCGGACATCATCTTCCTGCAAAAGCGTGACCGCCCTGCGGACATTGAGCCTGCATGGGTGCAGCTTGGCAAGACCGAGGACGGCTTTGCCATCAGCCAGTATTTCGTAGACCACCCGGAGATGGTGCTGGGCGAGCTGACCACAGAAAGCACCCAATACGGACGAGAGGAATTGACCGTTTCCCCCATCGAGGGCGCAAACCTTTCCGACCAGCTTGCCGAAGCAGTGCAGCATATTGAGGGGCAATACACCGAAGTTGAGGTGGACACCCCCGACATTGCCGAGGAAGAAACCACCCGGCGCACCCTGCCTGCCGACCCGGAGGTGAAGAACTTTTCCTACACCGTGGTGGACGGCGAGGTGTTCTACCGGGAAAATTCCGTGATGACGCAGGTGGAGCTGTCCGACACCGCCAAGGGGCGTGTCACCGGCATGGTGGAGCTGCGGCAGATCGTCAACGAGCTGATTCAGCAGCAGTTGGAGGATTACCCGGACGAGGACATCAAGGCAGCGCAGGAGCGTTTGAATGCCGCTTATGGTGACTTTACCGCAAAGTACGGTCTGATTAACGACAAGAAAAACGCGCGCCTGTTCGATGATGACAGTTCCTACTATCTGCTCTGCTCACTGGAGAATCTGGACGAGAATAAGAATCTCAAGTCCAAGGCAGATATGTTCACCAAGCGGACGATTCGGCCAGAGCGTGTTGTCACCAGCGTGGATACCCCCAGCGAAGCGTTGGCGGTGTCCATCGGGGAACACGGTAAAGTAGACCTGCCTTATATGGCAGAACTGCTGGGCACTCCCGGCAACTATGAGCGCATCACCACCGAATTGTCCGGCGTGATTTTCAAAGACCCTGCTGCGGATGCTGACGACCCGGAAGCAGGCTGGCAGACTGCGGACGAATACCTTTCGGGTAATGTACGCGATAAGCTGCGGATGGCACAGCTTGCTGCGGAAAGTCACCCGGAGTTCAAGGTTAATGTGGACGCACTGACCAAGGCACAGCCCAAAGATCTGGAGGCATCTGAAATTGATGTGCGTTTGGGTGCCACTTGGCTTGACCCCTCTATCGTACAACAGTTTATGATGGAAACTTTTCAGCCGCCCTATCGTATCCGATACAACAATGCCATCACCGTTCGCTACTCCCCTTACACTTCCGAATGGCGGATCAGCAATAAATCTGCTACTGGCTTTGGTGACATTATGGCCACTGAAACCTACGGTACCCGCCGAGCCAACGCTTACAAGATTTTGGAGGATACCTTGAATTTGCGTGACAGCCGCGTTTATGATACCATCGAGGAGGATGGGAAAGAAAAGCGTGTGCTGAATCAAAACGAAACCACCCTCGCCCAGCAGAAACAGCAGGCCATCAAGGACGCATTTGCTGGCTGGGTCTGGAAAGATCCACAGCGACGTGCCCTACTGGTAAAAAAGTACAACGAGCTTTTTAACAGCACCCGCCCCCGTGAGTATGACGGTAGTCACATTCATTTTGTGGGCATGAACCCGGAGATCAATTTGCGAGAGCATCAGCGCAATGCGGTTGCCCATGTGCTGTATGGGTACAACACTCTTTTGGCGCACGAAGTCGGTGCTGGCAAGAGTTTTGAGATGGCGGCTTCCGCTATGGAACTGAAACGTCTGGGCTTGTGTCAGAAAAGTCTTTTTGTCGTGCCAAACCATTTGACGGAACAATGGGCCAGCGAGTTTTTACGCCTGTACCCCAATGCGAAGCTGCTGGTTACCAGCAAAAAAGATTTTGAACCCGGTAATCGAAAAAAATTCTGTGCGAGAATTGCGACCGGTGATTATGATGCGGTTATCATCGGACACAGCCAGTTTGAAAAGATACCCTTGTCCGCAGAACGACAGGAGCGTCTGATTCAGGAACAGATGGATGAAATCGAGGAGGCCATCGAAGAAGCGAAAGCACAGGTTGGCGAGCATTTCACAGTAAAGCAGCTGGAAAAGTTGCGCAAGTCTCTGAAACAGAAACTGGAAAAGCTGCAAGGCGCAGACCGTAAAGATGATGTGGTTACGTTTGAACAATTGGGCGTAGACAGGTTGTTTGTGGATGAGAGCCAAGCGTTTAAGAACCTCTACTTGTACACGAAAATGCGTAATGTCGCAGGTTTGAGTACGAGCGAGGCACAAAAATCCAGCGATATGTTCGGCAAGTGTCGCTATCTGGATGAAATCACCGGTGGCCGTGGCGTGATTTTTGCAACGGGTACACCCCTGAGCAACAGCATGACCGAGATGTACACCCTCATGCGCTACCTTCAGTACAACACCTTGCAGCAGAAAGGGTTGACCCATTTTGATGCGTGGGCTTCTACTTTTGGTGAAACTACTACTGCCATCGAACTTGCGCCCGAAGGCACCGGATACCGTGCACGCACTCGTTTTGCGAAGTTCTTCAACTTGCCTGAACTGATGGCGATGTTCAAAGAAGCAGCAGATATCAAGACCAGCGACCAGCTTCATCTCCCGGTGCCTGATGCAAAATTTGAGACGGTAGTGGTCAAGCCTTCGGAAATCCAACAGGACATGGTGCAGGCGTTGAGCGAACGTGCAGCCGAAGTCCACAGCGGTTCTGTTGACCCTTCTGTGGATAATATGTTGAAAATCACGTCGGATGGTCGCAAAATCGGTCTTGACCAGCGGTTGATGAATTCCGCTCTGCCCGATGACCCCAACAGCAAGTTAAATGCCTGCGTCAACAACGTCCTGCGCATCTGGAACGACACCAAAGAGCAGAAGCTGACCCAGTTGATTTTCTGCGATATGTCTACTCCCAAGGGGGACGGTTCGTTCAACGTTTATGATGATATCCGCTCCAAGCTGCTCAACGCCGGTGTGCCCGAACAGGAGATCGAGTTCATCCACAACGCAGATACGGAGAACAAGAAAGCAGAACTTTTCTCCAAGGTACGCAGCGGACAGGTGCGTGTGCTGCTGGGCAGCACTGCCAAAATGGGAGCAGGAACCAACGTCCAGACGCTGCTCGTAGCGGTGCATCATCTGGATGTAGGCTGGCGTCCGTCGGATATGACTCAGCGCAATGGCAGAATCATCCGTCAAGGCAATCAAAACAAACAAGTGTACGTCTATAATTACGTCACTGAATCGACATTTGACGCCTACTTGTACCAGACCTTAGAGAATAAGCAGAAGTTCATTTCGCAGATCATGACGAGCAAGTCGCCTATGCGCTCCTGCGATGATATTGATGAGCAGGCTCTGTCTTACGCTGAAATCAAGGCTCTGTGTGCTGGTGACCCGCGCATCCGGGAAAAGATGGATTTGGACGTGCAGGTGGCAAAATTGAAAGTTCTGCGCGGTGACTTCCAGAATCAGAAATATCGTCTGGAAGATAAGCTGCTCAAAACATTCCCAGAAGAAATCCAGAAACAGAAAACCCGCATTGCTGCTTTGCAGCAGGATTCGCAGATTGCAGCAGCACACCCGCAGGACAAGGAAAACTTCTGCGGCATGACCATCAAGGGCATGGTGTACGATGACAAAAAGGCTGCAGGCGAACGGCTGCTGCTGGCTCGGCAGGAGATGCCCAATGCTGATATGATGCTGCTGGGCACCTACCGTGGCTTTGAACTGAACATTCGATTCGACAGCTTCAAAAATGAGCATCAGGCCGTACTCCGGGCAGAGTTGAGTTACCCGGTGTCGCTGGGCGATGATGCGCGCGGCAATATCACTCGTCTGGACAATGCCATCGACAATTTCGCTGACCGTATTGCAGATGCCGAAAATGCTCTGCAAAACCTTGAACAGCAGAAGCAGGCCGCAGAGGTCGAAGTGGCAAAGCCCTTTGCACAGGAGGAAGAACTGGCCGAAAAGTCTGCTCGCCTTGCTGAATTGAACGCTTTGCTGAATATCGACCGTGACCGCAGTTCCTCGCAGGATACTCCCGAAGAATACAAGGAAACCGAAGCACCCGCAACTCGTCCGTCTGTGCTGGCTGCACTGGGGGAAAAGATCAATCAGTCGGAGCCTGTCAAACCGTTCCGCAGCTACTATGATAAGGATGGTGATGCACGATGAAAGAGAAGCGGGATGAAATCATCATCCTGCGCCTGACCAAAACAGAAAAGAACCGCATCTATGAAAAGATGTTCAGCATGGGCATCCGCAGCTTGAGTGCCTATATCCGCAAAATGGCATTGGATGGATACTGCCTAAATCTCGATCTGCCGCAGCTACGCCGAATGGCTTATCTGCTCCAGAATTGTAGCAACAATCTGAATCAGTACGCCAAGCGTGCCAACGAGTGCGGCAAGGTCTACGCCGCCGACATGGAAGATCTGCGGCAGCGTCTGGATGAACTGATTGACATTGGCAAGCAAATTCTTTCTAAGCTGGCAGAGCTATAAAAATTCCCGCAGTTGGAGGACTGCGGGTGTACATATAATGCTTGACATCCTTGCAACGTAGTAGTCGATACCTTTATAATAAGGGCGAACAGAAAGGAAGTGCTTGATATGATGTCTATGCTGAAGAAAATTGCTCTTTTCCCGATTTCTCTCTTTGTGGCGTTTCTAGCTCTGATGGCAAGGTTGCTGCTAACCCTGTCCAGCTATGTAGTTGCTCCGCTGATGCTCTACATCTTCGGCTGCGGCTACACTGCTTACCGTCAGACTTGGAATCAGTTCTTTATCCTGCTGGTGGCCGAGTTCATCTGCTTTGTCCTCTTTTTCGGCGCAACTGCCATCACCGAGGGCATCGGGCGGTTCAGTGAGTGGTTGGCCGAACTGTAAGGAGCATTTTCAACCTTTTGCCGCCTTCGGGCGGCTTTTTCTTTTATGGGGGTGATTTAGGATGGCCGCGACACGGCTGATCGCGCTGCACAAAAACAAAGGCAAGTCGGTTGCGGCCTGTCTGAAAAGCCGTACAGACTATGTACAGAATCCCGACAAGACTGAGCATGGTGAACTGATTAGCAGCTACGAATGCAGTCCTTTGACGGTGGATGAAGAATTTATGCTGTCCAAACGGCAGTATGAACTTGTCACTGGGCGCAGACAAAAAAGTGACGTGATTGCCTATCAGATCCGGCAGTCGTTCAAACCCGGCGAGATCACCGCCGAAGAAGCCAACAAGGTGGGTTATGAGCTGGCAATGCGTTTCACCAAAGGCAAGTATGCGTTTATCGTTGCAACCCACACGGACCGGGAACACATTCATAATCACATTATCTACAACTCCACTGCGTTGGACAGCACCCGGAAATTCCGGGATTTTTTATTGTCCGGGCTGGCTGTGCAACGGTTGAGCGATCTGATCTGCTTAGAGCATCAGCTTTCCGTCATTGAGATAAAACCCTATCGGGAGCGGCAGAAGCGCACACTTTATCCGCCCAAAGAAAGCAATCGTGACTGTCTATGCGGCGTGATCGACAACATTCTGGCGAAAAAACCAAAGACTACGAAGATTTTCTGCAAAAGCTGGAGCAGCAGGGATACGAGGTCAAGCGAGGGAAATACACCTCCGTCAAAGGCGCACGGCAGAAGCGATTCATACGGTTCCGCACTTTGGGCGCAGGATATAGTGAAGAAGAACTGAAAGCTGTTATCTCTGGGGAAGCCGAACACCATTCCCGGCAGAAGCAGAAGCGCATCGTACCGGAACAAAAGTTTCAGATGCTGGTGGACATTCAGGCAAAGCTGGCCGAGGGAAAGAGCATGGGGTATGCTCGCTGGGCAAAGCGATATAATCTGAAAGAAATGTCCAAAACGCTGATTTTCTTACAGGAGAACAAAATCGGAAGCATTGAGGAAATGCAGGAGCGTATAGATGCTGCTACTGCTCGCTATCATGAACTAGGCGATTCAATCAAGGCAACAGAAACGCGCATGGCCGAGATTGCTGTTCTGCGAACGCACATCGTTAATTATGCCCGGACACGCCCGGTCTATGATGCCTACCGCAAAGCCGGGTATAGTAAGAGATTTCTGGACACCCACCGGGAAGAAATCACGCTGCATAAGGCCGCAAAAACTGCTTTTGATGAAGCCGGATTGAAAAAGCTGCCAAAGGCTAAGGACTTGAGCATCGAATACGCTGAACTTCTGAAAAAGAAGAAAGAAGCATACCCGGACTATCGTAAGGCACGAGATGAGATGCAGGAGTTGATGAAAGCTCAGAAAAATGTAGAGATGTTCTTTGCAGAGGAAAAAAGTACAACCGAAAAAGGACAAGCACGATAAACGAAATCCGCCGAGGATCCTTCCCGTTTTTTCGGGAGGAGTCCTCGGCGGATTTTTGCTTTTTAGCGAATCATCTTATAACCATTACCAATTCAAAATACTTAACGGATGGCAAATAACTTCTTATATTGCCTTATTCATTTATCGGACTTTTCCACAGTTTTTGCAAAAGTTCGTAAGAATCATTTAAGTTCCCACAATCCGGGCAATACCATCTTCCGTCCGGTATCGGATCAACTGGCGAAAGTATTTGACTTTGAAATTATTTTTTTGAAAAATCTCTGTACTGATTTTCGTTGATTGTCCAGTAAGGATCACCTCCATTTTTAACAATTTCTTCAATGAAATTTAGTATATTTCCAACACATACAAATTCATCTGTTGAGCAACAGTCCCCCGCATAAAGATACTCTTTTTCTATGTCATCCACGTTAATGACAATATCATATCCCATCCAATATCCAATTTTCCATGCCGACCGACATAATAAATTATCATTACTAAAATGGAACGAAAGAATTTCCTGAGCATCAAATAAGCAATAGTCTCCGCTGTGATAAAGCGTCAGTCCATTACATCGCTTCAGAAATTCAATATAATCAGCTGGAATATGTCCCATTTCTTTTTTTAAGTGTTCCAATATCATATCATCGGTTGGTGGATTTAATAGAGCATCTAAATGCGCATGATTCAGATGCTCTATAACTTTATCTAAACCATTCATTCCAGTCTACCTCTTTTTAATATTGTGCCCACCATGTAGTAAATTGAGTGTGAATTGCTTTTGGAAGGGGAATCAAATTGCTATTCACACTTTTCCCACCATATTTCAAGGGCTTTATATGATGAATTTGAATTGGAGTTGCTATAATGCTATAAATTAGAATATTATGAAAGCTCGCCAGACATAAAATCTGGCGAGCTTTCACTTTTCCGTAATGGGATTAGATTGCTGTAGAGCTTGATACAAAAAGATAGATAATGAAAATGCACCACAAAACAACTTCAGCGATTATCAAATACTTCAAGTGTTGCTGCAATTTTTCAGGGACAATTTTTCCCTTTTTCAAAAAAGCGAAAATTGAATCTCGCGCTTTATCGACATCTTCCTGATTGACTTCCAGTTTTAAATGGAAATTTTTTCCAAAAAGGAGCTGGTGCATCCCATAATATATTGAAAGCAATATCAAAAATGAAGTGACGCTTACGAGTGCTGGCTGGGTCCAACTTATTGCCATAGCTTCTGCCGATGTAAGATCTCTGTAAAAAACAATATCACTTAAACCGGCTACAAACAGCAGAAAATTCCAGCCCAAAAATGTATATAAAGTTTTCTTCATTGTCTATACCTGCAAAACCGTATGCGTTAGCCACCAACAGCTTGGTAATAATCAGTATCCGTCCGGAAAGGTGTGGACGCTCCACTATTATAGTACGACATAGTCTGATGATAGCAATGCGTATAATACGAATTATCATGAGTGAACAGCACCTCATAGGTAAGGCTATCCATATGTAGGTCTTAGTGGATATTGAAGTGATGGTTTCACTTTGTCCATGCGTCAAATTGTGACTGATTTCAATGATTTTTTTGGTGATGACTAAGATGTTTTATTTAGCTCATTTCGTCCGATGCGGTAAATCTTCTTGTCTTGTTCTCCTACTTCAACAATAAGTTCATTTTTATTGTGATGAACTATTACTGGAATATAGCTATCGGAATTTTCCACCATCAAACATGTGACTCCATTTGTCCATTCACTGTTCAATTCCTTTGATAGCATGGAAATGATTTCTTCTTTCGTCATTTTGATTAATGAATCCTTTAGTTTAGTTCAATCGTGTTAATCGATGCCGGTAGATGCTGTATTAGCATCACCTCTTTTTAACAAAATCGCTCTTTTATAAAATCATTTAATGGCTGGCAGTTGATGTGATAGTTTCGCTCTGCCCATTTGAATAAGTGAATGTTGCTGAACATTCAAGGCGATACGATCTTCCGGGCTTTGTATTATAATTACTGCTTGCTGAGCAGGAAGAAGATGTACTTGTGTTAGAACAGCTGCTTACCTTCTGCCACGTACCGAATGTTCCTTTTTCATACAGCGTTCCAGTGACGGTGATGCGCTTTACCGTAACATCAGTTTTGGCATTAACCTGATAAAAACTTTGAGAAATCGTCCCTTTGACAGTGCTGTTTTCTTTATACCGCCTAGGTTGGCCAGCAGCAAAAACCGTTGCGGCAAGGCTCAGAAAAATACCAATTGACAGAATAAGAGTAATCAGACGTTTTTTAGACATAAGGCATAACCTCCATTTTGTACACTCCCACAGGAGCTTTTACTTAGTCAACGTAGTTCACATTGTATTTGTGACAGCTTTTTTGAAAAAATTTCGAAATCTTATTAGCTTTGTATATTTGCACAAAAAATGCCGACACACTTGTAAATAATCACAAGTGTGTCGGCAAGTTCTTGACAAATCAGGAAATGCTTTCCGCAATTCTTAGAAGCTCTTCACGCGATATCTTTCCAATAATCGTATGCGAAATGCCATCTTTCTCCCATACTAGCACATATCCTGTACGTCCTCCGCTATTGTTTGTTCCGAGTGTGGCATCGGCTGTTCCAACTTTAATGCGCTCATAAACCGTATGCTCATTGTCGAAAGTTTCGATTTGTCCATAGTCTTGAATTACGGAACAGTCCACATAATAAAAGATGCTTTTATCATTGGCATCAACGTAGGCATGAAGAAAGGATATTTCGTTATCATACCCTTGTTCATAATCCCGTTCAAAGCCGTCCGGTACATAATGGTCGCTATATCCATTCGGAAGCTGTTCCAACGGCTCACCATCCACCTGATACGTCAGCTGCATCTCAATGGGCAGAAATTTTTGAATCATCGTATAGACTGCCCTGCGGAAATCTGCACTTACTGCAAGCGCGCCGAGAGTTAAAATTACCAGCGTCAGGACCGTAATAAGCACTCGTTTCAGCACAGGGCGGTGTTTATGCAACGCCGCTTGCAGGCGAGCATCCCATCGGGAAGTGTCCGGGTAGCGTTCTTTAAGCTGCGCCGGAGTTGGTAGCTCGTTCAGTTCTTTCTGTGCATCTGCATGGAGTGCCATCATCAACGCAGTGTCAAAAGAAACTTCTGTCTGTTCACTCATGGTGGTTCAACTCCTTCCACAATAGTTTTCTTCCACGGAAAAGCCGCACCCGAACCACTTCGTCCGGCAGTCCAAGCGATTTGGCAATCTCCCGGTTGGTGTAGCCCATTGCCAAAAGGCGCAGTGGGTCACGGTACATCGGTTTCATCTGTCCGATCAGTTCTGTCAGGTGTTCGATGTTGTCGGCGCTGACTGCTGCATCATCCGGCACCGGGGCTCCATCTGGTGCGTCCGGGATTTCTTCCAGCAGTTCTTCCCGCTGCTTGCGAAGCATATCGTAAGCACGGCTTCTACTACAACTAACGAGATAAGCAGCGAGTTCGTGACAGTTTTCTCGATGAATTTTAGAAAAATTTTTGGCAACGTACAAAAACACCTCTTGCAGTACATCTTCTGCCAGATACGAATCGCCCATAATTTTGTAAGCGGTATGGTAGACCAGCCGTTTGTAGGTATTATATACATCTATAAATTGTTCTTCTTTGCTTTGATCGTCAAGAACAGCTAAGTACAGGGAAAGCAACACAATCACCTCCAACGGATTCGCATGGATTGGATGTAGTGTACCATGAACCAGCGGAAATGTCGAATGTTTTCCGTTCTGAACGAAGAACAGCCAGCATCATGACCTCACTTACCGTTGAGGCCGTTGCTGGCTGTTCGTTTGGCTTGAGATGTCTCCATCAAAATTGCAGAGCGCAACTGTCTTGAAACTCTACCTTATATAAATAGAAGCGTTTTGAAAAAACGCGCAGCCTGCATCGGAACGGTGCAGAATGAAGGGGATTGGGCACAGCCCAACAAGCATTTTGCAACGCAAAAATGGCGTTTGTATAGACAAAAGCCCTGCTTGCTACAATGGTGTTGGTTCTGAGAAGTTCACAGCCAGTGAGCTATACAGATGCCCAAACCTAAGCTACAATGAAGATGTGCTGAGAGAACGAAGCATTGCTTGAGCTGAACGCTCGTACGCGCAAACTGTTCTCCGCCATCTCCATTGCAGCGTTCGATTGACGCAGGTTGAGTTATCGGCAGATAAAAATGTTGCCGTACATTCGTGTCACAAAGCAAGCTGAATCGGTAATGGGCATAGGCGGAACCGGCATTAATATCCTCGACCGCGTGGGCGGCGGCGATGCCTTCGCCAGCGGCCTCATCTACGCCATGCTGCACGACTACAAGGCCATGGATATGATCAACTTTGCCGTGGCCAGCAGCGCCATCAAGCACACCATCCACGGCGATGCCAACATCACCGACGAAGTAAGCTCCATCCGCAACCTGATGAACATGAACTACGACATCAAGCGTTGAGTTTCGCCTTAGCGCTTCCGTCTGCCGGGAACCGACCGCTGCACGTTGGTTTCCGGCTTTTTTTATACCGTCAGCGTCACAAATTGACACCAATTTATCATTCTTCACGAAGTATGTGCTAAAATCTCTTGACAGCACTTCACAAAATATGTTATCTTTTGTAAACATCCTTGAAAAGATATGACATTTTCTGGGGACCGAACACAAACCGATTTTTCTCTGGAGGAAAGACCCATGAAACAGGAGATTATCCGCAAACTGAGCGCTGCCGTGGCCATGAGCCTCGTTGTTGGCGTCTCTCTGGCCGCCTGCGGCGGCAGCAGCAGCTCCACCGCTGCCGGTGTGACTAAGACCGGCTCTGCCGAAGGCTTTGGCGGTGCTGTCACCGCCACCCTGACCGTGGATGCCAACGGCACCGTTACCGACTGCAAACTGGAAGGCGCACAGGAGACCGAGAGCATCGGCGGCGCTGCACTGGAAGAGCTGTCCAAGCAGGTCGTGGCCGCCAACGGCCCCGCCATCGACGGCGTTGCCGGTGCCACGGTGACCTCCAAGGCCGTCCGGAAGGCCGTTGCCGCCGCACTGGGTGTGGAGCTGGCCGAAGAAGCCCCCGCCGACTCTGCTGCCGCAGCCCCCGCTGAGCCCGCCGCCATCGTCCCGGTGGAAGGCGGCATCCAGATCGGTCAGGCCTATGCTGCCGCCCACGGCACCAAGTGCTTCACCGAAGCGGTGGCTGTGGTGAAGGATGACGTCATCCTCGCCGCCTACCTCGACGATTTTCAGTTCACCAGCACCGATGCAGGCGTGACCGCCGTGCCCAACTCCGACTCCGACTTTGCCGCAGGCTACGCCGAGGGCAAGGTGCTGATGTCCAAGCGGGCCAACGCCGATTATTACAGCAAGATGATGGCTGAAAAGGGCGGCTCCACGGTCGCTCTGGATGCAAACTTCGACGCCATCCAGAACTTTGCCGTCGGCAAGACCATCTCCGAGCTGGAGGATGTGGCCGCCAAGGGTGCCGAGGCTGTGGACGCCGTCTCCGGCGCAACGCTGGTGGATACCGCCGGTTATCTCTCTGCCATCGTGGATGCCGCCAAAAACGCCCAGACCACGCAGGCCGTGGAGTTCAACGGCAGCTCCGAGGACCTGAAGCTGAATGTGGTCTATGGGGCCGCACACGGTACCAAGTGCTTCACCTCCGGCGCTGTCGCCACCGCCGGGGACACCATCGTGCTGAGCTACATTGACGAGTTCCAGTTTGCCGGTTCGGACGCCGGGGTCGTCGGTGTGCCCAACTCCGATTCTGACTTCGGCGCAGGCTACGCCGAGGGCAAGGTGCTGATGTCCAAGCGGGTCAACGCCGATTACTACAGCAAGATGATGGCCGAAAAGGCTGGTTCCACCGTTTCGCTGGATGCCAACTACGACGCCATCCAGAATCACGTGAACGGCATGAGCATTGCCGACGCCGAGGCTCTGAGCAAAGATGAAAAGGCTGTGGACGCCGTTTCCGGTGCCACGCTGGTGGATACTGCCGGCTACGTTGGTGTGCTGGTGGATGCCGCAAAGTAAGGCAAGAAAAATAACGTTCCTCTGAACACAGCAGCGCCCGCCGGGAGATCTCCCGGCG
>ERZ772877.851-NODE-851-length-17398-cov-2.81358_pt1 | contig 17398 bp, 12 predicted proteins | sample MGYA00580583_ERZ772877 | MGnify/ENA primary metagenome ERZ772877 (study PRJEB29015, sample SAMEA2737661) | human gut metagenome | biome: human gut; feature: human-associated habitat; material: faeces | place: China | collected 2012 ... | reverse complement strand
TTCCATGGAAAATTCTCTCCTGCCACCAGTTGGTCAAACTGTTCCACGCGCTTCTGGTCAAAATCCCTGGCATGGATGTCCACCGGGAACATGCCTGCCACATCACCAATGCCCAGAACACGTCTGCCTGTCAGCTTCCAGTGCACATATCCCTCCAGTGTAATGAGGTAGTCGATATCCTTCACATGCTCTTCTTTATTGAGGATGGCCTGGTAGAGATGGGCAATGCTCCATCTCTGAGGGATATTGTACCGGAATACCTCTGTCAGCTTCCCGGCGGCAGGACCTGTAATGGTGTTCCTCCAGGTGCGGAAGGGCACCAGAAGCTCGCCCTCTTTATCAAATGCCATATAACCGTGCATCATGGCTGAAAAACCAATGGAACCAATGGTGGTCAGGGTGATGCCGTAGGTTTCCTTCACATCCTCAGCCATTTTGCCGTAGCAGTCCCGGATGCCGGTCCAGATATCCTCCAGGGTATAGGTCCAGATGTGATCCACATACCTGTTTTCCCAATCATGACTGCCGGAGGCAATGGGTGTGTGGTCCTCACCGATAAGGACTGCCTTAATCCTGGTGGAGCCCAGCTCTATGCCCAGGGAAGTATTTCCATGCTCAATCTGTTCTTTTATCTTATTTATATCTAAACTCATGAATTGCCCCTCCACTTGCTCATTAAGGAGCGGGCCTGAGGGCACAGTAAAAATATGCTCCCAGGGTCCGCCCCATATATCCTGTTCCTAATCCGCAGGCCGCCTCAAACCGCCGCAGCTTCCGGACGCAAAGCATTCTGCCTCATGCCTACCTGTAAGCTGCCGCATTCCAGCGAAGCTCGTTCTTAAGAGCGCGGATGCTTGTGTCCTTGTCAATATAGACTGTCTCAATACCCATGGCATCAGCCCAGTCTCCCATCTGCTCGGCCGTCAGGTCATAGGAGAACGCCGTATGGTGGGCGCCGCCTGCCAGAATCCAGCTTTCTGCCCCGGTTGCCAGGTTTGGCTCCGGCGTCCAGAACGCGGTTGCCACAGGAAGCTTAGGCATTGGCTTTTCTGTTTTTTTGCACTCCACATCGTTGATAATCAGGCGGAACCTTGTACCCAGATCCACTAAAGATGTGGCGATACCATGGCCTGTCTTGGATGTAAATACAAGTCTGGCCGGGTCCTCCCTGTCACCCATGGACAGCGGGCAGGCCTTGATGCTGATTTCCCCGTCTGCAATGGTGGGGCATACCTCCAGCATGTGGGCTTCCAGGATTCCCTCCTTGCCAGGCACTAAGTTGTATGTATAATCTTCCATGAAAGAGGTTCCCTTGGCGTCCTTCATGCCCTGGGTCATAATCTTCATCAGCCTGACCATGGCAGCCGTCTTCCAGTCGCCCTCTGCGCCGAATCCGTATCCCTTTTCCATGAGACGCTGGATAGCCAGACCGGGAAGCTGCTGCAGCTCGCCCAAATCCCCAAAGTGGGTAACGATGGCATGGTAATCCTTCTCTAAAAGGAACTTCTCAAGGCCGGCCTCAATCTGGGCCTGTACCGCCACATGGCGCTTAAATTCCTCCGGATCCCTGCCTTCCGGCAGGATGGTGTACTTGCTGTAATACTCGTCCACCAGGGCTGTGATATCCCCCTTTGGCACAGCCTTTACATACTCGGCCAGCTCATTGACCGGGTAAGCGTCCACTTCCCAGCCAAACTTCATCTGGGCCTCCACCTTGTCGCCTTCGGTGACAGCCACATTCCTCATGTTGTCCGCAAACCTTGCCACCCTGACATGGCTGCTCTCCATGATGCCCACAGCAGTGCGCATCCATGCGGCTATGCGGCCCACCACCTTCTCATCGCTCCAGTGGCCCACAATGACCTTTCTCTCTATGCCCATGCGTGTCACCATGTGGCCGTATTCCCTGTCTCCGTGAGCGGACTGGTTCTCATTCATGAAATCCATGTCAATGGTATCATATGGAATCTCCTGGTTAAACTGTGTATGAAAATGCATCAGGGGCTTTCTGTATTCCTGCAGTCCCAAAATCCAGGACTTGGCCGGTGAAAATGTATGCATCCAGGTGATGACGCCTGCACACTCCTCATCCGCATTTGCCTCGTTAAACGTCCTGCGGATCAGCTCATTGGTAATCAGTGTGGGTTTCCACACCACCTCATAGGGCAGGATGCCTGATTTATTAAGACTGTCCACAATGATTCCCGAATGCTCCGCCACATGTGCCAGGCACTCATCTCCATAGAGATCCTGTGAACCTGTACAGAACCAGAACTTATAATTCTTTACTGCTATCATATCTCTCATCCTCCTTAATTGTCAGCCCCTCAGGCCGCTGCCGGCCGGTTGGCGCATCGCTGTCTGTCAATCTTCTGTCTGTTCTTCTTCCTCATCATCCGGAATCTCGCCATACTTAATATATTCGCCTTTTATGAATTTCTTAAGGGACCAGCCGGCCAGAAATGCACCTATGGCGCCAAAAAGAACTGCACAGCCAAGCTGTACCATCTTGCCTCCGCCCGCAGGTTTTAAAAACTCCTGCAGCAGGCCAAAGGCCAGGTATACAAGATAGCCTCCTGCCGCCAGACGCAGTATTACGGTTATCTGAGTTGGTTTCGCGGCATTTTCTTCTTTCTTTGCACCGGTTTTTGCACCCATTACATTTCCTCCTTATGCGGCTGTTTCAGGACCTTTACCGAATCCCGCTCAATGATATCCGAATCAAACAGATAGTTACCGTCAAAATAGGGATTTTCAATCATACTTATCATGTTCTCTGCTGCTTTCCTGCCCAGCGCCTCCATGGGGTGCGGGAAGGAGGTAAGCTTTACGCCGGCCAGGGTTGCCAGGTCCGAGTTGTCAATGCTGACAACAGACAGCTGGTCCGGGATGGCAATGCCCCGCTTCTCGCAGAGTCCTGACAGCACATAGGCCACCTCATCGTTATAGCATACCACTCCCGTACAGCTTTCCAGTCTGCGAAACAGATAATCCGCCCACTGGTCCAGGTCCAGAAAATCTTCCGTGTCCAGCCATACCACATTGGCATCCTTTACCTTGATTCCTGCCTCCAGCATGCCTGACAGAAACCCCTTATACCTCAAATGCCCCTGTCCGTCATCGCTTTTGAACACGCCTCCGATATTCCGGTGGCCGTTCTTAATCAGATATTCCACAGCCTTTTTGCCCACCTGCTCGTCGTTCATGGACACGCAGGGCAGCTCCAGCTCCGGATACCGGCTGTTGAAGAACAGAATCGGGATTCCCCGTTCCTTAAGCTCCTGGTAGTAATGCAGATTTGGATTGGGGAGGGCGCTTTTGGCCGGCTCCACAATCAGTCCGTCTATAATGTCTTTGTCGATCAGGTTATTCAATATGTCCTGTTCCCTGCTGACCCGGTTGCCGGTAAAGGCAATCTGGGTGGTGTAACCTTTTTTGGAGAGAACCCTCTCGATTCCCCGCACCACAGGAGGGAAAATATAGCTGTCCACATAGGTACTGATTACAGCGATGTTCATGTACCGCTCCTGGCGCTCCGCCTTGCCGTTGCCGCCCACATACGTACCGCTTCCCCGCACCCGTAAGACCAGCTTCTGCTGCTCCAGAATATCCACGGCATGGCGCACCGTCTGGCGGCTCAGACCGAAACGCTCGCTGAGTTCATTCTCCGAAGGCAGCTTTTCGCCCACCTTCAAAGCCCCGCTGTTAATGTTGTCCAACACCCAGTTATAGACTGCTTTATATTTCAGCTCCTGTGTACCCATAATCAAAACCTATCCTTTTTTCCTCTTTGATAACAAGTCTACCGTAACCGCACCTAAAAGTACAGCGCCTTTTACGATTTTCTGGATGTCGGTGGACCATCCGTAGAGGGACATACCATTGTTCAGGATACCCATGATAAAAGCACCTACCACAGCTCCTATGATGGTTCCGATACCGCCGCTGGTAGCCGCGCCGCCGATGTAACAGGAGGCAATGGCATCCATCTCAAAACCGTCGCCGGCCTTGGGGGTTGCGGAGGCATTACGTGCGGAAAGCACGATACCTGCAATGGCACTTAAAATACCCATGTTGGTGTATACCCAGAAGAACACTTTCTCAGTATTGATACCGGAAAGCTTTGCCGCCTTGGCATTGCCGCCCAGGGCGTATATCTGGCGTCCGGCAACGGTCTTGCTGGTGATGAAATGATACAGGCCCACCAGTACGCCCATGATGACCAGCACAAACGGGATGCCGTTATAGCGTGACAGCTTGTAGAAGAAGAACCATACGATCATCAGAATGACGGCTTCCTTTATAATAACCTGCCACAATGGATTGGTTGAGAAACCATATTTTTTCTTGGTATTAATGCTCTTAAGCTCTGCCATAATAACCAGTACCGTGGCAATGCCTGCCACAATAATGGAAACCAGGTCCAGGGTGCCGTTTCCAAAGGGAATCTTCACAGAAAGCCTGCGCCGATGTAAGTATAACTGGTGGGAAGGGGGCCCTTTGTCTGGGCCTTTAACAGGGTATATGTAAGTCCGCGGCCCATAAGCATGGTTGCCAGGGTTACGATGAACGGCGGAATGCTGAGCTTGGATACAAACAGACCCACGAACATACCGGCCAGGGCGCCCACTGCCAGGGCAGCCAGGATGGCGACCCACATATTGGTGTGGTAGTCAATCATCAGGATACCTACGGTTGCGCCGCACAGGGCCACGATAGAGCCGACGCCCAGGTCAATGTTTCCTGTCAGACAGCATAACAGCATACCAACTGCCAGGATAACCACATATCCGTTCTGCATGATCAGGTTGTTGATGTTGGCCGGCGACATATTCTTTCCGCCGGTCATGACTGCGAAAATCAAGAACACCGCGATTAAAGCAAGTACCATGCCATACTGCTTCATATCAATATTAACTGTTTTCTTCTTATCCATCTCTACGCTTCCTTTCCATTATCCGCCATAATACATTTCATGATTCGTTCCTGGGTTACCTCTTCCTTGGTCAGCTCTCCTGCAATCCGTCCTTCGTTGATGACGTATACACGGTCACAGGTACCGATTACCTCCTGCATCTCAGAGGAGATGACGATTACCGCCTTGCCTGACTTGGCCAGTTCATTGATGACGCAGTAAATCTCATACTTGGCGCCTACGTCAATACCCCTGGTAGGCTCATCCAGAATCAGCACATCCGGCTGTGTCAGCATCCACTTGGCAAGAACCACCTTCTGCTGGTTGCCGCCCGATAGGGAGCCCACGGTCTGGTTAATGGAATTAGACTTGATGTTAATTTTCTTCTTGTAATCCTCCGCAGCCAGAATCTCATCATTTTCATTGAGAACACCGTTCTTGGAAAAGAAATTTCTCATGGCGGACAGGGTCATATTCCACTTGATATCCTTAATCAGCACAAGTCCATAATTCTTCCTGTCCTCGGACACGTATGCCAGTTTGTTGTTGATGGCGTCCTTAACGTCCTTTATATGTACTTCCCTGCCGTTTATCTTAATGGTACCGCTTATTTTCTGTCCGTAGGACCTGCCGAATATGCTCATGGCCAGCTCGGTCCTGCCCGCGCCCATAAGTCCTGCCAGGCCCACAACCTCGCCTTTGCGCACATGAAGGGAAACGTCCTTGATGACCTGCCTCTGGGCGTCGTCGGAATGGTACACATTCCAGTCCTTTATCTCGAAAATCGTATCACCAATTTCACAGTGCCGTTCCGGGTAACGGTTGGTCAGCTCGCGGCCCACCATGCCTTTGATGATGCGGTCTTCCGTAAATTCATCTCTGCCCTTCTCCAGGGTCTCAATGGTCTTTCCATCACGGATAACGGTAATGGAATCAGCCACATAACTGATTTCGTTCAACTTATGGGAGATAATTATGCTGGTGATTCCATGGGATTTAAGGTCCAGCATGATGTCCAGAAGCCGGCGGCTCTCTTCGTCGTTGAGTGCGGCTGTGGGCTCATCCAGAATCAGCAGCTCCACCTTCTTGGCCATGGCCTTGGCAATCTCTATCAGCTGCTGTTTTCCCACGCCCAGGCTGCTGATGGGCGCGTTCAGGTTTTCGCCTCCCAGTCCAACCTTTTCAAGCATTTCCTGGGCCTTCTTATGGGTAAGTGTCCAGTCAATGATACCTTTGGCTGCTTTCTGCTCATTTCCCAGAAACACGTTCTCAGCCACCGACATGTACGGGCTCAGGGCCAGCTCCTGGTGGATGATAACAATGCCCTTGGCCTCAGACTGCTTGATGCTGTGGAACTGACACACATTGCCGTTATACACGATATCCCCGCTGTATGAACCAAAGGGATAAACGCCGGACAGCACATTCATCAGGGTGGACTTTCCAGCCCCGTTCTCACCGCACAGCGCATGGATTTCTCCGCGTTTTACCTTGATATTGACATCGTCCAAGGCTTTCACGCCCGAGAATTCCTTCGTGATGTGGTTCATCTCCAAAATATAATCGGACATCTTTTCAACTCCTTTTCTTGAAAGATACTCTGTAAAAAGCGCAATCGGGCGGCGGAACCTATGCCGCCGCCCGAATCATCTTTACTGTGCCAGCTGCTCCTCTGTATAGTAGCCGCCGTCTACGATAATTTCCTTATAGTTGTCCTTGTCTACTGCTACCGGTGTGCACAGGTAAGCAGGAACCACAACCTTGCCGTTATTGTACTGTTCGGTGTCGTTGATTTCCGGCTCTGCGCCTTCCAGAACAGCCTGTACCATGGTTACGCACTTCTCAGCCAGGAGACGTGTATCTTTGTAAATGGTTGCTGTCTGGTAACCAGAAATGATGTTCTTAACTGCCATCAGCTCAGCATCCTGTCCTGTAATCAGCGGCCAGTCCTCGCCAACCTTGTAGCCGGCGCCTTCCAGAGCAGCCTTACAGCCGTATGCGAAACCGTCAAATGCGCTTGCGCAGATGTCTAACTTCTCGTCAGCATAGAAGCCGGTCAGATAGTTCTCGCAGTTCTGCTGTGCTGTTTCCTGGGACCATCTCAGGATACATGTATCCTCGAAGGAGGTACGTCCGGACTTGCAGACCAGTGTTCCGTCATCCAGGTATGGCTGAAGAACTTCCATCAGTCCGTTGTACAGGAACAGTGCGTTGTTGTCATCAGGTGAGCCCATGAAGAACTCGATGGTATAGGACTCGCCGGCTGCCTTGGCTGCGTCCAGGTCCTTTGCTTCCTTTATGTAGTTGCCGATTGCAGTACCAACTCCCTTGTTGTCAAAGGTTGCATAGTAGGAAACTGCGTCGGTATCCATCAGAAGACGGTCATAAGCGATGATGGGGATGCCTGCGTTCTTAGCCTGCTCCTCTACGTTTACAAGTGCGGAGGAGTCGATGGATGCGATTACCAGACAGTTAACACCGGATGCAATCATGTTCTCAATCTGTGAAACCTGCATCTGCACATCATCTTCTGCATACTGAAGGTCTACTTCATATCCAAGTGCTTCCAGCTGCTTCTTCATGTTGGCACCGTCGTTAATCCAGCGCTCGGATGACTGTGTAGGCATGGCAACGCCTACCTTCTTGCCTTCCCCGGTTGCTGCCTTGGCTGCCTCGGTAGCTGCGTCTGCCGCTGCGCTGGAATCAGCCGCTGCTGCGGTTGTGTCTGCTGCCGCTGCCGCTGTGGTAGCTGCTGCCTCCTGTGAGCCGCCGCATCCTGTTAACAGTGAAGCTGCGATTGCCGTCCCCAGTATCATGCTTAAAATTTTTCGTTTCATATGTTACCTCCCATGGTTTAATTTATACATACAACTTGTGTACATGTTCACAAGCTTGTACTTTCGTTAATTCAGCTAACCCTTGCGTCATACCATCTGATTCATTTGGACTATTTTGCACTTTTGTAGATTTCGCTCTGTCTGCATTGTGCGTTTCGTCAATATTTCTTACGTTTTTCTTTAAATACACTATACATTTTTGATGCATGTTTGTCAATAGGTATTTAGAACTTTTTTATATTTTTTATTGTTGTACGTACAACTTTAACGTCATTTTTTCTATTTTCGTCTAAAAACGACCTGTCTCATCCTGTAAATAGTTCTGAATCCCGTTCCCCGGACGCAAAAAATGCCAGCAAGCCGACGACAGGCTTGCTGGCACAATGTTCTGTTAAATTTTTAACTCTTTTTTGTCTACTTTTGCCTGACGGCCATGTTTCGGTGATTCCCCTTACTTGTTCTTTCTCTTCAGTGCTGCAATCAGACTCTGAAGCACGATGAAGAAGCACAGAAGGGCCGCAATGGTAATTCTCACCCACCAGGAGGAAAGCGTTCCCTGGAAGGTAATAAAGGACTCGATGGTTCCCTTAATCAAAACTCCGAAAAGGCTTCCGATAACATTTCCCACGCCGCCGGTCAGAAGGGTTCCGCCGATAACTGAGGACGCGATGGCATCCATCTCAAATCCCTTGGCCTGCTCCACGAAACCGGAGCATGTGTTCATACAGAACAGAAGGCCGCCCAGTCCAGCCAGGAATCCATCCAGCACATAAGCCTGGAGCTTGATTCTTCTCACATTCAGACCCAGCAGCAGGGCAGACTGCTCATTTCCGCCAATGGCGTAAATGGAACGGCCGAACTTGGTATACTTAAGCACTACAAACACAATGGCCAGAACCACCAGGGCGATGATAACACTGGGGTATACGTAAGGATAAATCATGACTCCCTTTTTATTCAGGTAACCGCCAAAGGGCAGGTACATCTTGAATGTGGCAATGCCGGTAAATGTCTTATTTGTGATGCTGATCATCTCCTGGCTGATAATGGAGGTCATGCCTCTTGCAAAGAACATGCCCGCCAGGGTCACGATAAAGGGCTGTATCTTAAGGTAGGCCACCAAAAAGCCCTGTACCAGGCCGAATATACATCCCGTTGCCAGCACGATAAGGATGGCCGGAAACGCACCGATATTTCCCCTCTCCATCATCCAGGCCAGCATCATGCACACCATGGCCACCACAGAACCAACGGAAATGTCGATACCGCCTGTAATCATGACAATGGTCATGCCGGTTGCCACCACAATCAGGCCCGCGTTGGATATGAACAGGTTGAGGAAGTTCTGTACCTTTGCAAATCCTCTGCCGCCAAACATGATGATACCTGCTATATACATCACAAAGAATAATATGATGGTCACAGCCAGCAGGAAGGAGTTGCCGTCCAGTCTTTTCTTTTCACTTCTGTTTTTCATTATGCCACTCCTCCTTCCACGTTCTTGGATGAATGTCTGGATGCCAGACGTTTCCTGAATTTCTTAAGTTCCTCTGACTGCACAGCCACAATCAGTATAACCACAATGGCCTTATATACAGGAATCTGGTCCGCAGGCACGCTCATGGCATAGAGGGTGGTGGTCAGGGCCTGGATGGTATATGCGCCGATTACGGAGCCCAGCAGGGAGAACCGGCCGCCGCCCAGGGAGTTGCCGCCCAGGGCCACTGCCGCGATGGCATCAAGCTCCATGTTGAGGCCGATGTTGTTGGCGTCTGCGGAATAGATGCGGGAGGATGCCACCAGTCCTGCGATACCTGCGCACAGTCCGCAGAACGCATAGGCCATCCAGATGATTTTCACGGATTTAAGACCTACCAGCCGGGATGCCCTCTCATTGATGCCCACGGACTGGATGTACATTCCCATGGCTGTTTTCTTCAGCAGAATATAGGTGAGCGCCACCACGATTACAGCCACAAAAATAGGGGTGGGAATGGGAATTCCCGGTATGTTGTTGCCCAGCAGCTTATATCCGTCCACGCGGATGTATGTGATCTGTCCGTTTGTCACCAGCTGGGAGATACCCCTGCCCGCGGTAAACAGAATCAGGGTCGCCACCATGGGCTGTATCTTAAGCTTTGCAACCAGTAAGCCGTTAAAGCCGCCGCACACCACGGCCGCTGCCAGGGCTGCCAGCACAGCCAGGACGTAGGGATTGGCATACTCATTGACCGACACCTCACCGCCTGCCAGGACCCTGGTACACACAGCCGCAGCCACTGCCATGACAGCGCCCACGGAAATATCGGTTCCGGCGGAGGCAGATACCACCAGGGTCATGCCCACGGCCAGCACCACCAGCTCGCTGGCACGGTTGATTACGTCAATGATATATCCGTAGAGGACGCCGTTATTAATCGTAATCCTAAAAAACGTGGGTGTGGTAATCAGATTGATTAACAGTACTATGATAAGACAGGATAACGGAAGAAACAGCCTGTAACCTGTCAACTTTTTAAGTTTCCCCATCATTCTTCCCCTCCTCCTGCAATTGCCTTCATGATGGAATCCTGGCTCAGCTCGTCTTCCTTAAGCTCTCCCACCTTCCCGCCGTCGCGCATGACCGCCATACGGCTGCAGGTGCGGAGCATCTCCTCGATTTCAGAGGATATAAACACCACGGACATGCCGTCCTCCGCAAGCTTCAGCACCAGCTTCTGGATCTCTGTCTTGGTACCGATATCAATTCCTCTTGTAGGTTCATCCAGAATCAGAAAATCAGGATTGGTCAGGAGCCAGCGTCCCAGAATTACCTTCTGCTGGTTGCCGCCGGAGAGCTGTTTGATAGGAGTCTCCCTGTCGGCTGTCTTGATTTGAAGAATATCAATGTATTTATCCGTGAATTCCTCCTGTTCCTTCCTGCTCATGAGCCTGAACATGCCTTTCTTGGCCTGGAGGGCAATGATGATATTTTCGCGCACAGACAGATCCGCGATGATCCCCTCCTCCTTACGGTTCTCAGGCAGATAGGCCATGCCTTCCATCATGGCGTCAATGGGAGCGTTGACCTTTAACTTCTTCCCCTTAACGGCCAGCTCGCCGCTGTCCGGCTTATCGGCGCCGTATATGGCGCGGACCAGCTCGGAACGTCCAGATCCCAGAAGCCCTGTAAGGCCGATGACCTCGCCTTTATGTATATCCAGGCTGAAGGGTTTGATGGTTCCCTTGTGGCCCAGCCCCCTGGCGCTTATGATTACATCTTCCTTAACCGTGGACACGCCCTCCTTCTTGATGGCTGCCAGATCGTCGAAATCCTTACCCATCATCTTGGCCACCAGCTGTACCCTCGGCAGCTCCTCCACCTTGAATTCTCCCACCAGGGTTCCGTTTCTAAGAACCGTAATCCTGTCGCACACAGCATATACCTGTTCCAGGAAATGGGTGACAAAGATGATTCCGATTCCCTTGTCCTTAAGCTGTCTCATCAGCACAAACAGCTTCTCCACCTCACCGTCGTCCAGGGAGGATGTGGGTTCATCCAGAATCAGCACCTTGGCCGACATATCCACCGCCCTGGCAATGGCAATCATCTGCTGGATGGCAATGGAATAGTTCTCCACAGCCATGGTCACATCAATGTGGACATCCAGTCCCTCCAACAGCTTCCTGGCATCCTCCTTCATGGTCCTCCAGTCAATCATGGGACCTTTTTTCGGTTCTCTGCCAATATAAAGGTTCTCTGCCACTGACAGATTGGGACACAGGTTCACCTCCTCGTAAACTGTGCTGATGCCATTTTCCTGTGCTTCCTGGGGCGACCGGTTGATGATGGTATTGGATGAACCTTCCATTCGGATTGTACCGGTCTCAAACTCCTCCACGCCGGTCAGCACCTTGATCAGTGTAGACTTCCCGGCACCATTCTCGCCCATAAGGGCATGGATTTCGCCTTTTCTCAAAGTAAAATCCACATCCTGCAGCGCCTTTACACCGGGGAAATTCTTGTTGATTCCCCGCATTTCCAAAACAACGTTCTGCTCCATGCGATTTCCGCCTTTCTACCGTTATACGCCCCATTTCCAGGGCTCAGTTACTAGAACACATCCAGCCTCAGGCTTGAAAAGGGGGAGAGCCGTGCAACGACTCTCCCCACCGCCTTTCCTGAACTGTTACGAAAATGTTGATTAATAAGCACGCTCAGCCTTGATAGACTCTAAATCCATGGATGTATCGAAGTAAGCTTCGTCTACATACTGAATCTTCTCAACGGTCTCGCCCTTCTCCAGCTTCTTGATGATCTCATCTACACGCGGTCCGTGTAATGGGTTGCACTCAAATGCTGCGTTTAAGTCGCCGGCTATCATGGCGTCAAATGCTGCCTTAACTGCGTCGAAAGAGAAGATGATGATGTCGCCGTCAGGTCCGCAGGTCTTGCCGGCTGCCTTGATTGCGTCGATAGCGCCGAATGCCATGTTGTCGTTCTCAGCTACTACCACATCAATATCGTCATAGGACTTAAGGAAGGATTCCATAACTTCCTGGCCCTTAGCCTGTGTGAATTCACCTGTCTGCATATCTAACATTTTCCAGTTGTCATGCTGCTTTAAGATGTTTCCGAAACCTTCTGTACGGCCAACCTGAGCGGATGCTCCGATGGTTCCCTGAAGAGTAACGATGTTGATGTCCTCGCCGTCTCTTCCCTGTGCCTTTAAGTAATCAGCCAGCCAGTTTCCTGCTGTCTCGCCTTCCTTGATGAAGTTGCCGCCTACCCAGCACTCATACAGGCTTTCATCCACGTCCATCTGACGGTCGGACAGGATAACCGGAATGCCTGCTTCCTGTGCTTCCTGGAGAACTGCTTCCCAACCTGTCTCAACAACGGGAGCCACTACGATGTAGTCAACATCCTGCTGGATAAAGCTTCTGATGGCCTTAATCTGGTTCTCCTGTTTCTGCTGTGCGTCGTCAAAAATCAGCTTGTAGCCGTTTTCCTCTGTAAAGGTGGACTTGAAGGACTCTGTATTAGCTGTTCTCCAGTCAGACTCAGCGCCAACCTGGGCGTAGCCAACCACAATCAAATCACCGGATGCAGCGTCATCCTTTGCCTCTGCCTCTGTCTCAGCCTCTGACTTCTCAGGAGCCGCCGTGGTATCGGCTGCTGCTGCCGTTGTCTCAGCTGCTGCAGGAGCTGCTGTTGTCTCTGCAGGCTTATTTCCGCCGCCGCACCCTGCCAGCAGGGATGCTGCCATTGCTGCACATAACATAACGCTTAATCCTTTTTTCCTCATAATACGTAAACCTCCTTGATTTGTATTTTGTTTCCCCTTGTTGGTATAATCATATCAGTTGTTAATAACAAAAACAACGGAATTTCTCCGTTGTTTTGTACACGATTTTTAGAATTTTCACAGTTTGTTCATACATTTGGGTGTTTTTTTACGATTATGGTTGGATATTTTTCAATCCTCCCCTTCCCTGTCATATCCGGACTCCAGCGGAATATTCACCACAGCTCTTGTGCCCAGCCCCAGGACGCTCTTAAACTCCAGGCTGCACCGGGAACCATAGTTCAGGCGCAGGCGCTCCGCCACATTGAAAAGCCCGAAACCGCCCTTGGGAGCAGGTCCCTCCTGGAAAGCCAAATCTTTTTCCCCTCTCAGCTTCCGCCTGACGGCCTCCATCTCCTCTTCCGTCATGCCGGCTCCGTCGTCCTCCACCTCCAGCACAGCCATGTCCTCCTTTGCGTATCCCCGGACCCAGATGCGTCCCCTGCCCCTTTTATTCTTGATTCCGTGGTAAAGAGCGTTCTCCACCAGGGGCTGGAGGGTAAGCTTCAGGATTCTTCGTTCCTCCAGGGATTTTTCAAGGGTGACCTCATAATCCATGATATCCTGGTACCGGATCTTCTGGATCTGGAGATAGCTTTTGATATGGCCGATTTCCTCCCGCATGGTGATAAAATCCTTTCCGCCGCTGAGGGTTGTGCGGAAAAATTCGGACAGGGAGGTAACCATGTCCACCACAGCCCGGTTCTGTCCCCCCTCTGCCAGCCACACAATGGTATCCAGGGTGTTGTAGAGGAAATGGGGATTAATCTGCTCCTGGAGCAGCTGCAGCTCCATGACGCGGCGCTGGTTCTGTTCCTGCCGTATATCCTCAATCAGCCGTCCGATTTCCTCCTTCATGTGATCAAAGCTTCCCGTAAGAATTGCCAGCTCATCCCCTGCCTCAATCTTGGGGCCGGAGGTAAAGTCCCCCTTTGCAACCCTCTCCGTCTCATTGCAGAGCTTCTGTATGGGCACGGTGACGCTCTTGGTTATCCTGCGGCTGAGCAGAAGGCTGATAATCAGGATGGACACCAGTAGCGTCAGGCTGACCACAATGGCTGTGTGCTCCTGGCTCTCCAGCTCCTTCTGTATCTCCTGGACATGGAGCGTCTCATAGTATACATACTCCCTGCCCTGCTTTTCAATATCAGCGGTCAGTACACGGACGCCGTAATCCAGTATTTCCATGTTTTTATCATACATGCCGTGGGGCAGGTTGTCCTCTATCTCGTCCACCCTCTGCTCCAGCTGGTCCAGGCAGTGGAGCAGCCAGTTAATCCTGGTCCGGTTGGCCCCCTCCGGCGTCCGCTTTAACAGCTGGCGGTATGTCTTTCTGGCATCGCTTATGGTCTGATGCGGGTCCTTAATCTGTTCCCATCCATAGGGCCGGTCCTCCTCCATCAGCTCATGGATGGACTGGTAGGTCCGCATTCCTATGACAATGCGGTACATGCTGTAGTCCACATCCTCCCGCAGGTTGGCCGTGACACTGTTGGCCTGGGTGATATTGGCGATACTCTGGGTGTAGGCATTGCAGAACTTGGCCACCGTGGCCATAAGATAGATAACCAGCACCGCCAGGGGAATGATGATGATAAAAGTCATCAGGTTCAGACGCTTTTCCAGGGGCAGGCGATCCAGGATATGGTTCGTGTCCCAATCCTTCCCAATGCCCTGTTCCTTCTCATTTGCTCCGTCCTGCCCTTTTTTGCCGGACCCGGTCCTCCATTTTCCCGTCATGACCCCTCCCTGCTTCCCGCCCTGTACTCCTTAGGTGTACATCCAACGGTTTTCTTAAACAGATAGCCGAAGTAATGGGAATCCTTATATCCCACCTCGTACCCGATTTCAGAGGTCTTAAGATTAGAGCACATCAGCAGCTCCTTTGCCTTTTCCATGCGCACTCCTGTCAGAAACTCCACAAAAGTCACTCCCATCTCCTGGCTGAAGATGGAGCTGAAATAGCTGGGACTGATATTGACCCTGGCAGCCACCGTGTTCAGGGAAATCTCCTCCTTGGCGTAATTATCATAGATAAACGCCTTGGCCTCATCCAGAACCTGACTGTACTTGCTGGCTGTCTGGCTGTCCCTCAGGGTCATGACTTCCTCAAAAAGCCTCACCAGCTTCTCTTTCAGCATGTCCAGGGCACAACCGTCCTTAAGTACCTTTTCCATATCCGACAATTCCCGCGGGAGACGTCCCATGTCCAGTCCCAGCTGTTCCAGAAATGTGCTGACACAGAGATAGCAGTCCATGACAATGTACTGGCGGAACATAAAAGACTGGCAGTTCTTTTCCCCCACATTCTGGAAATACTCCTCCACAAACCCGGAGGCCTCTCCCACGGTCCCCTGTTTCAGAAAATTTTCCAGGGTCTTTCTGTTCACCTTGGACGCATCCACTGAATTAATATCAATGGTTTCCCCTGTTCCGTGGACCATGCCGTCCATCTGGCTGTAGCTTATAATCCGGTTCATCTCCGTGAAAAATCTGGCGGCAAACGCCCTCCCCGCCTGCAGATAGGAGGTCTGCAAATCGCCCAGACGGTTCACACAGCTTCCGATTCCGCCGAAATACTGTATGTCCTTACAGGCTCCGGCCATCTTTCCCAGGCTGGCGGCACACTCGCTCATTCTGCGTTCCACCTCCTGCTCAGACTCCCCCGTGAGAACGAAGGCCCACCCCTCGTCCCCGCGGTCAAAAACCAGGATGTGCTGCCGGCCCTCCATCCGTTCCTCAATCGCCTCCTGGCAGGATACCACCCGGTCGGAATAGGCAACGGCAGATCCCATAGGCATGAGCTTAAACAGCATGAGCTGGTAAAAGGAGGCGGACAAATCCATCCCCACCTGTTCTCCCCTCTCCAGGGCTTCCTTAAAATTGACCCGGCCCGTCACCAGGTCCCGCAGAAGGCGCTGGCGTTCCAGCACCGTGTTCTCAGCCATCTCCAGGCGGTACTTATCCATAAGCCTGGCGTCCTCCCGCTCCTTCTCAATCACATCCGCCACCTTCTTCACTGCCTCCAGAAGCTTGGCAGCCGTGATGGGCTTCAGAAGGTAGTCCGTCACTCCGATGTGAATGGCCTGCTTGGCATAGTCAAATTCATTATACCCGCTGAGAATAATGATTTTGATTCTGGGAAATTCCTTCTTCACCAGTTCAGAGAGTTCCAGTCCGTCCATGAAGGGCATGCGGATATCTGTTATGAGGATGTCCGGCTGCACCTTCCTGATAAGCGGATATGCCAGTTCTCCGTCGCTGGCTTCCCCTGCGAATTCCAGCCCTTCCTTCTCCCATGGGATGTTGTTCTTGATGCCATTTCGCATGACAATCTCATCCTCCACAAGAAATACCTTTATCATAATCCAGTTCCCCCCTCTTATGTATTTTTTTCCATACCATCCATTTGCTGTCTTACAGTATAAAATATAACACATTCATTTTCAAGATTCTTCCTAAAAAAGAAAAAGCAGAGACCTGTGCGCTGTCTCCGCCTTTGTTTCATTTTACCGGCTTACTGTTTTTCCCGGTTCTTCCGGTTAATCCATTCCGTTGACACATCCATGGCCGCCCGGCAGGCCCTTGTCTGGTCCAGGGAATTCAGCATAACAAAATCATGGATTATGGCCTGGAACCGCAGGGCCGTCACATCCACCCCTGCTTCGCGCAGCTTCCCGGCATAGGCCTCCCCCTCATCCCTGAGCACATCCGCCTCGCCGTTCAGTATCATGGCATCCGGCAGACCCCTCAGCTGCTCCGCAGACGCCCTGAGGGGAGAGACCGTAATCTGCGCCCTGTCTTTCTGGCAGGGAGCATACTGGTTCCAGAACCACTGCATGCCTGCCCGGTACAGGTAGTATCCCGCTGCGAATTCATTGTAGGAACAGGTATCAAAACAGGCATTGGTGACCGGATAATACAGCAGCTGTTTCTGGATGAAGGGCCCCTTCCTGTACTTTGACATAAGGGTCATGGCCGCAGCCATATTGCCTCCTACGCTGTCCCCCGCCACGGTGAAGGTTCCGGGATTCATGGCATATCCCATGGACTTCACAAGGTCGGGAGCCGTACACATGACGCTGTAGCACTGCTCAATGGCGGTGGGGCAGCGCACCTCAGGCGAACGGGAGTACTCAGGGAATATCAAAAGGCAGCCAGTCCTGGCAGCCAGCTCCCTCACCAGCTTTTCATGGGTGTGGAAGCTTCCGAACACCCAGCCTGCGCCGTGGATATAAAAGATCACATTGGCCGGCTGGCAGGAAACCCCCGGATCCACCAGCCATACCGGAATGGTCCCCCATCTTCCTGTATTGACC
>ERZ772877.832-NODE-832-length-17698-cov-2.77033_pt1 | contig 17698 bp, 15 predicted proteins | sample MGYA00580583_ERZ772877 | MGnify/ENA primary metagenome ERZ772877 (study PRJEB29015, sample SAMEA2737661) | human gut metagenome | biome: human gut; feature: human-associated habitat; material: faeces | place: China | collected 2012 ... | reverse complement strand
GAAAATATCAGTGATTTTTTGAATAAAACAGAGTATATTTCCAAGCTGTCTGAATATGATAGAGATAAGTTAAAAGAATTCCAGAAGACAGTAAAGGCAGTGGAAGAGCAGGAAGCGGCGCTGCAGAAAGAGTATGAGGAATTAAATACACTTCAGACGGATCTTGTGAACCAGCAGACACAGGCGCAGACATTGTTAAAAGAAAAGGATGTTCAGCTGGCAGATTTAAGCAGTCAGCTCGGCAGCAAGATGGAGACACTGCAGAAGCTGGTGGAGGAAGAGAAGAGACGCCAGGAAGAAGCGGCTGAGGCAGCAAGACAGCAGCAGTTACAGCAGCAAGAGCAGCAGAATCAGAATAATTCCAATAATAATACAGGCAGTGGTACAGGAGGCGGTTCCACAGTGACACCTCCGTCATCCGGCAATGTATCCAGCGGAAGTGGTTATTTCACACATCCGTGTCCGGGAATGAGTTACCAGTCCAGTTATTTTGGAGAAATCCGTGAGTTTGAAGTCGGCGGACACAAAGGAAACGATTATGCTGCGCCGACCGGAACACCTACATATGCCGCGGCAGCCGGTCGTGTGATCATCGCCGGATACAGCAGCAGCGCCGGTAACTGGGTAGTTATCGATCACGGAAACGGTCTGGTGACAAAATATATGCACCACAGCAGTATTTGTGTAAGTGCGGGACAGTATGTGGAAAGAGGCCAGCAGATTGGTGCGGTTGGTTCTACAGGACAGTCCACAGGACCACATCTGCATTTCCAGGTAGAGTTAAATAGAGTTGCAGTCAGTCCGGATCAGTATTTCTAAAATACCGAAAGTTGGTAACAGAGTATGAACAGACATAAAAGTTTTATAAAAGGGGCGCTCACAGGCGCCCTTATTATGTTATTTGCAGTAGGAGTCTGCACAAAGGTACCGGAGCTTTCCGGATTGCTTTTGCAAAAGGACAGTGTGACTGCCAAGCAGGAGCGGGCAGAGAAAAAGACCGAAGCAAAATTTAAAAAAATTGAAAAAATGATCGATCAGTATTATCTCTACAGTGATGATGTAAAGCAGGAGGATCTGGAAGATGCAGTGTATGCCGGATTTTTGAGTGCACTCAATGATCCGTATACGGTATATTACAATGAGGAAGAGACAAAAGAGATCAAAGAGAGCACCTCGGGAGAATATTCGGGGATCGGAGCCGCTATGATGCAGAATGTACAGACCGGGGAGATCACGATTACAACGGTCTATGAAGACAGTCCGGCAGAAAAGGCAGGGCTTTTAGAAGGAGATATCCTGTATCAGGTCGATGACCATAAGATCGAAGATCAGGATACGTCTGAGGTTGTATCCTGGATTAAAGGTGAAGAAGGAACAGAGGTGAAACTCTCCGTTTATCGAGGAGAAGACCGGGAAGAGCACACGCTGACAGCTGTGAGAGAAAAAATTCAGTCACAGACAGTCGAGCATGAGATGAAGGAAGATAAGATAGGATATATTTCTGTGCAGGGGTTTGAAGATGTGACTTACGAACAGTTCAAGTCCGCACTGGAAGATCTGGAAGCTCAGGGGATGGAAGGACTTGTTATCGATCTTCGGAATAATCCGGGAGGAAACCTGGATACTGTTGTAGAGATGCTGAAACTGATCCTTCCGGAAGGAAGAATCGTTTCTATTAAAGACAAATACGGGAATGAAGAAACCTACGACTGCGATGGAAAGCATGAATTTCAGAAACCATTGGCAGTGCTTGTAAATGGCTACAGTGCCAGCGCGTCAGAGATTTTTGCCGGTGCCGTAAAAGACTACGGAATTGGTACCCTTGTGGGAACCACGACGTACGGAAAGGGAATCGTGCAGGAATTATTTAGTTTTGAGGATGATACGATGATCAAGATCACGACGGCGGAGTATTTTACACCGAGTGGAGAAAACATCCATAAAAAAGGAATTCAGCCGGATGTGGAGGTAGAATATACCTACGATGCGGCGAATCCGACCAGTGACAATCAGCTGCAGAAGGCGCTGGATGTTGTAAAAAGTAAATGATAACAGGAAATGATGTGTCTGCAAAGCTGAAAAAGCAGCAGGAATGGGAGGGCTTATGCTTGGGGGAAAGAGATGTTATCTGTGTGGTGGAAAACTGGTAAACGGACGGTGCGTGGAATGCGGGCTTGATAATGAAAAAAACACAAAGAAAGTCTATCATCTTAATGAAAGCGTAAAGATGCAGGATTCACAGCCGCGTGATGCGGTGCAGAAGATCGGGAAGGGTCTGGCGATCGGAAGCGTAATCCTGCTTGTGGCAGCAGTTGGTGCCGTTGCACTGAACAGTTATTTCGAGGAACAAGAGAAGGGGCAGAGTCAGTCGGGAGAGGAATATGATGAATATCAGTTTGCAAAGAGACAGCTTTCTGAGACAGGCGAAGCATACGATGAAGTTCTTACCGGAGGATATTATGAGGTTGGCGTTCATATTCCAGAGGGAATTTATACAGTAGAGGCGCAGGATGGGGAAAGTGCGATTTATTTGATCGATGATGAGAATGGAATTTACATCTGGCAACAGATTGGAAATGACCCTGAAAATCCGAATCAGGCAGCTGTGATGGATGATCTGCGTTTATACGATGGAGCTCTTTTGGAAGTGAAAAGCGGGGCAGCACTTCAATTCCGTTCGGATTGTGCGCAGACAGAAAGGCTTCATGGAGAGACAAATCCACTGCAGGATTCAGTGCGAGTAGAAGTAGGACAGACAATGACTGCGGGGCGTGATTTTCCAGAGGGGCTTTATAATGTGAAGTCTGAACCGGACTGGAATGATCTTATGATGACACTTCCGGATTCATTTTTATCAGAATTTGCAGCAGATGAAGAACACAGAGTAGAGGTGATTTCGTTTGCACCAAAAGAATTGGAACTCAGTTATGAGAATGTACCGATTCCAAAAGGAACAGAAATACAGACAACAGGGGCGGCCGTTACGCTTGAGCCGAGTGAGAAAATTGGTTCTACTGATTATGGAGAGTTTTATAAAGAATAGACAAAAGAAAAATGCAGAGTACGGTCAGACTCTGCATTCCAGGATATAATCGTCCATGACATATCCGTTTCCAATATCCGCTACCTGTGAACGAACCGTCTCAAATCCAAGATGATGATAGACCGCAAGGGTATTCGTATTGTATTTGTTGCACGTAAGCCAGATGGAAGAGAGACCGCGTTTTTGACAGAGAGTTTTTAAATACTGGATCGTTTTTGTAGAGAGGTGTCGGTTTCGCGCCTCTTTTTTTAAATAGAGTTTGCTTAGAAACAGTGTAGTTTCTTCTTGATGAATCCCGCAGTACCCGCAAAACTCTGTATTGTCAAAAATCTGAAAATATTCATATCCGGTTTCCATCTGTTCTTTCAGGGCATGAAAAGACTGAAATTTTTCCAGCATATATTCTACCTGCTGTATGCCGATAATGGGAGTGAAGTGCTCATGCCAGATAACAGAAGCAAGATTGGAAATTTCCTGAATCTGTTTGTCAGTATGCACCGGAGTAAGTGAAAAATTCTGTTCCATTTTGAAAACCTCCTTTTCTTTGGAAAGAGTGAATAAGCTGACAGAATTGATTATACCACTTGACAGGAGTATTTTGTATTTGTTTCTTGTTTATAAAAAGTTTATAGAGTTCATAATTTTATTAGCACTCAACTGAAAAGAGTGCTAATTTTCTGTTGACTTTTAAAACATGGTGTACTAAAATACTTCATAGACAGAAGAAAACCCGCAGGACGGGTGAGTTTGTAAAGAAAGAGGAGTGTTTAGATATGGGAACAAAAAAAGGTAATTTATCTATCGACAGCGAGAATATATTTCCGATCATTAAAAAATGGGTATATTCTGACCATGATATTTTCATTCGTGAATTAGTGTCCAACGGATGCGATGCGATCACAAAATATAAAAAGCTGGATATGATGGGTGAGTGTGAGCTTCCCGATGATTATAAAGGAAAGATTCAGGTCATTGTCAATCCGGAAGAAAAGACGCTGAAGTTCATTGACAACGGTATCGGTATGACAGCAGAAGAAGTGGAAGAGTATATTACACAGATCGCATTTTCCGGTGCCACACAGTTTTTGGAGAAATATAAAGACAAGACGACAGAGGATGAAATGATCGGACATTTTGGTCTGGGATTCTATTCTGCGTTTATGGTAGCGGACGAAGTGCAGATTGATACGCTGTCTTATAAAGAGGGTGCAGCCGCAGTACACTGGGTAAGTGAAGGCGGTACAGAGTATGAGATGCAGGAAGGAAACCGTACAGAGGTTGGTACAGAGATTACATTATATCTGAACGAGGACAGTCTTGCATTTGCAAATGAATACCGTGCAAGAGAAGTGCTGGAAAAATACTGCTCATTCATGCCGGTAGAGATTTTCCTCTCCAAGGCCAATGCAGAGCCGGAGTATGAGACAATCGATGAGGCAGATGTTCTGGATACGGATGAAGTGGTAGAACATATTACAGAAGAGCCAAAAGAAGGTGAAGAAGGTGAGCCGAAACAGAAAGTTAAAATTGTAAAACGTCCGGTTTCCTTAAGCGATATTCATCCACTCTGGACAAAAAATCCGAGCGACTGCACAAAGGATGATTATATCGAGTTCTACAGAAAAGTATTTATGGATTACAAGGAGCCACTGTTCTGGATTCACCTGAATATGGATTATCCGTTTAATCTGAAAGGAATCCTGTACTTCCCGAAGATCAATACAGAGTATGATTCCATTGAAGGAAAGATCAAACTGTATAACAATCAGGTATTTATTGCAGATAACATCAAAGAAGTGATTCCGGAATTTTTGATGGTATTAAAAGGTGTGATCGACTGTCCGGATCTGCCTCTGAATGTATCCAGAAGTGCACTGCAGAATGATGGATTTGTAACAAAAGTTGCAGACTATATTTCTAAGAAGGTTGCAGACAAACTGAACGGTATGTTCAAAACAGACAGAGAAAATTATGAAAAATACTGGGATGATATCAGTCCGTTTATCAAGTTTGGATGTTTGAAAGATGAAAAATTCGGAGAAAAAGTAAAAGATTCGATGTTGTTTAAGAATCTTGACCACAAATATCTCACTCTGGAAGACTGTATCAAGGCCAATGGCGGAGAAACAGCAGAAGAGACAAAGGCAGAGGAGACAACGGATTCAGAAGAGACGAAAGAGACACCAAAGACTAATATTTTCTACGTGACGAATGAACAGCAGCAGAGTCAGTACATCAATATGTTCAAAGAGCAGGGGCAGGATGCAGTGATCCTGGCACATAATATTGATTCTGCATTCATTACCTATCTGGAGCAGAAGCATGACAATGTAAAATTCCAGAGAATCGATGCAGATGTTCATGAGTCTCTGAAAGCAGAAGTTGCAGAAGAAGAAAAAGAGACATTCCAGAAGAATGCAGACAGTCTGACAGAAATCTTCAGAAAAGTGCTGAATAATGAGAAACTGGATGTCAAAGTAGAAAAATTAAAAGATGAGAATATTGCTTCCATGGCCGTGTTGTCTGAAGAGTCTAGACGTATGGAAGAGATGATGAAGATGTATGGAATGGGTGGTATGGATACCGGTATGTTCGGCGGACAGGCGTCCTTGATCCTGAATGCAGATCATCCACTGGTGCAGTATGTGGTAGAGAACAAAGAAGGTGAGAATGTAGAGCTGATCTGTAAGCAGCTGTATGATCTGGCGCTGCTTGCCCACAAACCACTGAGTCCACAAGAGATGACAGCATTTGTACAGAGAAGTAATCAGATTATGATGCTTTTGACAAAATAAAAAAATATAGGGAGTCCGAAAAAGAAAGGGATTAGAACCATTTCTTTTTCGGACTCCCTTTTATATTGTTTAGAAAGCTTCGCTTCCCTGTCTTTGTCCCATCCGATGCCAGTTGATGAAACCGTAGATGTCATTTACGAAAAAGGCAATAAAATCACTTTGTAATCTTAAGAAAAACTTTCATAATTTTTAAGATTAAAATGTGGATCTGTCTTATATAATGATATTCGTTGAACTAAAATTACAGATTACAAAATTTCGAAATCCAGTCCTTTTTTCTGGAAAAACTTCTGTACCATGTTGTCCCAGGCGTGTTCCAGCGACTTGTCCATGGAGAAGGATTTGAAAGATGTACCGGTAATGCATTGAAGTCCGGTGGAATCATAGCGGAGATTCAAATAGAGTCCCTGGATGTCATCGGCATTCAGGCCGAGTTTATTCTGCTCGATAAGGCGGGCAATATTTTTCGGAGACAGACTGAATACAAAACGAAATCCAAGCGGAGTCTTTTTCCCTTTGATCAGGGAGAAGCAGTATTCCCGAAGCTGCTTCCAGTAAGCGTATTCAGGGAGTGTGCCCATTTGTTCCAGTTCTTCAGAAGTATAAAAGTTTTTTTGAATAAAACCGTCTATTTTGAACGTATTGAATGTCATGATCTCTCCTTCGATCAGAAGGAATGAATCGAAGGTGTCCATCAGAAGAAGATGAGACATACAGGCTTTGACATTTGTCAGTTTTAACGCGATCATAAGGATGTCCTCCTGATAAAAAATATAAGTATTGATTCCTCTATCATACCATAAAAAAGAGAAAAAAACACAGGCAAAAATATTGATTGTAAGAAAATTGTATAGTATCCTATTATAGACTGTATAGTCAAAAAGAAAGGATAACAGCATGAAAAAAGAAGAAAAGACAAAACAGACTTGTGAAAAAATTGTACATGCAGCTACGATCGAGTTTGGAAGCAGATCTTACGATGCGGTTTCGCTGAATGCGATATGCGGCAAGTATCAGATTGCAAAAGGGCTGATCTACCATAATTTTAAAAATAAGGATGAGCTATATCTGTACTGTGTGAAGAAAAGCTTCGAAAAGTTGATGAGTTATATGGAAGAAGGGAAAGAAGAGGCAAAAACAGCAAGGGAAGAAATCCGTATTTTTTTGGAGAGACGGGAAGTGTTTTTTGCTGAAAATCCGTATGACAGAAATATATTTTTTAATGTGATGTTATATCCGGCAGAGCATTTAAAAGAAGCACTTTTTGGTGTGATGGAAAGATATGATGCCTATATAAGAAAGCAATACCGACATTTGCTGTCCAAGATTCGTTTAAGAGAGGGAATCAGTATGGAAATGGCAGTAGAATATCTGAGTCTGTTTCAGAATATGTACAATGGATATTACCAGAATAAAGCAAGCCGTACAGGAGATTTTTCCCGATTTATAGAAGAACATAATCTGAAGATATCAGAGTTATTGGATATTATTTTATATGGAATCAGTACAGAAGAGAAGGGCAGTTAATATGGAAGAAATGAAATTTGAAGAATTGACAGAGTTGAAAGAACCGGAGAGGCTTTTAGAATCAGCGATGCCGTTTCAGAAGCTGATCATGCAGTATCAGTGTGCACTGCTGGAAGTTAAGACAAAATTTGAAGTGTTGAATCACGAATTATCGATCAATTCTGATCAGAATCCAATCTTATCAATTGAAAGCAGAATCAAGAAACCGATTAGTATCCTGGAGAAGATGAAAAGAAAAAATATAGAGATCAGTGTACAGGCCATAGAAGAAAATATCTGTGATATTGCAGGTATCCGTGTGATCTGCTGTTTTCCGAAAGATATCTATACGCTTGCGGAAAAAATATGTGAGCAGGATGATATCAGACTGATCGAGAGAAAGGACTATATCAAGAATCCAAAACCAAACGGTTACAGAAGTCTGCATCTGATTTTGGAAGTACCGGTATTTTTTATGAATGAGAAAAAACCGATGAAGGTAGAAGTGCAGATGCGTACGATCGCGATGGATTTTTGGGCAAGTATAGAACATAAACTGTATTATAAGAAACAGACGGACGGATTTCCGGATTCTGTTTCAGAAGATCTGGGAATCTGCGCAGAACAGCTCCATACGATCGACATGAAAATGCAAGAGATCAGCGAGAGAATCTATCATCAGGAACGTTGACTTTTAAGCATGGAAAACGTATTATAAAATAAGATAAGATGGTAAGAATAAGGGGACAAAAGATACGGATGAAGAGACAGAAAAAAAAGTATGTGATAATCGGAGCCGGTGCAGTCGCAGTGCTTGCTGCAGTTACCCTGATCGCGGAAGGAATCAGCTATTTTTCCGCTGAAACAGTGGACACGAAGGAGGGACTTGCGATCATAAAAGCGGCAGAAAAAGAAAATGTAAAGGATATTGAAAAAAAGATCAACAAGCTGGACAAGAAAGACAAGCTGGAAAGTCAGGAAGCAAGTGGTGAGATCAACTATAAGAGCTTATTTTCCAGCTCGGTCGTGATGGGAGATTCGATTTCTGAGGCATTTACAGAGTATGATCTTTTGAATGCATCCAGTGTGGTTGCCAAGATCGGAGTAGAATTGGATGAGCTGGATGATCAGATAAAAACAGTGGCAGACATTAACCCTCAGGTTATTTTTCTTTCCTATGGGATGAATGACGTGATTGCAACAAATGGGGATACGGATTTATTTATCAAAGAGTATAAAGCAGTGATCGACCAGCTGCGTAAAAAATTGCCGGATACAACTTTGTATGTGAATTCTATCTTCCCGGTCAGTGCGGCGAAGCAGGAAGAAAAGCCTGTATTTCAGAAGATTCCGGAGTACAATGCGGCACTGCAGAAGATGTGTGATGAGAATCAGATTGCATTTTTAGATAATACTTCGTTGGTTTCAGATACTTATTATGAAGAGGATGGAATTCATTTCAAGGCGGATTTTTATCCAATCTGGCTCAAACGTATGGCGGAGGTAGCAACTTTATGACAGATAAGATAAAAAATCTCAAAAAAACAGTGGTGATCAAGTATGCACTGGTGGCAGTGATCGTTGTTTACGTGGCACTGTTACTGATTTTCACCAGCGGCAGTACGAAGAGCTTTGCTGCGGTAGAGAAAAAAGTAGAGGCATCTCTGGATACGAAGGCTATGAAAAAAGCAGGAGTGCAGGGGCTGAAGCGCTATTATGGGCTCAACAGTGCAGATTATGAAGGTGTAATGCTCTACACGGCAGAATCCAGTATGTCAGCACAGGAGATCTTACTGGTCAAAACAAAGACCACGGAACAGGCAGAAGAGGTAAAGGCAGCTGTAGAACAGCGCCGTGCGAACAGAAGGAATGACTTTGACGGTTATGCGCCTGACCAGGTGCAGCTTTTGGATGAAGCTCAGATTTCTGTAAGAGGGAAGTTCGTATTTTACGCAGTCTCTCCAAAAGCAGAGACTTATAAGTCTGTTTTTTCAAAAAGTTTATAGAAACGCAGGGGGAACAAAAGATGCTGTTTAGCAGTATAACATTTTTATTTGTATTTCTGCCGATTGTACTGGCAGTATATTTTCTTGTTCCGTATCGGTTCAAGAATCTGGTCATGCTGATCGCAAGCCTTTTCTTTTATGCATGGGGAGAGCCTGTTTATGTCATTTTGATGATTCTATCCATTTGTCTGAACTATGTGTGCGGTCTGGATATTGCCGAAAAGGCAGATGATGACAGAAAAAAACGAAACAGTCTGATTTTTGCGGTGGTTGTAAACCTGCTGCTTCTTGGCTTTTTCAAATATTACGGCTTTTTGATGGAATCCGTAAATGCAGTTCTTCCGTTTGATATTCCATACAGAGAACTGCCGCTTCCGATCGGGATTTCTTTTTATACATTTCAGGCGCTTTCCTACATTATCGATGTATATCGGGGGGAGGTAAAGCCGCAGAAAAAGCTGATGTATTTTGCACTTTATATTTCTATGTTCCCGCAGCTGATCGCAGGACCGATCGTGCGGTATGTGGATATTGAGGAGCAGTTGGAGCACAGATTTATGAACCTGACCAAGTTCGGACAGGGAGCCATGTATTTTATGCGGGGACTTGCCAAAAAGGTAATTCTTGCAAATACGACAGGAGCGGTTTTTGAGCAGATCGCAGCGATGCATCTGGGCAGCTATTCGGTGATGACTGCGTGGATCGGATGTATTTCTTATGCATTCCAGATTTATTTTGATTTCGGCGGATATTCGGATATGGCGATCGGTCTTGGAAAGATGTTCGGATTTGAGTTTTTGGAGAACTTCCATTACCCGTATGTATCTACGAGTGTGACAGAATTCTGGAGAAGATGGCATATATCTCTGAGCACTTGGTTCCGTGAGTATGTGTATATTCCACTGGGAGGAAACCGCAAAGGAGATTCCAGAACGATCACCAATCTTCTGATCGTCTGGATGCTGACCGGATTCTGGCATGGTGCGGCATGGAATTTTGTCGCATGGGGACTGTATTATGGAATTATATTGATTCTGGAAAAATTTGTATGGGGACAATATGTGGAAAAGTGGCCGGGTGCAGTACGGCATATTTATGCGATGGTGCTGATACTGATCGGATGGGTACTGTTCTTTAGCCCGTCACTTGGTTATGCCCTGAAGTATGTAGGTGTGATGTTTGGAATCGGTGCCAGCGGGCTTATGGACAAGCTGGGCTGGTTTTATCTGCTCTCCAACTGGCTGATCTATCTGATGGCAGTGCTGGGATCCTCCTCCATTGGATACAGACTGATGAGAAATATTCAGAGGGCTCCTGGAAGCAGAGTTGGAAAATATACAATGACAGGTGTGATGTATCTGGTCATGTTTGCGCTTTCGCTGGCATTTCTGGTGACACAGTCATTTAATCCGTTTTTATATTTTAGATTTTAGGTGAGCATATGTCAGAAAGAAGAAAAACAAGGAAAAGAAAAAGAATCGAATATGTGATCGGAATCGGATTCCTTATCTGTGTATTCGGGATCGGGATCATCAATCTGCTCCTTCCGTCAAAAAAAATCTCAGAAGAGGAAAACCGCGGATTGCAGCAAAAGCCGGAGCTTTCAGTCAGCGCGGTTACTTCCGGGAGCTATATGGATCAGTATGAGAAGTATCAGGCCGATCAGTTTATGGGAAGAAATATGTGGCGCAGTCTGAAAGTCGGATTTAGCAGACTGGCAGGAAGTAAAGAGGAAAATGGTGTTTTTATCGGGAAAAAAGGACAGCTTTTGGAAGACATTGCAGTTCCCGATCAGGATGTATTGAAAGCAAATATGAAAGCCATCCAGAGTTTTAGTCAGAAATATTCTGATATTCCGGTGAATATGCTGTTAGTTCCGGATGCGGCGAATATTTTAAGCGACAGGCTTCCGTTTACCGCTACAGTTGCCGATCAGAGCCAGTATATCGCACAGGTGAAAAAAGAACTGGGGGACAGTGTACAGTGGATCGATGCGGTAAAGCCATTGACCAGACACAGTGATGAGAAGATTTATTATAAAACAGACCATCACTGGACGGCAAAAGGGGCATACTACGTTTTTCAGGAAGCAGCCAGGACATTGAACCTGGAAGAACAGGAGACAGAATATGCTTCTTATCCGATCACAACGGATTTTAATGGTTCATTGGCATCTAAGAGCGGATGCCGTCTGAATGAGAAAGAGCAGATTGATATTTATGTACCAAAGACAGAAGACAATGATGTTGTCGTCAACTATGTGGATGAGCAGAAGAAAACAGCGTCTTTGTATGATTCATCGAAATTAAACAGCAGAGATAAATATGCAGTGTACCTGGGAGGCAACTTTTCTGTAGTGGATATCCGCACGGTATCGGAGAGCAATCGAAGACTTTTACTGATCAAAGATTCTTATGCGAATTCATTTGTTCCGTTCCTTACACCGTATTTCCGGGAGATCGTGATGGTAGATCCGAGGTATTATTCCGGTACGATCGGGGATATTATGGATACGTATGAAATTACAGATACATTGTTTTTATACAGTGCCAACATATTTCTACAGGACAATAATATAAGCGGGGTATTGAGCAGTGAATAATCGGATTTTGCAGGAATATCAAAAGACGAAGGAAGAGGTTCGCCTGAATAAATATTTAAGCGAAGCGGGGGTATGTTCCCGCAGAGAAGCGGACAGGCTGATCGAGAGCGGCCGGGTGAGTGTGGACGGAAAGCGTGCACAGACCGGAATGAAGATTGTTCCGGGGCAGGTCGTAAAAGTCGGAAAGAAAGTAGTTTCAAAGCAGGATGAGATGGTCGTGCTGGCAGTGAACAAACCGGCGGGAATCGTCTGTACAGAAGAGCGCAGGGAAAGAAACAGTATTGTGCGTTTTCTGGATTACCCGATCCGGATCACGTATGTAGGGCGTCTGGATAAGGACTCTAAAGGACTGCTTCTGATGACCAACAACGGTGATATCATCAATAAGATGATGCGTGCGGGAAACCGGCATGAGAAAGAATATAAGGTGACGGTGGATAAAGAAATCACGCAGGAGTTTCTGGAAAAAATGGCATCCGGTGTACCGATTTTAGATACGGTGACACGTCCGTGTAAAGTAGAAAAAATCGGAAAATATACATTTTCGATCATTTTGACACAGGGGCTGAACCGCCAGATACGCAGAATGTGTGAGGCACTTGGATATCAGGTGAGAGAGCTGATCCGGGTGAGGATCATGAATATCCATCTGGGGCGTCTGAAAGAGGGAGAATACCGGAAGCTGACAGATGCAGAATTGAATGAATTGTATGATCAGATTAAGGATTCTTCCAATGAAACTGTGATATAAAAAGTAAAGGGACTCTAAATATGGAAGCAAAAAAGAAAAGAATGCAGGAACTCGTAGAACTTCTGAACCGTGCCAGACGTGCATATGAGCAGGAAGACACGGAGATCATGAGCAACTATGAGTATGACAGATTATATGACGAACTGGAAGGACTGGAGCGGGAGCTGGGGACGACTCTTGCATCCAGTCCTACGGTTAATGTGGGATATGAGGTGCTCAGTGAGCTGCCGAAGGAGCGGCATGAAAAACCGATGCTCTCACTGGATAAGACAAAAGACGTGGAACAGCTGAAATCATTTTTAGGAGAGCAAAAGGCCGTGATCTCCTGGAAGATGGACGGACTGACGATCGTTCTGACATATCAGAACGGGCGGCTTCAAAAAGCGGTCACAAGAGGAAATGGAGAGGTGGGAGAAGTCATCACCAACAATGCGAAGGTATTTCGCAATCTTCCTCTTCAGATCCCGTATCAGGGAGAACTGATCCTGCGTGGGGAAGCCGTGATTGGATATAAGGATTTTGAGCGTATCAACGAGCAGATCGAGGATGTAGATGCAAGATATAAGAATCCGAGGAATCTGTGCAGTGGTTCGGTGCGTCAGCTGAACAATGAGATCACAGCGAGAAGAAATGTGAAGTTTTTTGCATTTACACTGGTAAAAGCAGATGGTGCAGAGTTTGAAAATTCGAGAATGCAGCAGTTAAGCTGGCTGGAAAAACAAGGATTTGAGGTGGTCGAGCATCATCTGGCTGACCGTGCATCCATCGAAGAGGAAGTTGCATGGTTTTCGGAGCAGATTGTGCACAATGATTTCCCGTCTGACGGACTGGTATTGGTATATGATGATATTGCCTATGGTCAGTCTCTTGGAACAACGGCTAAATTCCCGCGGGATTCCTATGCCTTTAAATGGGCGGATGAGATCAGAGAGACGACACTTCTGGAGATTGAGTGGAGTCCGTCAAGGACAGGCCTGATCAATCCGGTAGCGATCTTTGAACCGGTAGAGCTGGAAGGAACTACGGTAAGCCGTGCCAGTGTGCATAATATCAGCATTATGGAAGATCTGGAGCTTGGCGTAGGAGATGTCATTCAGGTGTATAAAGCCAACATGATCATTCCGCAGATTGCAGAAAATCTGACCAGAAGCGGTGTAAAAGATATCCCGCAAGTCTGTCCGGTCTGTGGCGGTGCGACAAAGATAAAGATGGAAAATGAGACAAAGACATTGTACTGTACGAATCCGGAGTGTCAGGCAAAGCATTTGAAATCTTTTGCATTGTTTGTCAGCAGGGATGCCATGAATATTGAAGGGCTCTCGGAGGCAACTCTGGAAAAGTTCATTGGAGAAGGATTTATCCGGGATTTTACAGATATTTATCATCTGGACAGATATGAAGAAACCATCAAAACACTGGAGGGGTTCGGAGAAAAATCCTATGCAAAACTGATCACAAGTGTGGAAAACTCCAGAAGTACGACTATGCCGAAAGTAATCTACAGCCTTGGAATCGCAAATATCGGACTTTCCAATGCAAAAATGATCTGCCGGGCATTTGACAATGATCCCCAGAGGATGATGCAGGCAACCGTGGAAGAACTGGTCGATATCCAGGGAGTAGGCGAAGTGATCGCCAGAACGTTTGTGGATTATTTTTCAGATGAAACACACAGAGATATTTTCAAACGCCTCTTACAGGAGGTTAAGCTCCAGAAAGAAGAAGGAGAGGAAAGCGCACAGATTTTTGAAAATATGAATTTTGTGATTACAGGAAGCGTAGAACACTTTGCAAACCGCCGGGAAGTGAAAGAAATCATTGAATCCAGAGGGGGTAAAGTGACAGGAAGCGTGACCGGAAAGACGAATTATCTGATCAATAATGATGTGCAGTCTGCTTCTTCCAAGAATAAAAAGGCGAAAGAACTGAACGTTCCGATTATTTCTGAATCACAGTTTCTGGAAATGCTGGAAACAGGGACGGTTTAGAAAAAGTTAATTTGTAACTGCCGGTATTCTGTATTATAATGTGGACATACCCTCGGTGAATGTACAAAGGGCAAGTAACTGGAAAGAAGGGAAAGAACATGTCAGATAACGATTTTATTATCATAGATGAAGAAAAGGAGACTCCGGTCACCACAGAAGGAAAAGAGTCTTCCGCAAAAGAGGAACACGAGGATGAGTATGAGAAGATCTGCTTTATCTGCCATCGTCCGGAGAGCGTGACAGGAAAGATGATCGATCTGCCGAACCATATTACGGTGTGTCCGGATTGTATGCAGAAAAGTTTTGATGCCATGACAAACGGCTCGATTGATTACAGCAGACTGATGAATATGCCGGGTGTACAGTTCTTAAATCTGTCAGATCTGGAGAATATGGCTCCGCCAAAGACACAGAAGATCAAAAAGAAAAAAGAAAAGCCAAAAGAGTTCCAAAAACTGGATATTAAGAATATTCCGGCGCCGCACAAGATCAAAGGAAAGCTGGATGAGTATGTGGTAGGACAGGAGTATGCCAAGAAAGCGATGGCTGTTGCTGTTTACAACCACTATAAGAGGGTAGCGACAGATTCGGTCGATGATATTGAGATTGAAAAGTCCAATATGCTGATGATCGGACCGACAGGAAGTGGTAAGACATACCTTGTAAAGACACTTGCGAGACTGTTGGATGTACCGCTTGCGATCACAGATGCCACTTCCCTGACCGAGGCTGGTTATATCGGGGATGACATTGAGAGCGTCGTATCTAAATTACTGGCAGCAGCAGATAATGATGTAGAGAAAGCCGAGCAGGGAATCATCTTTATCGATGAGATTGACAAGATCGCGAAGAAGAGAAATTCCAGCCAGAGAGATGTAAGCGGAGAATCCGTACAGCAGGGACTCTTAAAGCTGTTGGAAGGCAGTGAGGTAGAGGTTCCGGTAGGAGCCAACAGCAAGAATGCCATGGTTCCTCTGACGACAGTAAATACGAAGAATATTCTGTTTATCTGCGGGGGTGCATTCCCGGATCTGGAAGGCATCATCAAGGAACGGCTGATGCATAAGACATCCATGGGATTTAATGCAGAGCTAAAAGATCAGTATGACAATGACAAGGATATCCTGTCTAAAGTAACGGTGGAAGATTTGCGCAATTTCGGTATGATTCCGGAATTTATCGGACGTCTTCCGATCATCTTTACACTGAAAGGTCTGGACAAGGATATGTATGTAAAGATCTTAAAAGAACCAAAGAATGCCATCTTAAAGCAGTATCAGAAGCTGCTTGCACTGGATGAAGTCAAGCTGGATTTTGATGATGGAGCGCTGGAGGCGATTGCGGAGAAGGCAATGAAGAAAGAGACCGGAGCAAGAGCACTGCGGGCGATTATCGAAGAGTTTATGCTGGATATCATGTATGAGATTCCAAAGGATGAGAACATCGGAGAGGTGACGATCACAAGATCTTACATAGAAGGAACCGGCGGTCCTCTGATCAGTCTTCGGGGACAGGAAGTGCCGAGATTGCCGTAGGAAAAGAAAGAGTATGAGAGAGTCTGGAAACAGACTCTCTTTTATTGCGGATTTGTGCAGAATTATGGTAAAAATTATGTAAAAACGTCATAAAATGTGGAAAATGTATTGAAAAAAGGCATTTAAAGGTGTATCCTTATAGATGTTTGACAAAAAGGGGGCACATTATGGACTACAAGTATTTACTAGATCTCGCAATTATTTTACTTTGTACAAAAGCGCTGGGGCTTTTGACAAGAAGGGTACAGATGCCGCAGGTCGTTGGCGCGCTTCTGGCCGGATTACTGTTGGGAGTCGGCATTCTGACAGAGACATCATTTCTGCAGTCTGTAGCGGAGATTGGTGTGATCGTTCTGATGTTCTGTGCAGGTATGGAGACAGATATCAAAGAACTGAAAGCATGCGGAAAGGCATCCTTTATCATTGCACTTTGTGGAGTACTGGTACCGCTTGCGGGTGGATTTGCTACGGCATATTTCTTCAATCGGCCGGGGATGATCGAGTCAGATGCATCAGCAAGTATTTTCCTGCAGAATATCTTTATCGGAGTAATTCTGACAGCAACTTCAGTCAGTATCACGGTGGAGACATTAAAAGAGCTTGGAAAGCTCAAAACCCGTTCCGGCAATGCAATCCTGGGAGCAGCGATCATTGATGATATTCTGGGAATTGTGGCGTTGACAATCGTGACAAGCATTTCAGACCCAAGCGTGAAAATTGGAATGGTCATGCTGAAGATTGTTGGATTCTTTGTATTTGCAGCAGTTGTAGGATTTATCTTCTACAAATTGTACAAGAACTGGGTGGACAAAGCCAATAAGGAGAAACATCGACACACGATCGTGGCATTTGTGTTCTGTCTTCTGATGGCATACATTGCAGAGGATGTTTTTGGAGTTGCAGATATTACAGGTGCGTTTATTGCCGGTCTGATCATTTCAAACGTACAGCGTTCTACTTATCTGGAGACAAAATTTGATACATTGTCTTATCTGCTTTTATCACCGGTATTTTTTGCAAGTATCGGGCTGAAAGTAGAGCTGCCGAAGATGTCTGCGGCGATTGTTGGATTTGCAGTAGCGCTGACGATTGTTGCAGTATTGACGAAGGTTGTTGGATGTGGGTTTGGTGCAAAAATCTGTCACTATAAGAATTATCAGGCAAAACGAATCGGAATCGGTATGATCTCGCGTGGAGAAGTAGCATTGATCGTAGCCAGCAAGGGCGCAGCACTGGGGCTGTTAGGTTCTGCATTTTTAGGGCCGATCATTATTGTTGTCGTGATCACGACAATTATTACACCAGTCTTTTTGAAGGTGGTATTTGCACCGGGCACGGCTCCGGTACCGGAACAGATTGTACCGGAATCAGAGCGTGTAAAGACAATTTACGAATCCAAAAAGAGAGAATGATTTTTTTGAGGGACGCGAGAAGGCGTCCCTTTTTGTTATAACTGACGCATAGCTTCGAAT
>ERZ772877.813-NODE-813-length-18189-cov-3.25516_pt1 | contig 18189 bp, 11 predicted proteins | sample MGYA00580583_ERZ772877 | MGnify/ENA primary metagenome ERZ772877 (study PRJEB29015, sample SAMEA2737661) | human gut metagenome | biome: human gut; feature: human-associated habitat; material: faeces | place: China | collected 2012 ... | reverse complement strand
ATGCCACTCTGATGAGTGGCTAATCAATTGATAGTACGCACTATGGTGCGTTTACACCACCACTTCAACATTAATATCTGAAACGTTTTAAACCGTATAACACAAGAAAACTGATTCCACCGTAATGGATCAGTTTTCTTTAAATAATGGCTACTTCATTTTTCTCTTTTTATAAAATCCTACAATCAAACCAAGACTAACAATCGCTATTAAAAACCATGCAACTATATTGGTTGTATCTCCAGTTTTTACCGTATTTATTATTTTCTGAATAGTATTTGGCTTATCAGGTTTTGAAGGTACCGGATCCTTTGGCTTATCTGGATTGTTCGGTGGTGTTTCTGGTGAAACCCATTCAGCTTTTGGCTCTATCGTTACATTATATTCTACACTCCCATTGATTTCAGATGGAATATTAACAAGGAATGGAGCAGATTCAAATTTATCTGTACCACTTTCCACATTTTCAATCTGTGCAATCAGATAAATTCCTTCATCCAATTCTCCAAAACTCGTGCGTCCTGAACTATCTGTTTCTTGCATTAAGCCGGAAATATCATTTTCCTTCGCAAATGCATACAATTGTTTTGCTTGTTTTTCTCTTGCTTCTGCACTGGTATCTTGCAATGATATCCCTGAATCTTTAAAACCATTTTCCCAGACCAGCTCATCATTTTTCATATATTGAATTGGAAATATCGAGAACTTTGCTCCGGAAAGAGCTACTTCTTTATCCGAACTATTTCTCCCTTTGTAGATAATTTGAATTCTTCCTGTTCTGCTTCCTGCTTCAGCATGAATTGTTGAAATATTTATAAAACTACTGACAAGAAAAAGCATAACGAATAAAATAATGTGAATATTTCTTATCTTCTTTCTCACCTTACTTTCCTCCTTTTTCTATCTCGTATACTATAAATTACAGCAATCATCAGTCCTATAAAAATTGCTATAATTGTTACAATCAGCACTTTAGCAGTGAAAGATAACTCTGGTTTTATATTGGTATCAGGCTCTTGCTTTGTTGCCTCTTCATAAGGTATTCTCTCTCCACGTACTAAAAGTCTGTGTGTATTGATTGCAAATGGTGTACAAGTAACAAGTGTTGCATAATCCTTGCCTGGTTCAATAGATAACCCATCTGTCTCTTCCGGTAAAACTGTTAATATCTGATCAATCTGATATGCCAGGGTTTCATCTAAAACCTTAATGTAAAAAATATCCCCTACTTCCAGTTTATCCATATTGGTAAATAGTGTCTTTGTCGGAAGACCTCTATGTCCTGTCAGAACTGTATGTGTACTTTCTCCACCTACAGGAAGAGATGTACCCCAGAAATGTCCGACACCTGTCTGCAGAACTGCTTCACTTGTCCCATGATAGATTGGAAGTTCTATATTAATCTTAGGAATACGGATATATCCCATCATTCCCGAACCATCTACGTTTAACAGTCCCTCATAACGAGCATCTATTTCCACATCTTCTTGCGAAAATGGATCAATCAAATCAATATTTCCCAGCATTTCCTTATTATATGCTCTCGCCTCTTCCAACATCTGCTCTTTTTCTGCCTTACTCAACTTTACACTTTCCTCATCATAATAGGATACCACTTTTGAACCATTCTTTTCGTTCAGATAACTACTAAACGTTGGATATAACAATACGGAGAATGCAACCAAAAGCACGATCAGACGAATAATATCTTTTATTGTTATCTTCTTTTTTTTCTTCTTACTCTTCATTTCATTCTCCCTGTTGTTATACTTGGAATTGCGGTTACCTTCCGTGGAAGATAACCGCCCATTCTTTAAATCTTATCTTATATCTCTGGTAAAACTATTATGCTTCTTTTCTTTTATCACGGATGAAGCTTACTGCTACACCGAATACAAGAAGAGCTGCGATTACAGCAAATGCAATTGCTCCACGTCCACCAGTGGATGGAAGGAGGGAACCTGAGCTGTTTTCAACTTTGACAATTTTGCCATCTACCGTTCCTTTATCTACAATAAGAGTCCACTCATTCTCATCCGTAGTAGTGCTCTTTGTGATTGTTACTTTAATAGCTTCTGTCAGCTTATTGTAACCATCTGGAGCCTTTGTCTCTTTCAGATAATAAGTTCCTGCTGCCAGACCATTAATGTGTAAATTGTATCCCTGTCCCTCAATTTTACTTGCAACTGTTACCATATCAGTAATCACACTAGGATCTGTTGATGTCTGATCAGCAGCATAAGAATATTTACCATCAGCTACTTTTGTTACTTTGATAGGTTTGCTTTCATCAATTACACCTGCTGTAGTTGAAGCGTATAAAGTAAAATGTGCACCTGCTAAAATTTCTTCTGTATCTTTTTTAATTTTTAAGATATCTAACGGATAAGTCGGTGTCTTTGCTTCACTCGGTGTTGTAGTTGTTGTTTCACCTGGGTTATTACCATACTCTAAATGAGCACTGTTCTTTTCTGTTACAACTGCGGCTTTATTCACTTTTGCATAATATGTAACGGTGAATTCTTTTCCTTTGTTGTTTGCCTGATTAGTTCTTACCCATTCAGATAAATCAAGGACCATTTGTCTGTTGCCTTCACCGGAAAGTGTTGCTGTTGCAGGTGCTGTGCCTGCATCTGTAACACCTTCTCCGAATGCCACTTTTATATTAACTGTTGTAGCACCTTCTCTAAGAGCTGTTCCTGTTGCATCATTTACAAAATCAAGACCTGTTGTTAATGTATCGTGGATTTTATATACATACTGTTCATATCCTGTTGTATCCGGAATAGAACCTGTTACGGTATATTTCACTACCTGTCCGATACTTACAGTCTCTTTGTCAGCTTTTTTCTCAATGCTTGGTGCTTCTGTTTTTAAGTTTACTGTATTTGTCGTTGAATCTACTGTAACTAAAGAAGACTGAATCTCTTTTCCACCTGTTACATATACTAAGTAGTAACCCGCATCTAAGCCTGTAAATTCATAAGATGCTACCTCTCCCAGTTTTCTAGAATTTGTTGTTGCATCTAATTTAGAATTCTGTGTCAATGCATATGTTGTAAAGTCATTTGCAAATTTCTGTACTGTTTCAGAATCTTTAGCTCCAATGCTAGAAACAGCCGCTGCTAATTCTGCGTCTGTAGATGTTTCTGTAACATCTGGAATTGCTGAAACTGATGTCTTTAATTTAGTTAATACGTTTACCAGTGCTGTTTTATAAGCCGTATTCACTGTATACGCATAGTTCTTTGTTTCTCCACTTGTTGACTCTGTCACATCAAATAATTTGTACAGATTAATTGTCTGACCTTTCAGATCCTGTCCACCTTTTGCATTCACAGTAAGTGTGCATGTTCCTGCTGCTCCTCCTGCGGCAAATGCTGTGACAGACATAGCCATCATCATAATCGCTGCCAGCATTAATGCCATGATTCTTTTCATTCTCTTCATAACTATTGTCTCCTTTTCTTGAGAATTTTTTCTATAGTTTTTCTGCTTTTTTATTTTCCTTGCATTTTTTATATCTCATTACGAAATATACCAGGAAAAGCAGAACAGCTATCAGGTAAATCAAATAGCTTCCGTATCCTCCGGTATCCGGAAGACCTGGGAAATGTCTATTAGTTATTGTGAAGGTAAATCCATCTGGCGATTTATCTATCGTTGTTGTATAACCATCCACCTTTGCTTCTGTGATGGAATACGTGTAATAATAAATTTCATCTCCATCTGTCTTGTATGCCGGGAGTTCCTTTATCACCTCCTGCCATTTAGATTTATCGATGGAACCTTCTATTTTGTAACTCTCGTAACCTGGAACTGTTTGTGTCGTTTCATTTCCTGCCTTATCTTTCCAGGTACGTGATATTGTTACCGTAATACTGTTTGGTCTTGAATTATCAAAATTATTTAAATCCTTCCAAACTTTATTGATCGTCAGTTTGATGTTCTCATCACATGGATCCTGTGACTCGGATGGTTCCGGTGTATCACTATCTCCCGTGTTCAATGTTGTTTTGGTATCTGACATCAATACTGCTTTTGCCGGTGATTCATAAGCATTAAGCTCTGCTTTCACTGAGTCACCCTTACTTGCCAGAACAGCATTTTTTAGAGTCTCAAAAGCCTTTACCGGATTCATATGTCCAATTGTATAAATATCCCATCCGCTTGCCTCATCCTTTTCATGACTGCTGTTCAAGATACTGTTATTCTTTTCAATTTGATCTAAAGATTGATCCAATTTTCTATAAATACGGTAATTATTGTTCTCGCCTTCCACCTTATCTAATGTATTGAATTGATATTGCGAATCCAGTTCACTTTTTCCGCTAAATGGTCCAACAAGATCTTTTGTTCCACGAACCACATCACAGTAATACATGTTGTTGTTCTTCAAAAGTCCTTCATCATTGAATCCAACAAAGCCACCACTTCGTCCGTCTTTAGCATTACCGTCATTGTCATTTCCGGCTCCACCGGCATAGACATCATATCCATAACTGACACCGTAGACATTACTATCTGTGATTTTTGTTCGATTCGCCTTGATCAGACTCACACTGATATTGGATTTGGCATCATTATCATTCAAAAGTCCATTTTCATCGCATGGAAGTTTGATGGATGAATCTCCAATCGTAATAATTGCAAGGTCTGTCTGTTGATTGTTATCCGTTGACTTTTTTGAAAGTCCTACAGAAATATCCAATCCAAGCAGATTTACATGAAGCAGTTTGCCATCATACAGCGCATCCACTTTGATGATTCCAAGATTAATCTTCAGAAGATCGGAATCCTGGATTTTATCCAGATATAGTGCTTTTACAAGTTGATTAACAACTGAGAATATTACATTCACTGCTCCTGAATCCAACTTCAAATCTGCAAGATAAGCGAAACTTGTTCGTCCTGCAAATCCACCGGCTGTTCCACCTGACGCTACCTGTTTCAGTCCAATTTTCTGGTTTGTCTTGTCACCCGCTGTACAATTCGACATTCTTGCAAGATTGGCATATCCGATAAATCCTCCGGCAATCTGCTCATCTCCATTTGTACTCTGCACAGTGTAACCATCATCCGTTCCTGTAACTGCACAGTCATCAATGTGAGAGCCAAAAATGTCCATAACTCCAAGAGCTCCACCAAGTAACTGGCCTTTATTGTCTCCAATAACGTCTATCTTGTCTGCCTTAACTACTCCGCTCTTTCCAGAATAGCCGACAAATCCTCCGACACTGTTTAAACCTCTTACATTACTTAAGCTCGTTACTTTGCTGTTTTTCACAGAACCATTTAACAGAGAGCCGCCAAAACCTCCAGCTGTTCCGCTATAGGTAACCTGATTGTTCTGTCCGGATTTTATCGCTGTGTTTGCGCTGACACTTAAGCCAGCATCCTTACTTCCGTTTACAGTTCCGTAATATACATAACTTCTAAATGCATCCAGCACATCGGTTCTTCCAAGCTTTAATAATTTGTCAAGGAGCGAGGTCTCATTTCCTGCACTGATATTGGCAGCTCCGGCTACGTCAGCAACACCGAAGCATCCTCCGGCATATTCACCTGCGACTACGGAACGAATATTCTGTACAGAAACTCCTGCCTCTTCCGTATCTTTCTTACCTAGTACAGTTCCTTCCAGATTTCCGGCAAATCCTCCTGCCGCTTTTGCATAAGAAGTGTTATTACTTCCACTCGCATAAGCACCATTTACGATGATTCCCCAGTCATCCCAGGCTTTCACATCTGCATAACGGATCGTTGCAACTGTAGCATTTAATACTTTTATCAAATCTGCTGGTGTATTTAACAGTTTATTCAGAAGCTGGCTGAGTAATCCTTCTCCTGCTGTAGGATTGAGTGTTGCTACACTTCCCGGTCTGGAGCTTCCGGCAAATCCTCCAACGTAGCTTCTTCCATCAACTCGTCTCAGCTTTGTAACCTGGCAGTGAGCATTATTTTCGCCCCAGATCTGTCCACCAATCAGTTTTCCTACATAACCTCCGGCATAACCACAGTTATCCTTATTATCAATTCCTGTAGATTCAACCATTAATCCACTCTGATATCCTTCTACAGAAGATTGCTTAATAACAGGTACAAACACATTCAGTACATTGATCATTCGTCCTAAATCAAGTTTAAGACCTAAAATATTCACACCACCAAGATCTGCAGCACCACCATTGATCATTTCTCCTGCAAAACCGCCGGCGCATCGAAGTCCTTTAATTGTCTTTGCCTGATAAGCTTGTCCATTTGTAATTGTTCCGGTCTGCATTGATCCGACATAGCCACCGGCTGCTCCGCCATTTGCCAGTTTTGTCTCATCTCGGTAATTGACTCTTCCTGCTACAACATTGTATCCGTAAGCATACTTTCCTATGATTGCATCCAGTTCAGCCTGATTACTTACTGTTCCATGCTCCGCAAGATCACTTCCGTAACCACCCTTTTTTCCGACAAACTCCACCCATTTATTCCAGGTTTCATAATCCATTAAGGCAAGTGGTCCGTAAACTGCCGTATTTTCTTCTGTCGGATAGACAACACTGAGTGCTCCCAGGATGTTATCTGCTTTTACCAGTCCCCACAACAAGGACAGGTTTCCGGTACTTGCCGTATCAGCTGACTCCATAAGTCCTGTGAAGCCACCTGCGATTTCTTCTCCATATACAGAACGAATTCTTACTGCTTTACAAGTACTTGTTGGTCCAGTATAGTCATTACCTTTCCATTTCTTTGTATTATTACCCCAGATATGACCACCTTCGTTATGTCCTGCATAACCTCCGGCCATACCTCGTTGTACTTGTGTTGTTGAATCTGCATCTGCACGAACCGCACCACCACAAGGAATACAAGTCGTAGAGCTGTTTCTGATCGTCGGTACAAAGTCCTCCGCTAATGATGCCAATGTATCTGACACATCAACAAGACCATCTAAGATACCAGTATCGCCAAGGACATTTGCCACATTTCCTGGCTGCAAGTCTCCCACATAACCACCGGCTGTAATCTGTCCAATGATATATGAGAAGTTATTTGCATTTGAATCCTGAATATGTCCACCAGATATCTTTCCGACGAAACCACCTGCATCACCAAGTATGTCATTTGCGGATGCATCAGATGCTGTATTTTTCCAGGTTGCTTTTACTGCAAAACCTCCAACATCTCCTGTAACATCAGAATGTTCTATTGTAGAAACAACAACATTCAATGCATCCAGCACATTATTGATTCCTATCGATTTGCCAAGTACGCTCAATCCTTTTCCAACAGAAGCTGCGGAACCAATATTCATATATCCGATATATCCACCGGCATATCTGGCACCTGTTACTGCATATGTGCTTTCGTTTTCATCATAATATGTTGGCGCTTCATTGGCTTCTAAATCCTTCGGTGCCTTCACCGTTGTGTGCTTCAGGTTCGTAACATCACAGTAACTTACCTGAACACCGCTTCCGTAACCGATAAATCCTCCAGCACTTCCTGAATTGCTGTCGTCTGTTTTTGTTTTGTTGGCAATGACCGTAAATCCGTTGTCTGACTTAACTCCTGCATACTGCACATATGGAATATAAGCATTAATCAGATTAATCAGATCACCAACTTTAATATCTAAACCATTGATACCACCAAGAATACTGATTCCCTTTGTGGCATCTGCCAGCGCACCAGAGTAAACGTTTCCACCAAAGCCACCAGCATAAGTCTGTCCATTTACATGATCTAAGTTGTATACGGAATAATAGTTTCCTTCTCCTGCATCATGATTGTTGACGGTTCCACTCTGGAAGTTTCCGGCAAAACCACCAGCAGTATCTGCAGTGACTCCTCCTTTATCCACATAAGTAACCGTACACATCGTATACGAAGGAATCAGGTATTTCACTGCACTAAGCAGTCCGTTGACATTTATCAATTTCTTGATATCTGCATCATTTGCTACATCTGCAAGACCACCGGTCTGTGAAGAACCTACAAATCCTCCTGCAAAACCATCTGTATCATTTGCTGTTACTTCTTTTAAATTTTTCACATCGGACTTAATGATCTCACAGCTGTTACTCTTTCCGATGAAACCACCGGCTGTATAATCCACTACTTCGCCGTTGGAATTTGTACCTGTTGCTTGTACAGTCATGCCTCCTGTGATGCCATTTACATGAGCTTCGTTGATTTTAACTCTGACACCTTCTGCCACAGAAAGCAGATTTTCAACTTTCAGCAAGTTGTTCAGTCCTAACAGATTCAAAGTCAGCCCGTTTCCACCTGCCAGATCTCCCGGACCTGCACAACCGGCAAAACCACCTACTCTGTTTTTTGCTGTAACAGATTTTACCTGATTTAATGTTACAGTATCCACATCTCCACCAACAGCCTCGCCAAGTGCTCCGCCGGCATAATTTTCTTTTGCTTCAACTGTATATCCATCATTTACTCCTGTCACAGTTACATGATGCACAGTAAATCCAAGGAAGTTTCCGATTCCAAGCGTATTATTTAAAAGTCCTGTGACATTTGCTGTTGTTACACTTCCGGCAATACCTCCGGCACGATTTTCACTTGCCGTAACTGTTTTTAATCCTGTGAGCACATTATCTCTTTGGGCTACACTGCTCGCATCCCTTCCGCCATGTTTCCAGTACGGAAGTTTATTTAAATATTCGGGACTGGATTCTGCAATATAGACACCATCACCACCACCAAGAATACCACCGGAATAACTCTTACCAGCCTCAACCGAAACCGATGAACAATCCATGTTACATCCCAGGATTGCTGATGGTGCGATTCCTACAAGTGACAAGAGCATACCCGCTTTTTCCGGATTACTGGACAAGAGTCCTGTCAATAAGTCTTTTACTGTTGTTAAAAGACTTGCATCCTTGACTTCTTTATTTCCAAGGTTTGTAATCCATCCAACTGTTGAAATACCGCTCACACCACCGGCATAACTTCCACTTGCTTTAACTGCGATGCTTCCATTTGCTCCGCAGTTGACCGCATAACTGTTTGCCTGTGCTCCTACGATACCGCCTTGATAATTTTCACCAGATACTGAGACATTGCATCCTGTCAGATTGCAATTTAACAAGATACTCTGTGGCTGCATTACTCGGATAAGTTCAACACCTACATCTCTTAACAATCCACGGATTTCCGCATCTCTGCTGATTCCTGCAAATCCTCCTCCGTATTCTTTTGCAGTTACAGAATAATTACTGTTTTTCAAGGAACAGTCGAAGATTCTTGTTCCTACCTGCTGTCCTACGAAACCACCGGCATAATCTTTATCGGCAGCTCCGATAGTTCCTGCCAGATTCTCTACATTGCAATTTTTGATATTGACATTCTTATACCCTGTCGGTATCAAACTTCCAACTGGCAACGCGTTTTCTAAAAGAATGGTAATCAAGTCGCCTAATCCAAGTCCCGGTATAACATTTAATAAAGCCGATAATGCTTTAACTGTTACCCCAAGTGCCTGGGAAAGTCCCTCATACTGCGTAACACCTTCTGTGTAACCGACAAATCCACCTGTTCGATCATTAATATTCGTAACGGAAACTATTCCTGTCACATCGCACTTTTCTACAACAACATCGCCTACCATTCTTCCGGCAAAAGCTCCTGTTGCATAGATTGTCGGATCCTTTGCTCTGGCATTTAAAAGAGCCTCCAATGTGTCCTTTAAATTTAAGTTTAATTTGCCAAAAGTCAGAATTCCTAGAAGGCTATCTACTGTTCCTCCAAGGATTCCTCCAAGCAAGGTTGTCAACCCACTGATAAGCGTTTGTGTATCTTTGTGTTTATTTGTATTATTTTTTACGTCTACATTATGAAGTTCCAGATTGGAAACCGTAACCGTTCCGGCGCTGACACCAATATTGTTTACATTAACCTCATTCGTAATTGTTCCAAAAAATCCAATTCCTATATACTTAGAACCATCCATTGCTTCTGTCTGGTTCACATTCACATTAGAAATCACAGGTCTTCCAGTTGCCAGAATAGTGTTACCATCCGTAATCTTTGTTTGTCCATCTGTTAACTTAGCACCTTTGATATCCCCCGATACCATAAGAGGTGTCCACAGGTCATCTTCTTTGTTGGAGTTCACTCCGTCCGTTGAAAGGTCAATGTCTCGGAAGATAATATAATTTGCGTTGGATGCGTATTTCAAGTCGCCATATTCATTCTTTAATTTTAATTCACTTGCCTTATCTTTATTCGGAAGTCCATTTTCATCAACTCCGCATATTTCCTTTGTTCCTCCAGTTAAAATTCCTAATAAACCACCAACAACATCCAGTAATCCTGTTATTATACCTTTGTTATTTAAATCCACATCCGCTAATTCGTACTTACTGTTTTTGTCATAATATAAATATTTTTTTTGTTTAACTTCGACTGGTTTCTTTAAATATGTTGTTCCGCCTTCCTTCGCTACAGCATCTAATCCAAGATCTGCATCTCCTGGATAATATGGAATATATTCTGGTCCCTTGAAAGCAGTAAGCACTCCTGGTGTATAGTAAACATACAATCTCGGTGTTACATGTTTATTACTCCCAATCGCCCGCAACTGTGACTCATTTCCGATCAGAATATATTTTTTTCCGGAAACCTCCACATATAACTGCCCCGGTTTTGTTCTTCCATCCGCATGCTCACCATCTAGCCACTGAACTCCATTTGCCGCTTTTTCTGTCAATTGATCCGCAACTAATTCCGGCTTATCTGAATTAAATTTCTGCGATAACACATAATTATGAGACTTACTATAAGTCAGATACGCCTGATCTTCACCATCCGGATAGATCATCTGCCCCATACCAAACTGTGGTGCATCATAATCTAATGACATAACTGGTTCCGTTTCAGATTCTTCCTGTGCAAGCACCATCAACTGATATGGATTGTATATGTAGATTGTATCCGTTTCCTTATCATACAGCGTTGGTGTTTCGTTTTCTTCTAGTTTCGTGCCTGTGATAGTTCCGGTAAATGAATCCGGTACTGACCAAATCTGTTCCGAGTTCATCTGGATGTCATTCATCAAAATGTACTGAGCATCTGCACCGTATTTCAGCTCTGTGCCTTCACTCTTTACCACTTCTCCAGAACCAATCTGTCCATCCTTATCACCTGTGTAAATATAAGCATCTGAACCAATCTGTTTTAATTGTTCATAATTATAAATGCATATTTTACTATCCTTATAATAAGCATCTATATTATCTGTTGATTCCGCTTTAACATTTCCACCGGACGATTCCGATTCGTCATTTTTCGAGTTTTCACTTGTTTCCTCCGATATCTTAGATTCGGATTCCGTGGTGCCATTTATTTCATCTGAAACTGTGGACTCGGTTGATACTTCACCATTACTCTTATTGGCATCATCAGAAAGTGCCACTTGACTAGTGTTGGTACCCGATGGATTTACATCTGCTGCATCCGCAATATTCACTTGAGAAAATAAGATAGCCATACATAGTATTACTGCGATAATTCTGTTCTCTATCCTTCTTTTTTTCTTCATATCTGGACCTCTAATCTTTTGTCTTCACTTGTTACTTTAATTTTTTCCTTTTTAGCCATTTTTGCTGCTTTGCTGCCTCCTGAAAGCATTGCATCAGCTGATTGGAAAATGCTCCGCATTCACCATTTGAAATCATCTGGATTGCCTCTTCAGGTTCATATTTCCTTTTGTATGGACGATCATTGATCAATGCATCGTAAGCATCAACAATCCCAACGACCTGTGCACACATCGGAATCGCATTCCCTTTTAAACCGTCCGGATATCCTGATCCATCATATCTTTCATGGTGATGTCTGCATATTTCATAGCTATATTGATTCAGCTTTTCCGTTGTTACCCCCTCTGGGAATCTCTGGGTCATCGCTGCACCTACTAATGGATGTTGCTTTACTACATTCATTTCTTCATCCGTCAATTTTCCATTTTTATTTAAAATTTCAAGTGGTACTTTTATCTTTCCAATATCATGAATCGGTGCCAAATGAGCTACTGACGCTATTTCTTCATCCGTAATCCCGTATTCCGGATATTTATTCTGCAATTGAAGATATACCTGTTTCGTATAGAAACTGATATCGTCTTGGTATCCTGCTTCAACTAAATGATTATGATTCAATAGAGTAGTTAAAAGTGATACCATATCCCAATACTGCTTTGCCATATCCTGTTCTTTTTTTATGAGTTCTCGTTCCATCTTTATAACTGTGTTCTGGACAATCTTCTCATTATGTAAGGTAATAATTGCAGTATTCTCATTTGCATCTATATATTTTTTTGCTTCCATCCAAACATATGCATTCTTATCTTTTCCGGTAATTCTACGGTACGGAAGATCTTTTTCCATACATCCATCAACTAATCTTTCTTCTAATCCTTCACTTGATAAGAAGTCCTGAACCATTTTTTTGTCAGAAGCATACACGTATCTTTCTACATATTGGCTTATGAACTCTTCATAGTTTTCTGTTTTTCTTGCTTTCTCATATACTTCACGGATATGTGAATACACACACTCGTAGCTTTTTTCCTTTAAGTTCAGTTTTAATACAACATAAAATCTTCCAAAATATTCATCTTCTCCAGGGCGGATAACGTCTGAAACCTTTACACTCTCTAATTTATTATTGTATGTATTCTGCAAGCTCAACAATATTTTATGTATCTTGCAGGTATCTTCCAAATTTCTGGAACAAAAACGATCTTCTTCCAAACAACGATTAATTGCCATTGTTTCCTCTACGCACGATATAATATCCATTAAAGAAATGTTCTCCGGTTGTTTTGCCAGCATATAGCCACCATTTATCCCTTCACAGGCAGTGACTATTTTTGCATTTTTCAGTTTTTTCGCTATTTTAGGAACATAATTAGCAGAAACATTTAGCTTCCGTGATAATTCTGATGTAGATACCATCCGTTCCTGTGCTGCTAAGTAACATACAATTCTAATTGCGTAATCTGTTGAATTTTTTAGTTGCATCGTTATCCCTCTAATCTAAACCCTGCAAAGTCTTAGTTTATATCAAAAAAATATTCAGAAATTGATATATTCAATGTTTTTCACCGATAATTTTTCTTATTAATTTTATATTATACGCTATTAAATTTATAAATATAATGTGCAACGAACGAAAAATTTTTAACGTTTTTTTGTTCGAAGTGCTCCATTTTCGATTAACAGGCAAAAAAAACGAACCACACTAACCATGTGATTCGTTATCTTTTATAACAATTCCAATATTTTTAATATAATAATTCCATTTCGGACAGCTAACATCTCAGCTATGTTATCAAAGTCCATCCCCGTTAGTTCTACTATTTTTTGCAAACGATACGAAACTGTCCGGGCATGCACGCCCATTAGTTCAGAAGTTTTTCGAATACTCTGTTTATGATTCAGATAGCATTCCAGCGTATCAATCAGTTCTCCATTTTTCTGAATATCATACTGATGAATTTCATGCACTGTATCTGGTATATATGTTCTTAATTGCTTTTCATCCTTAATATTTGCAAAAATCTGAAAGAAGCCTAATCTCGAACAATCCACTACTGTTTTATTTGTATCTCCTATTATTTTTCTAATGACATCAATATATTCTATTGCAATTTTAGAGTCTGCGAAAGATTCTTTCAGATTGTGGTAACCCTTAACTTTATTTCCTACCCCAATCAGAAATTCGTATTCCGATTTTCCTTCTTTCAATTGGTCTTGTATCATTCTCTGGAACTCTTCCAGTTTTTTTCTTAAATCCAGTTTTCCTTCTTTCCTGTTTTCTTTATGAATACATATAACTTGGTTCATGTTACAATAAGCATACTCTTTCGGCACTATATCTAAAATTGCTTTTTCTATATCCTCCATCTTTTTTCTTTGAGAAGCAGTAAAATTATCTTTATAATTTTCAGGTTTCAAATAACAGGTGATAACCCTATAATCTTCAGTTACACCAAATTTAAGCAAATTTGCAACATCTTCTTCTTCCGCTTCAGACAAGGATCCATTTAACAATCTGTACTCCAAATCTCTATGATATTTTTTCTCCATATTTTTATCAGTTACAATTTGAGTCAGAACATATAATAAAAGCGGCATTAAACTATCTAATGTTATAAAATCCAGTTCTCTTAATGGTCCACTCACTTCCGAAACCACCAAATAAAACGTGCACTGGTTTAAAATGTTGATTTTTCTAATATACTCAACATTTTTTCTCTTTTGCCGCATATATTCATATCTCGAAATAATGTTGGGAACATACTTTTCATAACCATCTGCGATTATTAAATCACTTTCTTCTGATGTACCTGAATACATATAGTGGAAATCTTCATCATACAAAGCTATTGGATTCCCAAGTATCCTCCCTGCTCTGTCAAACAGATTCTCTAATGATCTGTACTCACTAGTTCCTTCTGGAAAAAGGCGATTAAATTCATCACGTGTCATTTTAGAGTAGACTGCTTTTGCAATTTCTATATTAAATACCTGCAGCAGCAAATATTTAATAATCGACCAATAGTTAAAATCCTGTGGAATCTCTAAAACCGGAATACTATGTTCATTGCAAAAAAACAATAAAGTTTCAAACAGCTTATTTTGATGTGCTGTATTTTGGATTCTTTTCACAATAAACCCGCATACCTGTTTTTTATTTAATTCTTCCAAATGACTTAGCATCATACGCTCATCCAGCTTTTCATAAACCATCAGAGATGTCAGAAGGAGTTCACCCCCCCCCAGAAATTTTTCCATATCTGGCACTGCTATAATCTGAGTCCCTTTTATTTCTCTAGTGATTTCTGAATTGTCACTAATTAATTTCATTTCCGGAAAGTTGTTCGAGTCGATAAAGTCTTTTATTGTGTATCCCATTTGTGTTTGTACCTCCGTATGTTTCTAAAATAATTTGGCTATTCTATATTCATTTTCATATTCTTATAAATGATTATTTAACGGATCAATTCTCTATGGTTGCCCGACCATTCATGAGCATTGGCAGAAGCCAGTCACGTAAATTTTGCAACTTTCGTGTTTGCTGTTCATTTTCATAAATTTGACGTTCTATGAGGCTCGATTTCTGCTCAAACATTGCTATTGATTTGCCATCCGGTATTACTACTGGCATCTCAAATAAATAATCTTTGGTTATGGAACCAAATGTTGTGCCATTATTGTTAATATTATCAAAATACCATTTATTGTTTTTTAGCAAATAACGAACAAAAATATTATTATCATACTTACCATGAATGGAAGCAAGACCGCGGCCGATACAACAATTTTCATAAGCAATATTTAAGCTGCCAACAGGTGCTCTAACGCTCAGCAAGGTATCAAAGACTGCCGCATATCGAGAGGGCTTATCTGTATACATTCGTTTTGCTGGAAAAATAGTGCCAAAATCCGTTGAACCTTGATAGAACGGATAACCATTGCCTTGGGTGTTGAAACTCTCTCCAGATGGAGACTGTCCCATTGTAATGTTTGCAATATCTGCTAAAACGCCTTGAGTCCATGACTCAGGCATGACAGATATATTAAATAAATATGAAAATAAAATTTGTAGCTGTGCACATAAATAATCATTTATCTGATTATTATTACTTATTTTTTTGTCGATTGTGCCTAAAATTAGTGCTATTCTTTTTTGTTCCTCGCAATCTGGCAAAATAATATCGATATCACCCAAAATATCTGTATTCAATGATGCCATAGTTGATCCTACTGCGGAATTGTTTATCTTCATTTTTACTGCATCAGTCAATAAATAATACGAAACAAATTCAGGATAAACAATGGCATCTGTAAATCGTACACGTATACAATCTGACCCCTGCATCCATCCATCTTGCCCTTTCCTGATCAAGCAATGTCTGTCAACAGAACCTTTTCTTCCAAATACAATATCTCCCTCTTGCAATTTATGTTCCGACAGTCTTTCTAATGTATTTTCACTTACATGATCCAGCCCTGAAACAAGTAAACTTCCGTAGCCAATATTCTTGACATTAATTACCGGTATTCCTTCTGTAACATACTCACTTGCTCTAAACTGTGTTCCAAAGGGACCTGTTTTTAATTCGGATATATCCCTAAGTTTTACAATTCTCATTGATGTTCTCCTATCCAATATATTTTCTATGAGCAATTTTCACGTTGCTCTGTTTAACCATGGCATATTGCAATGTTGTGTCTATCCGTTGATGTCCTAACAATTTCTGTAATTGTTCTATAGGCATTCCTTTGTCTATAGCTACAGTTGCTAATGTTCTTCTAAACTTATGAGGATGTACTTTTTCTATATTCAACCTGTACTGCATCACGGTCTGATGCCATCAGGTTGGCTAAAAATGAGCCTGTTGGATTATAACTCCGATGTGCCTCATCTAAAAAGTACACTCTCTGCACATCCACATTATAATCTGATGGCTTTGTTACAGATTCCTTGGAAAATTTTTGAATATTGATGACAGTCATTGTAACTTTGCCACTAGTATTTGATTCTCCTGGATTCGTAATATCTGTAATAAACGCTTCCTTGTCTTTTATCAGTTTTACTTTAAGTCCTCTGGCTTCAAATTCATTTTTTGCCTGCTCAGCTAAATCTAAACGATCTACAATAAAATAGAATTTTGCAATTTTCCCTTCTTCTTTGCTGAAATAATCAGTTAAAAACTGTACATTTGAATAAGCAAGTGCAGTTTTCCCACTCCCCTGCGTATGCCAAATTACACCTTTTCTGACTCCTTCTCTCAACTTATCCCGAATTGCCAACGTTGCAAACAATTGCGGGTATCTCATTATATGCTTCTCTATCTCCGTAATTCCATCTTTGTTAGTTGTTGTTTTATAACAGATACCATACTTCAGTAAAAACAGCAGTCTCTCTTTCGTATATAAAGATGTAATTATTCGATTTGTGGGCGATTTCTCCGATAAAGAAGATACATACTCTGGTGTCCCTTTTATAGCAATCAGATTATTATCGCTTAAAACAAACTCTTCCGTTTCCGTAACAATTGACTGCATATCTGCCTTTAATTCATCTTCTCTTTGCTCACGGAATTTGCTAAAAAACATTCTCTTATAACTACTTGAAGCATAAAAAGCTCCTTGAATCGGTTCGATATCAGAGTCATCATATTCATTATTATTAGAAAATACTGTAAACTGTGTAATTCCTACAAATCGACGATAAATCTTATTGCCAAATCTTCTCTCCATCCGGCTTCTTTCTGTCAATATGCCCTCTCGATTATTCTGTCGTTTAACCTCTATAAATGACAAAGGCATACCATTAATTAATACAACAATATCCGGGCGAAAATTATCATCTCCATTTTCATATGGTAACTCAGTTACAACTGTATAATCATTCTTTGTTCCTGTTATATCAGAAAAATCAATCAACTTAATTCCATCAATACCGGATTGCAATATCTTAAAAAAGGATTTTCCCAAATCATCATTGTCTAATTTAATCTTGAGTTCACCAATTATTTTTTTTGCGTCTTCTAGTGTTAATTCGGTCTGATTGATTCGATTAACTGCTGACAAAAATTGACTATAAAAAATGTTGGTATCACCATCATAGTCAACGTTACATTCCTTATCTTTAATTGACATATAGGTATATCCAAGTCTTGTAAAGTGTACAAGCGCTGGAATCTTCACTCTGGAATCTTCTGGCCTTCCCATAAGCATTATAACCTCCAATACGTCATCTATTTTTCCTCCGAGGGTCTGTTGGCTTTACCGCATCTTTTGGTATTAGCCAAGTCTTTCCCTTTTTCTCTGCTCCAGGCACTCTTCCCTGGCTACATAAAAGAGAAATTCTTCTAGATGAAATTCCCCATATTTTTGACATTTCGATCGTTGTTATATAATCCATAATTTTCCTCTAAACGATACAACAAGCCTATTATAAGTATATTCTTTTATCGGAATAGTTTCAACCACAATTAAGTTTTCTTCTAGGTTGTTTGTTTTGTTATTATTTTCTAATATTTTCATAAAAAAATGCCTACGGCATCTCAGCTCCCCCGCCCCTCAATCTTGAGGGGTAAGGGCTTGCTTTCTCTCCTACTTTGTTTCATAATAATCTCATGAATGTGATACAGAA
>ERZ772877.806-NODE-806-length-18288-cov-8.61422_pt1 | contig 18288 bp, 15 predicted proteins | sample MGYA00580583_ERZ772877 | MGnify/ENA primary metagenome ERZ772877 (study PRJEB29015, sample SAMEA2737661) | human gut metagenome | biome: human gut; feature: human-associated habitat; material: faeces | place: China | collected 2012 ... | reverse complement strand
ACGTTGCAAATGGCAGCGAAAGGATTGCGTTTGATATTTCGTTTGATTGAAAAAAAATTCACTGCATGATATGATATTTAGGATTAGAAATATGGGAACGGAACCATATATAGAGACAAAGGACAAATATCTATGAGTATAAAAAACAGAATTCCAAAGGAGTTTTATAAATTATTTAACAGTAAGTACGTCGAGTATTTTCAGCGGATTTTGATTGCACTTTATGAGCAGTCGGCAAGTTCGTATTCATTGCTTGGACTTACAGAAGAGGAATGTCAGGACACGATCGAGATGGAGATTTCTACATTTACGATGGATTTTAGTCAAAGTGACCTGGAGGAAGAGGGAGAACTTCTCACGCGGGCGAATATGGCGTCAGTGATGCTTCGAAAGCTGGAAGAGTGGGGATGGCTCCGAAAGGATTATGACGAATCTCTGAACTGCTATGTCGTTTCATTTCCGGATTACAGCCAGATGTTCACAGAATTATTTGGCAGGCTATACAATGAAGAAAGCAGTATGGAGCGTGAGAGTCTGTTGACCATATACAGCCATCTGTTTACATACCACTCTTCAAAAGAAAAGGACAATGAGATTTTGAAAAGTGCGCTGCAGTCTTCGAAGGCATTGCTTCAGATGCTCTCGAATATGCAAGAAGGAATTCGTGGATTTTTTGAGGAAATGACGAAGCAGAAGACATTTCTTGGAATTCAGGAAGTGCTTGTACAGGAAATGAATAATACAGATAGCCAAAAGTATGCGATTTTGACGACAACGGATAGTTTTTACCGGTATAAAGAAGAGGTGAAAGAGCTTATTGATCAGAATCTGATGGGAAATGAGGCTAGAAAGCAGGAGTTGCTTCAGAGGAGAAAAGAGCTGGAGGCAGATTCTTTTGCGTGGAGAAGAAATGAACGTGGAGTACAGAGCTGCGATGAGGCAATGGAGATCTTGTTTCAGATCAATCGAGAGTTTGACGGGATTGAGCGCAGATACAATCGTCTCATTGATCAAAAGAGAGTATTTGCAAAACGTGCGGCGGCTCGCATCCGATATATTTTGGCGGAGGGTGATGTGGAGGAAGACCACACAAAAGCGCTGATCAGGCTATTAAATATGAGCGACCGAAAAGATGAGATATTGAAAAAACTTGGTGAACGTATGGGCATGACAGAGCGTTTTGCAGTGCTGAAAGAGAGGAGCTTTGCAAAACCGAGAGATGCGAAAAAGAAAGCGTTTGAACCACAGGAACTTGTAAAGACGGGACAAAGTGAGGAACAGTTGGATGAGTTTGTTGTAAAACCATTATATACAAAGGCACAGATTCGGGAATTTCGCAGACAAAATGAGGTGGATGGAGCATTTCAGGTGACAAAAGATACCGTTCACACAGTGGAAGATTTAGAGAAGCTTTTATTTGTATGGCAGGAAGCCACTGAGATTGCGCAAGAGACAGAAGAGATTGTGATCGGAGAGGAATTTACGACAGAGGAAGGCTTGCAGTATTCAGGATTTACAATCAGGAGGAAGTAATATGGAACAATATTTAGAAAGTTTATCTGTGACGGAAGCAGAAAAATTAAAGAAGACTATCTTGAGTCTGTTTCGCCAGACGTGTATTTTGCAGGAAAAATATGACCCGGTTACACTGGTTCCAAGTGACAATGAGCAGTTTGCAATATGCAGAACACATCGCAACTTTATTGAAAACTATCTTTCGGTTCTCGGATGTGAATTGCTGTATGATTCACAGGAGCGCATTTTCAGGCTTGTCGGAGAAGGCGTGGAGGCGGAGGTCCTGTCGAAGGAGACAACGATTATTGTTCTGCTCATAAAGATGATCTATCGGGATAAGATTATGGGAAAGGGACTTGCTGCGACGGTGACGAATTTAGAAGAAATCAGAGAGTACGGGAAGAATACGAATCTTTTGAATCAGAAACTTCCGGACGGTGAATGGAAGAGCGCTTTGGCGATTATGAAAAAACATCAGATTGTGGAGTATCCGGGGGCGCTTCGTGATCTTGAGGACGATACACCGATTTATATTTACAGCACGATTAATTTATATTGCAGTTCGGCGTTGATTAACGAGCTGATTGAGGCGTACAGAGAGGAGAATGCAGAGGATGAAGCAGGCAAAGAAGATATTTACACGAATTTTGATGAATAACTGGGGCGGAATTGACCATCAGGTACTTTGTCTGAATGAATATGTGAATCTGTTCAGCGGAAAAAGCGGTTCCGGAAAATCATCTGTGATGGATGCCATGCAGGTCGTGCTATATGGAAGTGTCGGAAATGATTTCCTCAACAGAGCGGCAGATGACAGCGCCAATAAAAGAAGTGTGTTAAGCTATTTGCGCGGAGAGCAAAAAGATGGTACGGCGAACCGTGAGAATCAGGATTTTTATGCCCATATTGTCTTGGAGATACAGGATACAGGGCGGAAAAGTTACACATGTATCGGAGCAGTTTTCGAAGTCGGAAAAAATGATATGGACCTGAAACGGTTCCGTTTTTTCAGCCATGCCGGAAAATTTCCGGAAGATGAGTATGTCACTGTGTCTGGAATTCCATATTCAATTGCACAGATTCAGAAACTGGTCCATGAAAGAGAACAGTCAGAAGATGCAAAAAGCAGAGGAAATATCAACCGGATCTATCCGTCCAGAGAAGCGTATCTGAACATCGTAAATGATATTATTTTCGGGTACGTAGATGCAGGTCGGTTTAAAACAATGCAAAAAAGTGCGATCGCGCTTCGCATGACAAAGGGAACGAGTCAGTTTATCAAAGACTATATGTTTCCGAAGAGCAAGGAAGATACGATCACTGCGATCAGTGAACAGCTTGCGGCTTACCGGGAGATAAAAGAGCGGGTCGAAGATTTGGAAAAACAGATTACCCTTTTAGAGGAGGTGCAGGCACATGACAGAAAGCTTACGCTTGCAAAGGCAGAGCAGGTAAAGACAGAAACGCTTTTACGGATTTTGGAGATTGAAAACAGGCGGGTACAACTTTTGTCAAAGACGGAGGAGTTCTCAAATACATGTGAGAAAATCTCGCAATTCGAAGAACAGATAAAAGATCTCGAGATGACATTGAATGGAAAACGAGAAGAACTGATTGGGGTGCGCACGGAACTTCGTGCCAGTGATTTTGAGAAAAAGAAAGAAGACCTTACAAAATTGAAGGAGACAATCCGTCTGTGCGGAAATGAGGCAAGAGAGTGGGGAGAATTGCTCAAGCGACTGAATCGTTGGAATGAGACAGACGGAGTCTGCGAGTATGTCAGTAACCCGCTTTGCAATCTTCTGGAAGAAATCGAAGAGAGAAATATCACAGAAGAGAATGTGAACGGACTGAAAAAGCGACTGAAGGAAACGTATGAGAGTATCAAATCTGAGGTGGAAGAGCTGAAGGCAGAACGACGACGTGTGGAAGCGGACTATCAGGAACAGAAAGAGATGCTTGAGGATTTGCAAAATGACAAAAAGCATTATTCCAAAGAAGTGAAAGTAGTCAGGAGAAAACTGCAGGAAGAATTGTCAGCAAGATACGGCAGAACCATATCGGTTGAAGTGTTTGCAGATTTGTTCGACATTACAGACGAGGCATGGCGAAATGCAATCGAGGGAAGACTTGGAAGAATCAAATACGGTCTTATTGTGGAGCCAAGATATGCTTTAGATGCAGCGAATATTTTCCGGGGAATGAAGAAGCGAGAATACGAGACGGTGGATTTGATCAACACGGCAGCAATACAGCGGGATGAGCCGCAGGCGATGGATGAGACGCTGTATGATGCGGTAAAGACGGACATTCCATATGTAGATTTTTGCCTGAAACGTTATCTTGGACATATCAAAAAATGTGAGACCGTGGAAGAACTGCATGAGGTCAAAGACGGTGTTACTCAGGATTGCTATTCATACAGCAATTACATGTTCCGACATTTGCGGGAGAAAGATTACAGATATCAGACAATCGGCAGAAAGGTTTCCAAAAAGCAGATGCAGGAACTAGAGGAAGGCGTATACAGGCTGAATGTGGAACTGATTCGTCTTGGCGGGGAAATCTCAGAGCTTGAGCAAGCGGAGGATTTTGAGCGTCTGCAGACATATGATTACGAGACCATGCTGCAGAAATCTAATGCGGCAAGCCGGCTGAAAGAGTACTACGAAGAAGAGGCGCGTCTGTCGGAAGAAATCCGAGAGCTTCAGGCAGGTACAAGAGTTGCAGAGCTTCAGAAACAGGAACAGAGTCTGAATGAGTCCATTCGAAAGCTGGAACAAGAAAAAAATGGGGTACAGAAAGAGGTGACAAATTATTCGGCGACAAAAGGAAAGCAGGAACAGGATATAAAGGAACGCACAGAATACCTGGAGAAGCTTGAGGAAGGATTTGTACCGAATGCAGAACTGAAAGAGACTGTTCTTTCGGTCATTGACAAAGGAAATGAATACCGTTTTGAGAGAGAGCAGAAAAAGACATTCGAACAGCTGCGCTCACAGGAAGAGGAGGAATTCAAGCAAAGAGGAGATGCGAGAGAGCAATTCAATAAAGCATTTCCATCGTATGATTTCAGTCCGTTCGAGAAAGATAATACCGCCTATGATGAGTTGCTGGAAAACTGTAAGCAGAATTTTGAGCCGAAGTACAAGGCGGAGTTTGACAAACAGTATCAGCTTATCTATCAGATGCTGCGGGAAAATGTGATTGCGACAATCAACAGTGAGATTAAAGAAGCAAAACGACACCGCCGAGAGATCAATGCGATGCTTTCTGAAATCCGTTTTTCCGACAGTATTTATCAGATTGACATTTTGCCGACTGACGATGAAAACCGACAGTTTTATGAGATGCTGACGGCGGAGGAACTGAACATGAAAGTGATCGACCGGGACATGGAAGGACAGTCAAGTTTTGGTGAGGATGCCTTTTATCAAAAATACGAGGCGCAGATTAAGCGCCTGACTGACAAATTCATGCCGCCGAAGGAGGACGAGCCTTCTGCGAGAGAAAGACATAAACGAGATATGGAAAAATATGCGGATTACCGCACGTATTTGAAATTCAGCATGTACGAGCAGACCGAGGATCAGGACGGAAATATAAAAAAGAATTACGTGGATGATATGGCGGGGCGTGATTCCGGAGGAGAAGGACAGAATCCGAAATATGTGGCGTTGCTGGCGGGATTTGCTATGCTCTATCATCAACAGACAAACCGTGACACCAAAATACGTCTTGTACTTTTGGATGAAGCATTTTCCAAGATGGATAAGGAGCGAAGCGAAGTATGCCTTGCATATGCGCGCAAACTGGGACTCCAACTTGTCGTCTGTGTGCCGGATGAGAGACTGCAGTCACTTGTACAGAACGTGGACTGCGTGTACGCATTCCGAAGAGCCAACAATCGGATTTCGATGATTCATATTGACAAAGGGGCATATTTGCGGATGATAGAGGGAGAAGCAGATGAAGAAGAAAACAGTGACGCTGTCACAGTGGCTCATTGAACAGAATGATACCGAAGCATATCGTGCAGGAAAACTTGCAGGGAAGAAACATCCGAAAGTAGACCAAAAGCTGATTGATGCAGTCGGGGGAATGCAAAACCTTATCCGTCAGGCAAGAGTGCTTGAACAGGATGAGGCAATTGGCAAAAGCGGGATGATTCAATTTCGATGGCGTAATTTAGGAAGTGACATCTCTCAGATCGATTATGAGGTTGCCGCGATTCCATTGCTTTGCAGACAGCTTGGTGTGAAAGATGTTCGGGAACACCAAGCGGAGTTGATAACACGGGTACAAATGTGGAAAAATAAGGTCAGCGAGTGCGAGTGGGTGGAAAACTATTATGATACGCTTTTGAGCAGGCTTACACTTGGCAAAAAAGTCTCAGAAGCAGAAGATGAGAAATTGTTTTTGTGTCTGAACGCGGTGGCGGCACAACAGGAATTTATTTGGGAGCGTGTGTTCAGCGCTAGAGTGTTCCACAATTCGAAGACATTTCAGAACGAATATAAGAACAGTACTGTTACGATTTTGAAAAATTATTCTCCGTACTACGAGGAGGAAATAGACGCAGAGACGCTTCTGGCAGCACATAATATTCACTCCTACGCGCAGACACTGGAGTGGAAAGGCTGTCTTGAATATAGGTTGGATAATGGTAATGTTGTGGATACAGACGAAAACACTTATGGAACAGTGATTAATTCTCAAACGATGGAACACGCCAGTGTGACAGATCTTTCCGGATGCAAACGGATTATGACAATTGAAAATAAGGCAAATTACGAGAGTATGATTTTCTCAGAAGAAACGTTGTACATTTATTGTCATGGGTATTTCACGCCAAAAGAAGTGAGATTTTTAAAGAAAATCCCGGAGCTTGCTGACGCAGACTGCGAGTTTTTACACTGGGGAGATATGGATTACGGCGGAATCAGTATTTTTCAGTTCATCAAAAAGAATGTATTCCCAGAGTTGAAGCCTTATAAAATGGATCGAACCGCTTTTGAGGAAGCTTTGAAAGACGGTGCGGGCATTGTGCTGGAACATAAGACAAGGAAGAAACTGGAAGCGAAAGATGCGGGTCTGTTGGAAGAGTTGAAACAGGTGATTTTAGAGACAGGAAAGACGATAGAGCAGGAGCTGGTGAGAGGGAAATAGGGTGGAATTTTAATTGATACGCGGATAAAAATATGATAAGATAATTTACAGAACAATCGTGAACAGGGTGTGCTGACCTCTCATTTACATACGGGAGGTGATGCTAATGGACAACAAACATTTTGATTTCAAAGATTTGATGCAATTTGGTATGTTCATACTATCACTATTGACTTTTATTTACTTGATAAGTAATTAGTGCATAAAAAACCACCCTATAAAAAGTCTTGGCGGACTAGGGTGGAATTTTAATTCTCATTTAGAGGCCAACCACTTTGGACGGTTGTTCTTCTATAATCATATTATACACCTTTGGGCGTACCTGTCAAGAGTCATTGACAATCGAAATCGAGAGTGCTACACTAAGAAAAATAAAAACATAGGGGAGCTTGTATTGGCAGGCTGAGAGGAAGTAATCAACTTCGACCCTTTAACCTGATGCGGATAATGCCGCCGTAGGAAATCATAATTGCTGATTTTTTCGGAGATACCGTATTAGGTGTTTCCGTTTTTTACTGTATAGAAAACTTTGCTTCTATATACAATCAAAACGGGAAAATATGATGAGGAAAGGAAGCAGAAAAGATGAAGAGAGAACAGACAAAAAAATTATGTATGGCAGGAATTTTATGTGCCGTGGCAGTGGTTGGAAGCACACTGTCCGTGCCGGTATTTGGGAGCAAATGTGCCCCGGTACAGCATATGGTAAATGTGCTCTGTGCGGTATTGTTAGGACCTGGATACGGAGTCGGAGTTGCATTTTGTGCAAGTTTGATTCGTAACTTATTAGCGCTTGGAAGTATTTTGGCATTTCCGGGAAGCATGTTTGGGGCGCTGCTCTGTGGAGTTGTGTACTGGAAGAGCAAGAACTTATTATTGACGCTGCTTGGAGAGGTATTTGGAACAGCGATCCTTGGAGGACTCTGTGCATATCCGTTAGCAGTTCTTGTCATGGGTGTGTCAGCAGGCGAAGTAGCATTTTATGCATATGTACTTCCGTTTTTTGTATCTACAGCAGGGGGAGCAATATTGGCGGGCATTCTGATCCAGATGCTGAAAAAAGCAGGAGTGCTCCGTATGGCAGCTAAAAAATAGGGAGAATGGAAACATGTTAGAATTAATGTCAGATCAGGTGAGAAAACATGCACCTTTGATACATAATATGACAAACCGGGTGTCGATCAATGACTGTGCCAATATTCTGCTCGCCTGCGGAGCATCTCCGATTATGGCAGAAGCAATCGAGGAAGTGGAAGAGATCACGGCAATGTGTGATGGGCTTGTCTTGAATATGGGGATGCCGAACAGACAGAAGATAGAGGCAATGAAAAAAGCCGGAAAGCGGGCAAATGCACTTCATATTCCGGTTGTCTTAGATCCGGTTGGAGTCGGCGCATCGGCATTTCGAAGAGAAGCAGTATCCGAGCTGTTAAAAGAAGTCAGATTTACTGTCATTCGTGGAAACTTCTCAGAGATTCGGACGTTGATGTGTGGAGTGTGTGGCACGAGAGGGGTAGATGCAGAGCCTACAGATCTGATGGGGGAGAAGAATCTGTATCAGAACGTAAAAACGGTAACTGCATTTGCAGAAAAGAGTGGTGCGATTGTGGTGGCAACGGGAAAGAACGACATTGTATCGGATGGAAGAAAAGCATATTGGATTCAAAACGGACATTCAATGATGCAAACAGTCACCGGAGTAGGATGTCAGCTCTCAGCGCTGGCTGCGGCGTATGTGGCTGCGAATCCGAAGCATACACTGGAGGCGGTGACAGCGGCGGTCAGTGCGATTGGAGTTTGTGGAGAGTTGGCGTATGAACGCATGAGTGATCTGGATGGAAATGCATCTTATCGTAATTACCTGATTGATGCAGTTTATCGGTTGGATGGAAAGAAGCTTGAGTGCTTGGCTCGAGTAGAAAAAGTAAATGAAAATGGAGAGAAAAGTAATGAGATGTAGACCGGAGATGATGCGATTATATGCGGTGACAGACCGTGCATGGACAAAGAAAAAGTCCTTGATCGAGCAGGTGGAGGAGGCAATTTGCGGAGGTGCAACCTGCATACAGCTGCGGGAGAAAAACCTTGATGAGGAAGCATTTTTGCGGGAAGCGATAGAGATGCAAAAGCTGTGTGAGACCTATCAGGTTCCGCTGATTATCAATGATCATGTAGAGATTGCGAAACAATGCAAAGCAGCAGGAGTGCATTTGGGACAAAAAGATATGGAAGCGGGGAGAGCACGGGAGATACTTGGACCCAAAATGATTCTTGGAGTGTCAGCAAGGACGGTGGAACAGGCGGTGCAGGCAGAGCGCGCCGGAGCAGATTATCTCGGTGTGGGAGCCGTATTTCAAACGAGTACCAAGACCGATGCAAAAGAAATTTCCCATGCGATATTGAAGGAGATCTGTGAGAGTGTGAACATTCCGGTTGTCGCAATCGGCGGCATCGGAAAACAGAATATAGAAGCGCTTGCAGGCAGCGGCATCGCAGGAGTGGCGCTCGTGTCGGCCGTTTTTGCAGCGGAAGATATTGAGCAGGAGTGTCGGGGACTATTAAAACAAATAGAAAGAATCGTGTGAGGTGAAGAGAGAATGAAAACAGCATTGACAATTGCAGGAAGTGATTCCAGTGGAGGAGCCGGTATTCAGGCGGATTTGAAGACGATGATCATGAACGGTGTATTTGGGATGAGTGCGGTAACTGCATTGACTGCTCAGAATACAACCAAAGTGACAGGAATCATGGAAGTGCCGCCAGAGTTTTTGGAAAAGCAGATTCAGGCGGTATTTGAAGATATTCGACCGGATGCGGTGAAGATCGGCATGGTTGCAAGCAGTGAACTGATCAGTACGATTGCAGGATGCCTGAAAAAATATGGGGCAGACAATATCGTTGTGGATCCGGTTATGGTTGCGACGAGCGGTTCTAAGTTGTTAAAAAATGATGCGGTTCATACGTTGGAGTGTGAATTGCTGCCATTAGCGACACTTGTTACACCAAATATTCCGGAGGCAGAGATTTTAGCGGATATGAAGATCACAACTCGGGAAGATATGATTGTGGCAGCTAAAAAAATCGGTGACAGATATCGCTGCTCGATATTGCTGAAAGGCGGACATAATTTAAACGATGCAAGCGATCTTTTCTATAGGGAAGGAGTTGTTCGGTGGTTCGAGGGAAAGAGGATTGAGAATCCGAATACACACGGAACGGGTTGTACGTTATCCAGTGCGATTGCCTCCAATCTTGCGAAAGGATTTTCGCTGGAGACATCGATACAAAGAGCAAAGGAGTATATTTCCGGTGCGCTGAAGGCGATGCTTGATCTGGGAAAAGGAAGTGGTCCGATGAACCATGGATTTGATTTACAAGGAAAATTTGTGAAGGAGGAAAATTAAGATGTACCATACACAGATGGAAGCAGCAAGAAAAGGAATTATCACAAAAGAGATGAAAATTGTTGCGAAAAAGGAGTTTCGGACAGAGGAGGAAATACGTGATCTCGTTGCAAAAGGACAGGTGGCAATCTGTGCTAACAAACGACATACTTGTCTTGACCCAAACGGAGTAGGTTCTGCGCTTCGTACAAAGATCAATGTCAATCTTGGCGTGTCAAAAGACTGCAAGGATTATGACGTAGAGATGGAAAAAGTGATGGCGGCGGTTAATATGGGAGCAGAGGCGATCATGGATCTGTCTTCTCATGGAGACACACAGCCATTTCGAAGAAAACTTACCAGTGAATGTCCGGCGATGATTGGAACGGTTCCGGTTTATGACAGTGTCATTCACTATCAGAGAGATCTTTCAACATTGAGCGCAAAAGATTTTATCGATGTCATCCGGCTTCATGCGCAGGACGGTGTGGATTTTGTGACACTTCATTGTGGAATTACGAGAAAGACGATTGAGCAGATCAAAAAGCATAAAAGGAAAATGAATATTGTTTCGCGTGGAGGTTCTCTTGTGTTTGCATGGATGAGTATGACCGGAGAAGAAAATCCATTTTACGAATATTATGATGAAATTCTGGAAATCTGCAGGGAGTATGATGTGACAATCTCGCTTGGAGATGCCTGTCGTCCGGGATGCCTTGCAGATGCAAGTGATGTTTGCCAGATCGAGGAGCTGGTTCGGCTTGGAGAGTTGACGAAACGTGCGTGGGAAAAAGACGTTCAGGTGATGGTGGAAGGACCGGGACATATGCCTCTTGATCAAATTGAGGCGAACATGAAGCTGCAGCAGACAATCTGTATGGGGGCGCCATTTTATGTACTGGGACCGCTTGTGACGGATATCGCGCCTGGATATGACCATATCACTTCGGCGATCGGCGGCGCGATTGCTGCCTCAGCGGGGGCGGCGTTCCTTTGTTATGTCACGCCGGCTGAACATTTGGCTCTTCCGAATGTGGAAGATGTCAAACAGGGGATCATAGCCTCCAAGATCGCAGCTCATGCGGCGGACATCGCAAAGCATATTCCGCATGCAAGAGATCTGGACGATCAGATGGCAGATGCAAGAAGAACATTCGATTGGGAGAAACAGTGGGAGTGTGCCATTGATCCCGAGACTGCAAAGCGCATTCGCGATGAGAGAAAGCCGGAAATCGAGGAGAGCTGCTCGATGTGTGGGAAATTCTGCGCGGTCAGAAGTATGAATAAAGCGCTGAATGGAGAGCATATTGACATTTTGTAGTTCGGTATTGATTTGGAAAATGAACATCTTTAAACTTCATTTAAGGTTGACATATTATATTCTTGCTATCATGAAACAAAAGAGGAGGAATGAGTGATGCGTTTATTGCTTGCAGAGGATGAAAAACCATTATCAAAGGCACTTACAGCAATTTTAGAAAGAAATAATTATTCCGTAGATGCGGTCTATGACGGTGAGGAGGCTTTGGAATATTTGGATGCAGACAATTACGATGGTGTGATTTTGGATATTATGATGCCGAAAGTAGATGGCATTACGGTATTAAAGACGATTCGAAATCGTGGAAATCTGATTCCTGTCTTACTGTTGACGGCAAAGTCAGAGGTTGATGATAAGGTGGCGGGGCTGGATGCCGGAGCAAATGATTATCTGGCGAACCCTTTTCATTCGAAAGAATTGCTTGCGCGGATACGGGCGATGACAAGAACCCAGACAGCACAGGCAGATTCCAAGCTTCAGATTGGAAATGTCACGTTAGACCGAGCGACTTTTGAGCTTTCCACACCGGCGGGAAGCTTTCGGCTGGCGAATAAAGAGTTTCAAATGCTGGAATTGATGATGAGCAATCCGAGTCACTTGATTTCCGCAGAACGGTTTATGGAGAAAATCTGGGGATATGACAGTGAAGCGGAGGTGAATGTAGTATGGGTCTATATTTCTTATCTAAGAAAGAAACTGACTGCGCTGCATGCCAATATTCAGATTAAGGCAACAAGAAATGTGGGATATTCTTTGGAGGAAGTCAAATGATAAAGAAACTGCGTATGAAATTGATCATTGCATCTATGATCTCATTGTTGGCAGTATTGCTGATTATAGAAGGAATTGCGGGAGCATTGAACTACAATAGAATTGTTGCGGAGGCAGATCAGACGTTGGAGATTTTAGAAGAAAATAACGGAAAATTTCCGGATGTTCCACCGCCTGAGAAGCCGAGTGAAAAAAAGAAAGAGGGCAGAATGTCATCTGAGCTTCCATATGAAGCCAGATATTTTTCAGTACTGCTTGACAGTGAAGGGGAAGTGCTCACAACAGATACAGGAAAGATTGCCAGAATTGATACTTCTGATGCGGTAGAGTATGCGAAAAAAGTCTTAAAGAGTGGAAAAGAACGAGGATTTTTGGAGGGGTATCGATATGTTGTAGTGAATTCTGATTCCGAAGTGAGAGTGATTTTTCTGGATTGCAGCAGAAATCTTTCTACGTTTCAGAATTTTATTGTCACAGCAGTCGTGGTCTCCACCGCCGGTCTTTTGGCAGTACTTATCTTGATGATATTTCTGTCGGCACGGATTGTAAAGCCGTTCTCGGAAAACTATGAAAAGCAGAAACGTTTTATCACAGATGCCGGACACGAGTTGAAGACACCGCTCACGATCATAGATGCGGATGCGGAAGTATTGGAGATGGATTTTGGAGAAAATGAGTGGTTGAGTGATATCCAAAGCCAGACAAGGCGCCTTGCAGACCTTACAAATAACCTGATTTTGTTATCGAGAATGGAAGAGGAGCGGACGAAAGAATTGATGGTGGATTTTCCGTTGTCGGATGTAGCGGAAGAGACTGTCGGGACATTTCAGGCGCTGGCAAAGACACAAAATAAGGTATTGGAGAGTAATATCACACCAATGATTGCAATGAAAGGAGATGAGAAGGCTATCCGACGCCTGATCACCATTCTTTTGGACAATGCAGTGAAATACGCAAAGGAGAATGGACGTATATCGGTGACATTGGAAAAGCAGAAAAAACGGATTCGTTTGTCCGTATTTAACACGACAGAACAGATTTCCAAAGAGCATATGGAGCATTTGTTTGATCGATTCTATCGAACAGACAGGTCAAGAAATTCTGAGACAGGAGGATATGGACTGGGACTTTCCATTGCAGCCGCTACAGTGGAAGCACATAGAGGGAAGATTACAGCGACAACGGAAGATGAAAAATCCTTGTTGATCACAGTTATATTTCCGATTTCATAAAACGAGAGTTTGTTTGCAAAAATGCAGACAGGCTCTTTTTTTGTCTGTAAAAGTATTTAAAAAAAGAAGTTAAATATTTTTAAGTTTGTTTAAGGTTCGTTGCGTATAGTATGTTTAACGAAATGAGAGAGGAGTAATGATTATGGCTTATCAAGCGACTTTTAAACGTTATGAATTAAAATATCTGCTGACACGGCAGGAAAAGCAAAATGTACTGAAAAGTATGGCAGAGCATATGAAGCTGGATGATTATGGGCGAACAACCATACGAAATATTTATTTCGATACAGACACATACCGGCTGATTCGTCATTCTTTGGAAAAACCGGTTTATAAAGAAAAATTACGTGTCCGCAGCTATCAGCCGGCAGGACCGGACGATCCGGTGTTTGTAGAATTAAAGAAGAAATACAAATCGGTTGTCTACAAACGAAGATTGGTATTGCCGGAGGCGCAGGTGATGAGGTGCTTTGAACACGGAAAACCACTTCCGATTCATTCACAGATCGGGGAGGAGATTGCATATTTTTGGGATTATTATGAAACGCTTCATCCGACTGTATTTCTTACCTATGAAAGAGAAGCGTACTATGCGCTGGATGGAAGCGATTTTCGAGTGACATTTGATGAAAATATCCTTTATCGGGAGGAAGATATTTCACTTGGAAGTAAGATATATGGCACACCGATATTAGGAGAGAATCAGACACTGATGGAGATCAAGACATCGGGTGGGATACCACTTTGGATGAGCGAGACACTTACAAAAAATACATTATTTAAAACATCTTTTTCGAAATACGGAACTGCATATCAGCAGATGATGGATGAAAAAGTGCAGAGAGGAGTTCAATATGCTTAATAATATGTTTCAGGGGATTTTTGATACGGAGATGACAACGGTGATTGCGGTGCCGGATTTTCTGCTTTGTGTAGGATGTGCGCTGGTGATTGGATTAATTTTGGCAGGAGCCTATATGTATGGGACACGATATACAAAGAGTTTTGTTGCAACACTTGCGGTACTGCCGGCGATTGTCTGTGTTGTCATCATGATGGTAAATGGAAATGTAGGAGCAGGAGTTGCGGTAGCAGGGGCATTCAGTCTGGTTCGTTTCCGGTCGGTACCGGGATCCGCAAAAGAGATCGGAGCTATTTTCCTTGCAATGGGAACCGGTCTGGTAGCAGGGATGGGATATCTTGGATATGCATTTCTCGTTGCAGTAATTTTAGGAGGAGTGACCTTACTATATAATAAGGTGGATTTTGGAGCAGGGAAAAAAGCTGCATTATATAAGACATTACATATTACGATTCCGGAAAATTTGGACTACACAGGTGTATTTGACAAAATCTTAAAACAATATACAAAAACGTATGAGGTGGTGCAGGTAAAGACAACCAACATGGGAAGTTTGTTTAAGCTTACCTATAATATTACATTAAAAAATGCGGAGGAAGAAAAGGCATTGATTGACGCACTTCGGTGCAGAAATGGAAACCTTGAGATTTCCGTATCGAAACAGGAGACAATTATTGGTGAACTATAGGAGGGATGCATATGAAAAGAAAGGTAGTATTGGCATTTTTACTGACTGGAGCACTGGTTCTTTCCGGATGCAGCAAGACAAATAGCAGCAACGAAACATCATCTGGCAGTACGAGCACGGATTCATCAGCACAAGGCATCGATGTCTCAAATATGTTCTCAGACCGAGATAAAGAGATTGGATATGATGAGGAAAACAGTACAGTGATCAAACTTTCCGATGATAGTACGACATGTGATTCCGATGCGGTCCAGATATCCGGAAACACAGTGACGATCATCGACGAGGGTACTTATATTCTTTCAGGAACGCTGACCGATGGTATGGTGATCGTAGATGCGGAAGATACCGATAAAGTCCAGCTTGTGTTAAATGGAGTGGATATTACAAGTGCAGAATCTGCAGCTATTTATGTCCGTGAGGCAGATAAGGTGTTTATCACGACGGCGAGTGATTCTAAAAATACACTCACGAATGGAGGTACATACACTGCAATTGACGACAACAATATCGACGCTGCGATTTTTCAAAATCAGATCTGACGTTAAACGGCGCCGGTTCTCTGACAATTACAGCAAAGGCGGGACACGGTGTCGTGTCAAAGGATGACCTTGTACTTACCAGCGGAACATATCAGATTGACGCGGCATCACATGGACTATCCGGAAAAGACAGTGTCCGCATCGCCAGCGGAAGTTATACAATTGTATCCGGAAAAGATGGAATTCATGCGGAAAATGCAGATGACACCAGCCTTGGATTTGTCTATCTGGCAGACGGAACATTTGATATCACATCTGACGGTGATGGAATCAGCGCAGGAAATTGGCTTCAGGCAGATGGTGGTGTCTACACGGTCAAAGCAGGAGGTGGCAGTGAAAATGTTCAGAAAAGTGACGGAGAATGGCAGTTTGGACCTGGACAGAAGACAGAGAGTACCGATACGACAGAGGAAGATACTGTCAGCATGAAAGCAATCAAGGCGGCAGGAGAACTGATTCTGAAAGGCGGAAAGTATTCTTTGGACAGCGCGGATGACACGATTCATTCCAATGCAAATGTCACAATCAGTGATGGGGAATTTACACTTGCTTCCGGTGATGACGGAATTCATGCAGATTCAGCGACAACCATTTCCGGAGGAACTATTGATATTACAGAAAGTTATGAGGGAATTGAAGGGCTCAGCATTGATATTACAGGCGGTGAAACTTATGTGTCAGGTCCGACAAATGATGGAAACAGTGCGTTAGATTACAACGGAACAGGAACAGTCACAGGAGGAATCTTTATTGCTGCCGGTTCATCCGGAATGGCGGAGAATTTCGGAGATTCTTCTACACAGGGAGTCATGATGGTTACAGTGGATTCTCAGGCAGCAGGAAGTGCGGTTTCTCTTTCGGACAGCAGCGGAAATGAACTTGTGTCATGGACTCCGGAGAAAGAATACAATTCTGTTATCATCAGCTGTCCGGAAATTACAACAGGACAGGAGTATACATTGACAACAGGAAGTGATACGACACAGATTACGATGGACAGTATTGTCTATGGCTCAGGAAGTGGAATGGGAGGCAACCCAGGAAATGGTGGAGCGCAAGACAATGGAGGTGGTCCGGGAAATAACGGAGATATGGGACAAAAACCAGATGACGGCAATGGAATGGGCAACGCTCCGGGAGATGGTGGAAACATGGGAACACCTCCGGAAAAAAGTTAATAATTATAATAAAGAAGGAAGGTGATAGAAATGCAAAACAGACGAGTTGCTTTGATACCGGCTTATCAGCCAAATTCGGATATGGCACAGCTGGTGCAGGAGATCAAAGATACTGGATTTCAAATTGTTGTGGTAGACGATGGAAGTTCACCCGAAAAGGAGGAAGTGTTTCGAATGGCTGCGAAAAATGCAGTCATTCTCAAACATAATGAAAACCGGGGAAAAGGACGGGCATTGAAGACAGGATTGGATTATATTTATTCGAAGTTTTCGGCAGACTGTGTTGTAGTTACAGTAGATGCTGATGGTCAACACAAGCCAAATGATGTGGAAAGAGTCTGCAAAGAAGCAGAAACCCATGCAGGCTGTTTGATACTTGGAAGCAGAAAAATGAAGGGAGATATTCCACTGCGGAGCAGATTCGGTAACACAGTGACTCGTCTGGTCTATCAGCTTTTTACAAAAATTCGGGTATATGACACACAGACAGGACTTCGAGCTTTTGAAGGAGCACTGATTCCAAAGTTTTTGGGAATCGTGGGAGAACGCTATGAATATGAAATGAATGTGCTGTTAGAATGTTCAGGATGCCATATTCCAATCAAAGAGATCTCGATTGAGACGGTGTATTTAGATAATAATTCGTCTTCCCATTTTGATACACTAAAAGATTCTTATCGCATCTACAAGGAAATTCTGAAATTCTCAGCGGCGTCGTTTGGAAGCTTTTTGATTGATTACGGAATGTACAGCCTGTTGACTGCGATAACGGCGACCGGATTTGCAAATGGTGGTGCGGTAGCTTTTTCAAACATAGGGGCAAGAATAGTAAGCGCAGTATTTAATTATATGGTCAATCGCAATATGGTGTTTCAAAGCAAAGAAAATCCGGTAAAATCGGCGCTGAAGTATTTTACACTTGCAGTTGGAATTCTGGTGGGAAACACAATTACGCTGGAGATACTGGTCAATGCAATCGGAATGAACCATTATGTTGGTAAACTGTGTACCGAATTTATATTTTTCTTTGCAAGCTGGTTTATACAAAGTCATTTTATTTTTCAAAAGAAGGAGGAATAGTATGCATCTATTCAAAAAACATTGGTGGGGAATGATTAGCAGTGTCATTTTGATTGCATTTACCGGATATATGCTCATGGATACATTTCTGCTTACAAAAGTCTATGTCGTTGCCGATGATAAAAAGGAAAACAAAAGTGATAATGATACGGAAAATGAGCAGCAGGAGGCTGTTTCGACAGGGACAACGTACAGTGACGACAATATACAGATTACGCTGACAGAATATCGGGAAAATGACACCACCGTTTATGTGGCAGATGTTGTGCTCTCCTCACCGGAATATTTGCAGACAGCATTCGCGCAGAGCAGTTATGGGCGAAATGTGACAGAGAAAACATCTGAGATGGCACAAGATGCGGGCGCGATTTTGGCAATCAACGGAGACTATTATGGAGCGCAGAAGAAGGGATATGTGATCCGTGATGGCGTATTGTATCGGGATACGGCAAAAACAGACCAGCAAGATTTGGTAATCTATGAAGATGGGACAATGAAAATTATCTCGGAAGATGAGGTGACGGCAGAAGAATTGCTGGAAGAAGGG
>ERZ772877.804-NODE-804-length-18311-cov-2.92375_pt1 | contig 18311 bp, 14 predicted proteins | sample MGYA00580583_ERZ772877 | MGnify/ENA primary metagenome ERZ772877 (study PRJEB29015, sample SAMEA2737661) | human gut metagenome | biome: human gut; feature: human-associated habitat; material: faeces | place: China | collected 2012 ... | reverse complement strand
GGATACCGGCTTTCTATATTTCAGATACTATATTTCAGATACCATATTTACCTATTTATTTCCATTAAGGTATTCATCAATTCCTCTTGCACCTGCGCGGCCTGCCTCCATGGCAAGGATTACGGTTGCAGCGCCTGTTACGGCATCGCCGCCTGCATATACGCCTTCCTTGGTGGTCTTGCCGTTGCTCTCATCTGCAATGATACATTTCCACTTGTTGGTCTCAAGGCCTTCTGTGGTGGAAGAAATCAGTGGGTTTGGAGAGGTTCCAAGGGACATGATGACAGCATCCACATCAATGGTGTAATCCGATCCGGCAACCTCTACCGGTCTGCGGCGGCCTGATGCATCCGGCTCGCCCAGTTCCATCTTGCGCACTACCATTCCCTTAACCCAGCCGTTGTCGTCGGTCAGAATCTCTACCGGATTGGTCAGCAGATTGAAGATAATTCCCTCTTCTTTTGCATGATGTACTTCCTCCACACGGGCGGGCAGCTCAGCTTCGCTTCTTCTGTACACTACATGCACCTCTGCGCCCAGACGGAGTGCTGTTCTGGCAGCATCCATGGCAACGTTTCCGCCGCCTACAACTGCTACCTTCTTGCCCAGGTAGATTGGCGTATCGTAATCATCACGGAAGGCCTTCATCAGGTTGCTTCTGGTCAGATACTCGTTGGCAGAGAATACACCGTTGGCGTTCTCACCTGGAATTCCCATGAACTTGGGAAGTCCTGCGCCGGAACCGATGAATACGGCCTTAAAGCCTTCCTCATCCATCAGCTCGTCTATGGTCACGGATTTACCGATGATAACATTGGTCTCAATCTTAACGCCCAGTTTCCTTACGTTGTCGATTTCAGGCTGTACCACGCCGGACTTTGGAAGACGGAATTCAGGAATTCCATATGTAAGCACGCCGCCTGGCTCATGAAGGGCTTCAAAAATGGTTACTTCGTATCCCATCTTTGCAAGGTCGCCTGCGCAGGTAAGTCCTGCAGGGCCGGAACCGATTACAGCTACCTTGATGCCGTTGGTTTTCTCTGGCTTAGCCGGTACGAATCCATTTTCCCTGGACCAGTCTGCCACGAAACGCTCCAGCTTTCCGATGGAAATAGGCTCGCCTTTGATGCCGCGGATACATTTGCCTTCGCACTGGCTCTCCTGAGGGCATACACGTCCGCATACTGCGGGAAGGGCGCTGGATTCTGCTATGGTATTTGCTGCATCCTCAAATTTTCCTTCTTTTACTTCTGCAATGAACTTTGGTATATTGATGGCAACCGGGCATCCCTGGATACATTTTGCATTCTTACAGTTAATGCAGCGGGAAGCTTCTTCCTGAGCTTCTTCCTGGTTATATCCCAGACATACTTCCTTAAAATTCGTTGCCCTCTCCTTTGGGTCCTGTTCCCTTACGGGTATCTTCTTTAATACGTCCATTATTCCTCACCTCCGCAGTTTCCGCATCCGCCGTGATGGGTAGCACCCTCACGCAGCCTTAAGATGGCTCTGCCCTCTTCTGTCTTGTACATCTGCTGGCGCTTCATGGCCTGGTCGAAATCTACCAGATGGCCGTCAAACTCAGGTCCGTCCACACATGCGAACTTCACTTCCCCGCCAACGCTTACACGGCAGGCGCCGCACATTCCTGTGCCGTCCACCATGATTGGGTTCATGCTGACGATGGTTGGGATTCCCAGCTCCTTGGTGAGCTTGCAGACAAATTTCATCATAATCATAGGTCCGATGGCAACACAGACATCGTACTTCTTGCCCTGGTTCTCCACCAAATCCTTGACAACGTCGGTTACCATGCCCTTGCGCACATAGGAACCGTCATCTGTGGTAATGTAGAGGTTTCCTGCAACAGATCTCATTTCCTCTTCCAAAATCAGCATGTCCTTGGTCTTGGCGCCTTCCACCACATCCACGTCAATGCCGCGCTCTTTCAGCCATTTTACCTGTGGGTAAACAGGCGCGCTTCCCACGCCGCCGGCTACAAAGAGATAACGTCTCTTCTTTACTTCCTCCAGGTCATCCTTCACGAATTCGGAAGGCTGTCCCAGGGGACCTACGAAATCTGCGAAGCTGTCTCCGGCCTTCAGTCCGGCCATACGCTCTGTGGATGCTCCCACAATCTGGAACACGATGGTTACCAGGCCCTTCTCACGGTCGTAGTCACAGATGGTTAACGGGATTCTCTCTCCTACTTCGTCCATCTTGACAATTACAAATTCGCCTGGTTGACAGGCCCTGGCTATACGCGGTGCTTCCACGTCCATCAGATATATCTTATCTGCCAGGCATTCTGATTTTACAATCTTATACATGGTTCTCCTCCTAGTAATATATACTCGCGTCCTCAGCTGGATTTCGCCGCGCATCCGGACGTGACATTCATTGTTATTCCACCCGGATCTGGTAGCTCTTCTGCCAGTTTTCCCATCCGGGCAACGATATGATTCCCCTTCTGTCCTTCAATTCCCCCTTATATCCATCTGATGCGCAGATACCGTACCATGGTTCCAGACATACAAAGGGATGGGTGGCCTCCATTGTCCATATTCCCAAATATGGGAAATCGCTGCATTCCAACGTCACATAGGGGCTTCCATCCACCATCAGGCTCACGCTGCTGACCTGTGCTTCATCAAACATATAGGTAAGAGCTGTATCGAAAAATCCTTTTGTCAGCGGCACCCGGCCCTCTGACAGCTTCAAATTTCCCTGAAGTTCTTCCTTCTCATAGCCGTTTGCATTAGGCGCAAGATAATGGAGACAATCCGTAAACTGTCCCTCCCTGCACCCTCTCCGGTTAAACTCAAAGGTGAAATCGTATATGTTTTTCCCTTCCGGCACCTGAAAAGCAGGATGTCCGCCCATCATAAACAGCATCTCGCCTGAATCCGTATTGGCAACCTTCCACATAACCTCGATGGTTCTGCCTTCCAGCCTGTGACCAATCTCCACCTCGAAATGGAACGGATACTTTTCATATGTCTCCGGCGTGTCCTTCAAACGGAACCAGCATTCGTCCATATCACAGAGAAGAGGTTCAAAATCCATATCCCTTGCAAAGCCGTGGGGCGTCATGCCGTATTCTTTCCCATCATGGACATACGCTCCCTCATAACATTTTCCCACAAACGGAAAAAGCACAGGGGCGTGTCTGTTCCACACAGACGGTTCAGCGCACCAAAGCACTTCGCGGTCCGCTTTCTTGTCATAAATCCTGGTAAGTTCTGCACCGCGGCGGGCAACAGTAACTAGAAGCTCATCATTTTCAAGTGTAAATAATGTTCCATCCTGTTTCACTATATATTCCCCCGTTCTCCTGTTTTTTAAGAAGCTTGTGAGAATTTACCCTCGCACAAGCTTTATATTAACATTTTCTGCTTCATGTTACAACCGGTTTTTAAATTTTTTCAAAAATTATTTTCTTTTTTTCAGCGTGTTGAACAATTTTTTTATTACTTTTTTCTCCGGAACCTCCGGAAGGTATAACAGAGGTCAAAATAGGTCTGTTCGTCCCCCTCTTCCGCCAGATACCATCCCTCTTCCTCTTCCAAATCAGGAAAGTATGCATCCCCGTCATAGGTATAATCAATACTGGTCACATGGGCCGTTGTGCAATAGGGAAGGAACTGCCGGTAAACGCTCTCCCCTCCTATGATATAGATATCACCTTCATCGTAATCCTTAAGCGCCTTAAGCGCCTCCTCCAGGCTGTGGCAGACCACTGCGCCCTTTACTTTATACTGCATATCATGGGTCAGGACAATATTTACCCGGTTTCCAAAGGGCTGTCCTCCCGGCAGTCCCTCCAGGGTCCTGCGCCCCATGACCACCACCTTGCCGGCCGTCTCCTTAAGGAACATCTGCCGGTCGGCCGGAATCGTCACCAGTGGCCTGCCGTCCTTGCCGATGGCCCAATGCCTGTCCGCTGTCACGCAAAGATTCAATATCCCCTCACCTTACCCTTCTGTATATTCTGAATTCAAAGGAAATGCCCTCATGCTCCCTGCCATCGCTGACCGACTCCAGTTTCCAGTTTTCATCCTGATCCAGATTTTCAAAATCCGTGTCCACCTCAAAGGTCCTGTGGATGTAGGTCACATATGCCTTATTGCAGTAGGGAAGAAACTCCCTGTATATCATGCCCCCGCCGATGATGAACACATCATCCTCATTACAGTCCTTTAATGCCTCCAGCACATCCTCCGCCCTGTGGTACACCTGCACACCCTCTGGACAAAACCATATTTACGCGGTTCTTCAGGGGCTTTCCACCGGGAAAGCTCTCCAGGGTCCTGCGTCCCATGACCACGGTCCTGCCACTGGTGGTCTCTCTGAAATACTTCATATCCTCCGGGAGATGCGCAAGGAGACCGCCGTCCTTACCTATTCCCCATTTCTCATCCACTGCAACAATCAGATTCATATGTGAATACCTCCCATTTTCTTCCAGGTATCTGTTTATCCCTGTCCCGTTCACCGGTCTTGACCGATTATATCATGAAACCCATTGAAAGAAAAGGTGTCCTCTGTTATAATGATTCCATATTTAAAATGGAGGACAATGAACATGAGCTACGCAGACCAGATATTCATACAAAACTGCAACGATATATTAGAACACGGCGTCTGGGATACAGACTATGACGTGCGTCCGGTATGGGAGGACGGCACCCCGGCCCACACCATCAAGCGCTTTGGCATCGTGAACCGCTACGATCTTACCAGGGAATTTCCCGTCATCACCCTGCGGCGCACTGCCTTTAAGTCGGCAGTGGACGAGCTTCTGTGGATATGGCAGAAAAAATCCAACAACATCCATGACCTGAACAGCCACATCTGGGATTCATGGGCAGATGAGAACGGCAGCATAGGCAAGGCCTACGGCTACCAGCTGGGTGTAAAGCACCATTATAAGGAAGGGGATTTTGACCAGGTAGACCGCATCCTGTATGACCTGAAGCACAATCCCTTAAGCCGCCGGATCATGTCCAATATCTACAACCACCATGATCTATGCGAAATGAACCTCTATCCCTGCGCCTACAGCATGACCTTCAATGTCTCCGGTAATACCCTGAACGGTATCTTAAACCAGCGCTCCCAGGATATGCTGACAGCCAACAGCTGGAACGTATGCCAGTATGCGGTCCTGCTCCACATGCTGGCGCAGGTAAGCGGCCTGAAACCCGGCGAATTGGTCCATGTTATTGCAGACGCCCATATCTACGACCGGCATATACCCATGGTGGAGGAGTTGCTGAAACGGGAGCCTTACCCAGGTCCAACCCTGTCCATGGACACTTCCATCCAGAATTTCTATCAGTTCACCACTGACAGCTTCCGGCTGGAACATTATCAGTATCACACCTTTAGCGGGAAGATTCCTGTGGCTATATAGGCAGGCTGTATAAGCAAAGCATAGAGACAGACGATAAAAAGCCCAGAGAATAAAAAATGATATGAAAGACGGATGGACCTCTCCTCGTTCCATCCGTCTTTCGTTTCACATCCTGTCTTCAATTCTTATTTAAGCCATCCTATATCCAATCAATGAAAGATATTATAAATACCGGCCAATGCCAGCAAAGAGGAAACCGCCACCATTGCCACCGACCACAGGAACATGGTGGCAAATGCCTTTTCATTATCAAACCCATCCCGCAGAATAGGATCGCCTGCTATGGATGAGATAATCAACCCTCCCACGCTGGATGCCGGGCTGAAACACGCGCTGCTGGAACCGATCAACATAGCGCTTAACAGGCCTATCTGGGTAAGACCTCCGCCTATCTCCTCCACCAGTTCCTCCACCGTTGGAGTCAGGGTCGGCACCACCACTCCCAGCGTGGAGGAAAACCAGGACATAACGCCTGCCGTCATGCAGGACGCCCCGGACGCTGTCACGGAGTTCGTGAAGGCCGCGATAACCTTAGTCAGTATCTCGATTCCTCCGGATGTTATAACCATATTCATTAGTACGCCCACGCCTGTTACCATGATAATGGTATTCCAGGGAACCGAGTGGAACGCTGTCTTTTCATCAATCACACCTGCCGCAATCAGACAAACGGAGACTGTCAATGCCACCAGACCGGAATCCAGTCCCAGAGCCATGATGCAGATTATCATTATCACAAGTCCTACCAGGGCCACCCACTGCTTTGGGGACAGCGGCTCTATCTCCAGACGTACAGTCCCTGTTTTCTTTGTCCTGTAGCCCCTGAAAAAGACAAATGCCAGGGATGCAATGATAAACATGGCAATGGTCATATTGATTGTAAGAGACATGAGGCCCCCGTCTATTCCCTGTTTTGCCAGCAGATTTAATACAATATTTCCATCCGGTGACACCCTGGTATACCTTCCGGCCTGCGCTCCTGCATTTCCTATGATCATAAGCATTAGCGGGTCATAACCAGTGGCATGGATAACAGGAATCGTAATACCGCATATAAATGCCAGGCCTGCAAAGCCTCCTGCCAAAGCCGAAACACACCATGCTGACAAAAACAGAATGACAGGCACCATCCACATCATCTTTCCGAATACATTGATCAGCCGGCGCATAACCTGTTCCAGGCAGCCGTTAGTGGTAATGATTCCAAACAACAGGGTCAGGCCGAACAACGTAATGAAAAGCGAGGAACTGTAACCAGCCACAATCTCCTTTGTCGTATAATCCCCGCTGACATATCCCAGAATAACCGCGGCAGCCATGGCCAATACCCCTACGTTCAGCTTTCTGAAAAAACCAATGGCGATCACCGCAACCAGTATCAATAATGCTACAATCCCAATATTCATAGATTACCCCACATCTCCCCATCGTTCCATGGCACGGTCCACAAAGGCCGCGCAGCTGCCCGCATAATTTGCAGGCTCCAGCAGTTCCTCCAGTGTCTCCCTGTTAATCTTACTGGTGACACGGCAATCCTCCAGCAAAACATCCAAAAGCATCCTGTCCTCCTCAAACGCTTTCATGGAGCCGTCGTAAATGACATCATGTGCATTCTGCCTCCCCAGATAATGGCCCAGGTTTAACATAGCCCTTTCTGATACAATCAGGCCCTTTGTCATATAGAGATTCTTTCGGATCCTGTCCTCATGCACAATCATGTTTTCCAGAATGATTTTCAGCATGGCAATCGCTCCATCCAACATAATACATATCTGTGGAATATAACTCCATTCTGTCTGCCAAAACGACATATCCCTCTCATGCTCCTGAATCATGGCTCCAAAGCTTAAGGCAGCATTGGCCTGCACGATGCGGACCGTGGCCAATATATTTTCACATACCATGGGATTCCTTTTATGAGGCATGGTGCTGGAGCCCACCTTTCCCATGGCAAAGCTCTCCTCCAATTCACATATTTCCGTGCGCTCCAGGTTTATGAATTCATTGGAAATCTTTCCCACTGTTCCCGCAATCATTGCAACCGTTGAGGCGAACTCTGCAAAGCCATCTCTTGCCACATGCCATGTTGTGACCGGCACACTAAGTCCCAGGTTTTTACAATATCTTTCCTGTACGTTAAAGCCCTGGTCTCCCAGTGATGCCAGCGTGCCTGCCGCCCCTGCCAGCTGGCCCACCAGGTACCTGGACTTTCCCTCCTCCAGGCGTTCCAAATGCCTTCCGAATTCATCGGCCCAGATGGCTATTTTATATCCCAGTGTAATGGGGACTGCGTGCTGTCCGTGGGTCCTGCCTGCCATAACCAGATTCTGGTTCTCCTTTGCCCGTTTCAGACAGAGCCCCAGCAGCTCCTTTACCTGGGATGTCAGTATCCTGTGAGCGTCCTTGATCTGCAGTACTACGGCCGTATCCATGATATCCTGGGTTGTTGCCCCCCAGTGGATGTATCCTCCGGCCTTCTTTCCGCACACCTTTTCAAATCCGCGTATCTGGGGCATCAGCGGATGCGATGTTGTAAAGAAACCATTTCGCACCTCATCCATATTCATATTTTCCCATTTTGCGCACTCCCGGATATGCTCAGCTGCCTCCTTCGGCACAATTCCCAGCTCCGTTTCCGCCTCTGCCAGCGCCACCCATGCATTCAGCCAGTTCTGCATAAGCTGTTCATCTGAAAATACCGCCCTCATTTCCGGTGTTCCATATTGGTCCTTAAACATATCTGAATCTATAACAAATGATGCCATCCTAATCTCTCCTGTTCTGTTTTTCTCTATTTTCCCGCAACTCCGCTTTTCCTTGCCGCCTTTGCAACCGCCTCTGCCACTGCTTTTCCCACCCGCTCATCAAAAGCAGCGGGAATCACATATTCCTCCGTCAGCTCTTCCTCTGATATCAGACCGGCAATGGCTTTTGCTGCCGCTATCTTCATGTCGTCATTGATGTCTCTTGCCCTGACGTCAAATGTACCGCGGAAAATGCCAGGAAAGGCCAGGACGTTATTTACCTGGTTGGGATAATCACTGCGGCCGGTTGCCACAACCCTTGCCCCTGCTGCTTTTGCCTGCTCCGGATAAATCTCCGGCGTAGGATTGGCGCAGGCAAATATAATCGCATCCCCCGCCATGGAGGCCACCATCTCCTCTGTCAGGGTACCTGGGGCGCTGACACCAATAAACACATCGGCTCCTGCGATTACTTCTTTTAAAGTGCCTCTGCGGCATTCCCGGTTGGTGATTTCTGCTATCTCCGCCTTGACGGCATTCATGCCCTGTTCCCGCCCCTTGTACACAGCTCCGGTGCGGTCGCATAATGTCACGTCCTTTATTCCATATGTAAGCAGAAGCTTTGTGATGGATATGGCTGCCGCTCCTGCTCCGTTCAAAACCACCCTGACCTGATCCGGCCTTTTTCCCACCAGCCTCAGAGCATTGGCAAGCCCTGCCAGAGTGACCACTGCCGTTCCATGCTGGTCGTCGTGGAAAATAGGAATATCACAGATTTCCTTCAGCCGTCTCTCTATCTCAAAGCATCTGGGTGCCGAGATATCCTCCAGGTTAACTCCGCCGAAGCTTCCTGAAATCAGATGGATGGTTTTTACGATTTCATCCACATCCTTACTTTTAATACAGAGTGGAAAGGCATCTACATCCCCGAATGTTTTAAACAGAACGCATTTGCCCTCCATCACAGGCATTCCCGCCTCCGGTCCTATGTCGCCGAGCCCGAGTACGGCTGTTCCGTCCGTAACCACCAGGCACATGTTCCATCTTCTGGTCAGATCAAACGATTTTTCCACATCCTTCTGAATTTCCAGACAGGGCTGCGCCACGCCGGGTGTGTACGCCAGTGACAGGTCCTCCCGTGTCCTGACCGGAACCGTAGAAACCACCTCTATTTTGCCTCTCTTCTCATAATGCATTTTTAAACTTTCCGCTGCATAATCCCGCTTTGATTCTGTCATGTTTTCCCCTCATTCTTTTATCTGTTTCTTTGTTACCCGGCCGGATAAGTTATATTTATTATATCTATTGTACCGGAATCTGTACAATATCAATGATTAATGGAACCATAGTTCCTATCTATCCTGATAAAATAATATCAAATCATGGCTTCAGGACGAATGACCTGATCAAACTGTTCCCTGCTCATAAAACCCAGCTCCGCGCAGGCATCCCTCAGGGACATATTCTCCCTGTACGCTTTCTTTGCTGTCTTAGCCCCATTGTCATATCCTAAATATGGATTCAGTGCAGTGACCAGCATCAGCGAATTGTGAAGATTCCAGTCCATCCGTTCCCGGTTGGCCTTTATTCCGGACACGCAATTTTTGCAAAAGGAGTCTGTTCCATCTGCAAGCAGATTTACTGACTGCAGAAAATTGTAAATACACACCGGCATAAACACATTGAGTTCAAAATTCCCCTGAGAGGCTGCCAGCCCCACGGCCGTATCATTTCCCATGACCTGTACCGCTATCATGGTCATGGCCTCGCATTGGGTAGGGTTTACCTTGCCCGGCATAATGGAGCTTCCCGGTTCATTTTCCGGAATTGTAATCTCTCCCAGGCCGCAGCGGGGCCCGCTGGCAAGCCACCGTATGTCGTTAGCCATCTTCATCATATTAGCCGCCAGTGCCTTCAGGGCCCCATGGGCAAATACCAGGGCATCCCTGGAGGCAAGCCCGTGGAATTTGTTCTTTTCCGGTATAAAGGGTTTATCGGTAAGTTCAGACAATATTTTTATTGCTTCCTCCGAAAATCCCCGGGGCGTATTCAGCCCGGTTCCCACTGCCGTGCCTCCCAGAGCCAGCTCCCTTAGTCCGGGCAGGGATGCTTCTATCATAGACTTCCCCTTTTCTGTCATTTCCCTCCATCCGCTTATCTCCTGGGAAAATCCAATAGGTGTCGCGTCCTGAAGATGAGTCCTGCCGGTTTTTACGATTCCCCGGTTTTCTTCTTCCAGTCTCCTCAGCGTCCCGGTAAGCCCTGACAGCGCAGGCAGAAGCCGGTCCTCCATAGACATAACTGCGGCCAGATGCATGGCAGATGGAAATACGTCATTGGAGCTCTGCGACATATTTACATGGTCATTGGGGTGAAGCATGCTTTCTCCCGCCAGCCTGTTTCCCCTGTTGGCAATCACTTCATTTACATTCATATTGGTCTGGGTCCCGCTTCCCGTCTGCCAGACCGAAAGCGGAAAATTCCCGTCCAGCCGTCCATCCTCCAGTTCATCACATACCCTTATAATCAGGTCCCGGCGTCTGAGATCCAGTTTTCCCAGGTTGTAGTTGGCCATTGCCGCTGCTTTTTTCAGCATTCCCAATGCCCGGATAAGTTCCGGCGGCATCTTTTCACTCCCTATCCTGAAATTCTCATAGCTTCGCTGTGTCTGCGCGCCCCAGTACATATCTGCCGGCACCTTCATCTCCCCCATTGAATCCCGTTCCACACGATACTCCATAAAAATACCTCTTTCCTGTTTTTTTCCATTATAAAAAAAACTACCGCCCAAGAGAAATTCATACTTTCTATGGCACGATAGTTTTTGGCTATTATCCGGTTAAGAGCGGTATTTATTTGTCCTGATATCTTCCTATAAAATCAATGAACTTCCTGGCACTGCCCGAAAGGTATTTATTACGGTTCCACATCAGCCCTGTTTCAAACTCAATTGGCCGGGCAAACCGTTTTGCGGTTATCTTGGGATTGTCCCTGATGGCACTGACCTGGTCATCCAGCACAGCGGCAATTCCGCATTCCTGGGCTACCATGTCAAACACAGTGGATTGTTCCCTGACATAACGCAGGGATGGGTGTACCCCCGCCCTCTTCATGTTTTCCAAAAGCAGACGTTCCGTATAGGTAGAGCCCATGCGGTACATGATAATCGGCTCATTTTCCAGCATATCAATGGATATCATGGGCTGGGAGGCAAAGGGATGGCTGCAGGATACAATCATTTTCAGTTCTCCGCCCCGTATGGCCCTGGATTCAATCTCATCATCATGAATCAGATCAATTACCCCATACCCCACTTCCAGTTCTTCCTGCTTTAACAATGTCACTATATCCATAGTTCCCAAATCAGACAGTTCCAGTTCAATGTCAGGATATTCCTTTGGAAACTTCCTGAGAAGCACCTTCCACAGCCAGGATCCCACCGTGGAAGGGAATGCAGCCTTCAGATGCTTTTTGCCGGAAGGCTTCAAATCTTCCATGATTTCCTCCAGATCCCTTATCTCATCCAGAACTTTTTCACCTTTTGCAAGAAATATTTCCCCTGCCCCGGTAATGCGGATTCCTTTATTATCCCTCTCCATCAGCTTTATCCCCAGCTCATCTTCCAGCTTCTGGATTGCCACACTGATTGTAGGCTGGGAAACATGCAGCTCCTGTGCTGCCTTTGTATAATTCTTGTATCTGTTTACCGCGGAAAAGTACTCTATTTGCCTTAATTCCATCTGCCACTCCCCTCTTAGCGGACACTGCGTTTTCCTTTAAAACAACCCCTCATTCTTCTGCTCCAGCACTTTAATTCCATGGTAGAACATTTCATTATAAGGCGTAGGCACTCCCAGCTCACGGCCCATACGGATGATGGTGCCTCCGAACATTTCCACCTCGGTCTTGCGGCCTGCCTCAATGTCCTGGAGGGTGGACGGTTTATTTTTAGGAGGCACGTCCTTAAGCACGCTGGCCTGTTTTTCCATATCCTTTTCCGAGAGGTCGATTCCTTTCTTTTGCGCAATGGCTATGACCTCCCTCATCAGCTTCTCACGGATAAAATTGGCATCTGCGCTGACACTCCAGGCCCCAAAGGGGATGCCCAGGACAGCGGCGCTCTGGTTCTCACTGACATTGCACATGTATTTATACCAGATGGCCCGCTCCATATCCTCCGGAACAACGGTACGTATGCCCGCCCCCTCAAACAGCTCCTTCACGGCCTGTACCCTGGGGGACACTGTCTCATTGTGCTTCTCCCCCATTTCAATCCGGGCAGCCTTTGGATTAAAGGAGGCGCACCCGTCCTTCATAACCACGCTTACCTTTGCCAGGGAATACAGCAGATTATCCCATCCAAATACCGCTGCCACCTTTTCCTCTGCCTCCACCCCGTTTAACGGGGCCATGATAAGGGTATCCGGTCCAATCTGGTTTCTCATGTCCTCCAAAGCCTGGGACAGGGCAGGAAACTTGGTGATGATAATAGCTAAATCCGGATAATCCTGACCGCAGGTTTCCTCCGGAGATACGATGTTGAAATGGTGGCGGACCCCATTGACCATGACGCCTTCCTGTTCCAGACGTTCACGGCGGCTGCCCCCTGCAATCACACGCAGATTATCTTCCATCAGAGGCCCCAGATGACTGGCCAGGAAACAGCCAATGGCTCCCAGTCCAATGAGGGATACGGTTCTTATTTCTCTTTTCTGATTCATCCTGATTCCTTCTTTCATACGTTTATACTCATCTGAAGCGCAAGGGAATAAATAATGCGCTCTTTTACATGTTTCTCAGTCAGCTGGGTCAATGCGCGCTCATAATAGTCCAGCTGGACTCTGTAGCGCTCTGCCAGCATCTTTGCCCCTTGTTCCGGACTTCCCTCCGGCACATGGTCTGTTTTATAGTCAATAAGGACCAGTCCGTCCTCTTCCTCCAGATAGGCGTCGATGATTCCCTGGATAAGTACCAGCTCGTCGGAATCACCAAGGCCCATTTCCCTGGCAGGTATGCCTATGATAAACTGCTGCTCCTTATGGATGCGTCCCTCTGCCTGTGCTTTCGCCATACGCGTCCCCAAGGAACTGGACAGGAAATTCCATATGACATTGGGATTAATAAAGTCACGGGCTTCCTGGTCCAGAAATCCGTTCTCCAGAAGCTCATCCACCACCGGCTTTACCTCTGACAGGCTGTGTATCTCATGGAACCGGATATGCTCCAGAACCGCGTGGTATGCGGTTCCCCGCAGAGCTCCGCGGTTTGGGCCGGATGCAGATGGTTTATTCTGTTCTCCTGATTCCCTGAATCCGGAGCCTGCCACATCCTGTTTTCCCCTCAGCGCCGTCAGCTCACCAAGGGCTGCCCCCTCCAGATTGTCACGGTCCGTGCCAATGGCATCCTCTGCCCGTCCTATCTGGCTCTGTTTTTTGAGCTCGGATACAGACACCATAGCGTACAGTCCGGTATCTGATTCATAAGGGTATTCATATTCCAGGACTTTTCTGAGATGTGTTCCAAATGCTGCATCATACACCCTCTCCCCATCCAGGTTCAGAAGGTCTTCCTTTTTCATCTTCCGTATGATTTGCCGGGTAATTTCCTCGCCAATCAGATCTTTTACCTGAATCTGACGCATTTCCATGTGGGCGGCAGGAATAGCGGGCTGGGCCATAAGGATCCAGTCCAGGCAGGAATTGGCTGAAGCCAGTATGGTATAGGGCAGCTGGCCCTGGGACAGGGGAATGTCCTTCCATTTTCCCAGCTTATTCTCCAGTGACTTATCCGCGGCTGTCATAATCAGCTTTTCCTTGGCCCTGGTCATGGCCACATAAAGGACCCTGAGCTCCTCCCCCATTGTTTCCAGCTCCATCCGGCGCTTCAATGCCTGCTTTTTAAGAGTCGGCGCCTTGACCCGCAGCTCCAGGTCCAGGAAATCTGCCGCAGCCCCTAAATCCGCATCCAGAAGAATCTGTCCGTACGCATCCTGCTTGTTAAACCGCTTTCCCAGGCCAGCCAGAAATACCACTGGGAATTCCAGACCTTTGCTCTTGTGAATACTCATGATGCGCACCGTATTGTCCTGCTCACCGGCCACGCTGGCCTCACCGAAATCCGTATCAAATTTCTTCAGTTTTTCAATGTACCTTACAAAATGAAACAGACCCTTGTAGCTGGTGGATTCATAGGCAGCTGCCTTTTCCACCAGCATGTCCAGGTTGGCCCGTCTCGTCTCCCCGGCCGGCATGGCGGATACATAGTCGTAATATCCGCTCTCCTTGTATACCCGGTACAGCAGCTCATGGATAGGCAGATGCCTTGCCTCCCCCCGCAGCCGTTCCATAAGGAGTGACAGCTTAAGGGATTTAAGGGAAATGGAATGGGCTGCCTCTGCCGGTATGCTGCATAATCCCACTGTGATTAAGCCTTCTTCCCTGTCAGGATTTTCCTCCGGCCCCAGACCTTCCTCCTGCTCCGGTTCTTCCTCCGGCCTCAGTCCTTCCTCCTGCTCCAGTTCTTCCTCCGGCCCCGGCCCTTCCTCCAGCCAGAGCCTCCATGCCCCGTATACGCCCCGGTCCTGGCCCTTTTTGGAATTCCGCTTGTAGGCGGCCATCATCCAGGCCATCTCCTCATCATCCATCCCCACAATGGGCGAGCGCATAACGGCTGCCAGCGGAATATCCTGCATGGGATTATCAACAACAGACAGAAGGCTGAGAACCGTCTCCACCTCAACCGTGTTGAAATATCCTGTCCTGGTCTGGGCAAAAGCCGGGATGCCTTCATTCATCAGCACATTTACAAATACCTCCGACCATCCCGTCATGCTTCTGAGCAGGATAACCACGTCGCCGTAACGGGCCCTGCGGTAAGCTCCCCTGGATTTGTCCCACACCAAAATCCCCTGGCCTTGGCTTACCAGCTGGCGTATCCTTCCGGCAATCAGTCTGGCTTCCAGCTCTTTTGCCGTATAATCAAGGGAGTCTTCATCCAGCTGCTTCAGTGCTTCCGCACCCGTATCCACCATGAGAAGCTCCGTAGGCGTTCCTGCAAGGAAGGAAACAGGGCCGGATTCCTGCGTGTCAGACTCCCCCTCTTCCAGTCCCGGGCCACAAACCGTTTTCCTGTTCACTTCCTCAAATACCGCTCCGGGATAAAGGGCTGTCTCAGGCGTGTATGTGATTCCTCCCAGATTCTTTGTCATGATTTGATAAAACACATCATTGACACTGGTCAGCACAGACTCCCTGCTCCGGAAGTTCTGCTGTAATTCAATCATTTGGTACGGTCCGCCCTGCCTGGAATATTTTTCATATTTATCCATAAAAAGCTCCGGCCTGGCCAGACGGAACCTGTATATGCTCTGCTTCACATCCCCCACCATAAATACGTTGGGATAACCGAACCGCTCCCTGGAAATGCTGGTGATCAATGCTTCCTGGACATAATTGCTGTCCTGGTATTCGTCCACCAATATCTCCTCATACTGCCGGCTGAGCTCGTCTGCCACCTGGGACGGATGACGGGAAACCCTTTCTTCCCCGTTTCCGGTTTCCTCCCGCACATACAGAACCTCCAGCGCCAGATGCTCCAAATCATTAAAATCCAGCACGTTCCGCTCCCGCTTGGCATCCCTGTATGCCTGGTCGAACATGCCTGTAAGCCTTAAGAGCTCCCGGATGACCCTTCTGGTCCCTCTCATGCTTTCCACGACTTCCTGCGGACTCTGCTGGCCGTAGAGCTCCCTGCATTTTGCCACGGCCTTCTTGACCCGGTCCCTGCATGCGCTTACAAATGCCTTCTTATCACCGTCAATATCCTTGCTCCGGATGGATGCCAGCCGGTCGAAGCTCATGTTCTGCAGGCTGTTATACAGGGCTTCAAAGCTGCCTGTGGAAGCGGCCCTTCCTATAGCCTCGATTTTACCTCTGTCGCTTATGAGCATGGGCTCGTATGCCAGGGGGCCGTTTTCCTCCAGGCACACATTAAGGGCTTCCCCCAGCTGCCCGGAAAGCTCTGCCATCTGTCTGGCCACATCCTCCATCAGGAACACCATCCAGGGGCTTTCCTCCATTTCCCCGATGCTCTCCTCCTCCAGCTCCTTCTGACAGGCTGCAAGCCATTCCTGCGGCCATGGATGGCTCTGAGAAAACTGCCATGCCTGGAGAATCACATCCTCAATTCCCCTGTCTGACTTTCCCCGTCCGAAATGCTCCACGAACCTTCCAAACTCCTCATCCGCCTCATCGTAACAGTTTTCCAGCATTTCCCCCATGCAGTCCCCCCGCAGAAGGGACAGCTCCCCCTCATCCCCGATACGGAAGGCCGGATCTATGTCCAGGCTGTTATAATGGCTGCGGATGATATTCAGGCAGAAGCTGTCAATGGTGGTAATCTGGGCCTGGGGGATCAGGGCTGCCTGGAGCCATAGATGCTCATCCTCAGGACGTTCCTTCAGCTTCTGCTCCACTGCGGCGCCTATCCTCTCCCGCATCTCAGCCGCAGCTGCATTGGTAAACGTCATTACCAGCAGCTGGTCAATATCCAGTGGGCGGTCTCCTTCGCTTATCATCTGGATGATACGTTCCACCAGCACGGCCGTCTTACCGCTGCCCGCTGCCGCGGACACCAGAAGGTTCCTGTTTCTGCTGTCTATAACCTCTTGCTGTTTACTGGTCCAATTCACTGCCATCTGTTTCCTCGTCTCCTTCAGATTCCAATTCCGCCCAGATTTCCTCAGGCTTAAGTCCCTTGAGCTTGCGGTATCCATAGCCTGCTGTCTTGGTATCGAACCCGCACACTGCATGGTAGGGGCAATAGTCGCAGGCTGTCCTGTTTCCCTGTTTGTAAGGCTTTAAGTCCACATTTCCCATCAGTATATCCTGCCCCGCTTCCCTGAGCCTCCGGTTCACAAACCGGCGCAGATCCTGAAAACGTCTGGTGCTGGCCACGGACGAGCGGCTTTCCTGGACATAGCCATCCTTAATCGCTACGGGTATCACATCGGATTCCTTCTCTATCTCCCGGTCCAGATGCCGGATAATATCCAGTTCACTGTTTACCAGACCGTTCATCCTGAGCTGCTTTAATATCTGTTTTTCGATATCCCTTTCATCCATTCCTTCCTGCTTATCCGCTATCGGGTCACCTATGTGGTAGTAGAAGATACCGGCAGGAACCACCTCCTTGTCCGGATGTCTCCTCTCCTCCATCTCCACCGCCGCATCCATATAGACCACCAGCTGAAGCTGCAATCCATAAAACAGGGCAGCCAGGTCAAAGGATGTGGTTCCTGACTTATAATCAATAATCTTTACATAGACATGGTCCTCATCCCTGCACAGGTCCATGCGGTCAATACGTCCGCGAAGCTGCAGCTCTTCATCCTCTGACAGACCGATGCGCATGGCCTTCAGGTTATCAATGGCTGAAAAGGACACCTCGAATCCCACCTGCTCAAAGTCCCCCTTTTTCACCTGCTCTGCCAGAGCCCATATGGTGCGGTCCGTAATCCGTTCCACCCTGCCTGCCAGATACGCGTTGCGGGCTGAGCTGGACATGATTGTGTTGCCGTATTCCTCCGTTACCTGGGTCACGCATTCCTTTACAAGGCTCTTTCTCCCCTCTTCGGTCAGCTCCCGCCAATCCTGCCCTCTGTCCTTCATGGAGGCAAAGCATCTGTCGATGGACTGGTGGAACAGGTTGCCCATGTCCACTGCCTCCAGCTCGTACTCCTGCCGCTCCATCAGTTCCAGACCATACCGCAGGAAATGGGCGTAGGCACAGGAGGCGAACTGCTCCAGCCGGGTTACGCTGCCCTGCAGTTCCCTGCCGTAAAGGGCTCTGGCAGCTGCCCGTCCGATTCCCCTTTCCTCATAGGAATAAAAAGCAGCGTCCACCAGCTGCCTCACCTTATCCCGGTGCTCCTGCGATGTATAAAAATGCTGGAAGAGCTGCATAAAGGCAGCGTCCTCCCGCTCCCTGTCATCCTCCCCCTGTTCCTGCATTCCCCGAAGCCCCTGTATAAGCAGCTCCCTGGCATCCCTCCCGGTCCGCACTGGCCATTCCACGGAATGCTCGTCCAGGGTTTTCATTCCGGGAAACAGCTTTCCCACTTCTCCCATAAGATTGGAGGGTCTCTGGCTCTT
>ERZ772877.801-NODE-801-length-18378-cov-55.9103_pt1 | contig 18378 bp, 18 predicted proteins | sample MGYA00580583_ERZ772877 | MGnify/ENA primary metagenome ERZ772877 (study PRJEB29015, sample SAMEA2737661) | human gut metagenome | biome: human gut; feature: human-associated habitat; material: faeces | place: China | collected 2012 ... | reverse complement strand
TTACTATAAATAAAAGTAATATTTAATATTGTTGAAACCTCAACATCTGATACAATCTTCAAGGTCTTTTGTAGAGTTTACAAACTTATTTCCAGCATTATAAGACAATTAAACAACAAACTTTTTGTTTTGAGGGCTTATTTTGACCGTTATCTTTTCTGTCTTATTGGCATGGTTATAAAACATACAGTATAATTCTGGGAAAAGACGTTGAATTTCTTTATAATGCAAAAACTTTTTTCATGATAAAATTAATAATATCATACTACAAAGATAAGACTAAATCGATGTTTTATAGTTATGGAAGAAAATATAAAATCTAACAAAAACATTTATACACATCTTATAATCAGATATTTATTATTGAGATGCTTAATATTATCTAACGTAAGACTAACATTTATATTTTAAGACGTTTTGATGTCGACTTAAATATCCAATATTAGTTTCTAAAATAAATAGTAATATACAGGTATACTATCTCAAACGATTGAATTTTGCTTCCGTTAAATACATATATGTCTCAGTACCAAGAAGGGGTAGTACAGTTGTCGGCAAATACGAATATCCGATCGTTTTTGAGTGCAATAAAGTTTATTGTATCGACTGGCTGTATTTTGTCGGCAATATGAAGGAACTACTTAATTATTTTGAACTGATGGACTAAACGAATGAAAGTATACTTCTGCATCACCTGCCATTATATAGTAAGTCAGGCATGTATCAAAAGGTATAGATTTTGTACTGCCATTTTTTAAGAAGTGGATAGGCCTACTGGGTGAAGGCTTCTTTGATATACGAGGAAAAATGGGTAAAGGCGTACATTATCTTATGGATAAATATACCTCAAAATATATTCCTGAATGAAAGTTGTATATTCTGGAATATATTTTGCTTTTAACAGAAAACAAGTTTCGCAAAGAAAATCTATGAATTGAGACTTCTATTCTCTCACGAGTTGTGAAGCATCCGATAGTACAATGGAAAATATCCCTGATTGCCGAAGAAACGTGATTCTCCCTCATTCATCGCCAAATAAAAACGGGAGAACCGAATGCTCTAGGTATTGCTCATATCCTTTACGTACTCAGGTAGTCCGCCTATGGGTTGGGAAATGCCCGTTTGGCAGGATTTTTTTCCCTTATATAGAACACAACGGGCTCATGAGTGACACATTCTTCGGATGGGTATAGCGGATTCAGATACCCCTTTATAAATATCTTTTCATCTCCTGACAATTGCTGACTATCCATGACTATTCCTGCCATCAGTCCGGTCCAGTTTGGCAGGTATCGTTTTTTCTCTTACATTCGCATCAACGAATATTTAAAATCGATCATATGGAAATATATTACATTGAAGCCGGTATCTTTGACAGGATGCTGGGATGTGTCGAAAGTCTATCGACACGCGTGGACAGGCTGTATGAGAAAAATGCGAATAAAGGGGTTGGTGAGTGACTGGACGGTCAGGATGTCTGCCTGCGCCTTGACATTTCTTCCCGTACCCTGCAGACCCTTCGTGATACCGGACGGTTGGCGTTCACCCAGGTTCAGCGTAAATTTTATTACAAACCGGAAGATGTGGAGAGGCTGATGACTTATGTCGGTATGAGGCGCAAGGAGAAGGCGGTGAGAGACAGAAGAAAAAGCAATAACTTTTAAAAAAGCAAGAAATGGAAGGAATTATCGGTAAGGAGAGTGAGAGTATCCTGCGTTTCTTTATTCTGCTGGAGAATATTCAGGTAAAAATGGATCAGCTAATGGAGGGTAACCGCCCGCCTTTTAACGGTGAACGGTTCCTGACTGACAGGGAGTTGTCCGGGCTGTTGAAAATCAGTCGCAGATGTCTGCAGGATTATCGTGACCAGGGTCGGCTCCCCTATGTCCAACTGGGTGGAAAGGTGCTGTATAAAACGTCGGACATTGAAAAATTATTGGAAGGTAACTATCACAGGGCGCTGATATAATATTGCCCTTTTTAGGCTTTAATGGGATGAGTGTTGGGACTGTCAAGGATTCCGACACTCATCCCATTTTTTATCTGGACATTTTTAGCTCTTAACCCAGTCCGTATCCTTCCGCTTTCTTCTTTTCATGAGCCAATCCATGTCCGAGGATATTTTCTGGTCAGTGACTTGCGCATATACCTGCGTGCTATTGATGTTTGTGTGTCCCATCATCTTGGCGATGCTTTCTATCGGAATACCGGAGGTCATCATTAGAGTTCCGAACGAATGCCTAGCCATATGATAGGATAAATTTTCCTTCATCCCCAGTGCTACACCCAGCCCGTGGACCTCGTACCAGAGGATATCCCGGACCGGTAACGGAAAGACCGGCTTCTCGTTATCCGTGGTGTTGTAAAGTTCTAGTATTTGTTCGGCTACCGGGTGTAACGGGATAAATGCTTCTGCGCCCGTCTTAGCCCGGCGGATGCGGATGTATCTTCTTCCTAGGGAACTCTTTTCAATGTGGCGTGGATGGAGTCTGCGCGTATCCACATAGGCAAGCCCTGTGAAAGAGGAGAATATGAATGTCCTGCGTGCCAGCTCCATCATCGGGTCGGGCATCGGGGTCTCCATTATCAGTTTCAACTCATTGCGCCCGATGTGCTTCAATTTCGGACTGTCCTTCTTCTCGTATGCCACGTCCTCTATCGGATTGGCTCTCAATACTTCCCGGTCCACAGCGATATAGATGAGCCTGTTAAGCCAGCACAGGCAGTGGTTCACATGTCCGTTCCCATGTCCCAGCTCTTTCTTGAGAAAGATTTTGAAGGATTCGGCGAACTCCTCGGTGATGTCTGAAAAGGCGATGTCCCTCATCCCCCTGGATTCGATGAACTGCCTCAGATTGAGCTGGGTTGTCTTTGACTGGCGATAAGTTGAGGTGGAGTTAATCTCGACTGAACGGATTCTAAGCCGTTCCCGTTCTGCCTCTCCGGTCTGCAGCAGGAATTCCGGAATGGAAACGGTATTTGATACGGTAGCTTTGAGTAATTCCGCCGTGACCACTCCCTGGTTCTTCAGCAGGTTCCCGTATGCCTCTTCCAGTCGGCTGCGGAAAGCGGTAAGGCGGTTGTTTTCTTTGTTCATCCTGATTTCTCCTTTGTTACTGTCCCAGTCACTGGGCTTGCAATAGATGCCTGTCGTGACAGCTGACTTCCTGCCGTCGATGCTGATCCGGCAGAGGATGGCTGTCGTTCCGTCCGATTTCACCTTGTTACGGTTGATGTAGAACATGAGTCTGAATGTACTGCGCATGGTAATGACGTTTTTAGGATTAAAGAATTAGTTTGAGATCACGTGTCGCCTCAATGAACCTGTCCATGTCTTCGAACAGTCTCTTCGGGGTTACACGGGCGTAGATTTGGGTGGTCTTTATGTTGGAGTGTCCCAGCATCTTGCTGATGGTCTCGATCGGCACTCCCTCCTCGAGTGTGATCAGAGAAGCGAAGGAATGCCTTGCTGTATGGTAGACAAGGTCCTGGCTGAGTCCTGCCATCAGGCGCAGGGATTTCATATTGGCCCTGAGCGTATGGTAGTCCTGCGGTGGAAAGAGGGTCATGCGGGCATCATCACGGTACTTTTCGATCAGCACGAGGGCTTCCGGCAGCAGCTTGACGCGCCCGAGGTAGTTGGTCTTCTTCCTCCGGTACTTCAGCCAGAGATTGTTTTCTTCATCCGTGAAGAGGTTCTCCCGAGTGATACTTACCACATCAGCATAGGCTGTGCCGGTGTAGCAGGCGAAGAGGAAGAGGTCCCGGGTGATGACATGCGACCTGCGTTTCTCCGGAATCTCCAGATCACGCAGTTTCTCGAAATTCTCCCGGCTGAGTGCTTTCGGTGTACTTTCCTTCTGTTTGGGTAGTTTGAAGTGGCAGAAATGGTATTTCTCCGAATGTCCCTCCTTGTAGGCGATACGGCAGATCTTTTTCAGGATGGCCAGGTAGCCGCGAAGCGTGTCCACGGCATGTCCTTTTTCCATGAGGATGAAATCCTGATAGTCGCGGATGAACTGCTCGTTGAGTTGCCCGAATGCCAGGTCCGAGACCTTGAACTTCGCCTTGATGAATTCGGAAAGCGTGCGGTAGGTGAAGAGGTAGGTCGAGAGTGTGGTGGGCGCACGGTCCACACCGACACGGGCCTTCATTTCCCCGTTATGCCGGTCGAGAAGTTTGAGCAGGGTCATCTGCATGCCCGCATTGCCCTGGAACATGTCCCTGACCGCGGCGGCATCAAAATCCCTTTTTCTTTCCATGAGGGAATTGAAGGCCGAGTGTACGGCAAGCAGCAGTCTTTCTATTTTTTCATTGGTCTCCACCGCTTCCCGGCTCTTGCCGTTCAGCCGGCTCTCACGCGCGTTCCACAGCCCGGGGGTGCAGGAGAGCTTGCAGCTGAACTGCGCCATCGTGCGGTTGAGGGTGATCCGTCCCATGATCGGGGCCTTGCCGGTCTTGTCCGGCTCGCTCTTTTTCAGGTAGAGCAGCACCTTGAATTTTTCCACTTTCATAACGCTCTTTTTTAGGTTGTAAAAATACTCCTTTGAAAAGCGCCCTTTGGCATGCAAAATATTGATGAACAGTGAATACAAATCCGCTTTGTTCTTATCGATAAAAATCGGTTACCTGTCGTCGTTTCAGAAACAGGCGGCTAACAGCCTGGTAACTGAAACGCTGCAATATTTTGTTTTCTTTTGCAGGCCAGCCTATTCTGCAATTCTCGTAAAGTGCTTAATTATAAACGTTTTACGTTTTATACTCGCCATTCCGTTTTTTACTGCATTTCTAAATATTACTTACACCGCGCGTCACACGTGGGCCACGATTGCCTTTCATCAGGAGACGCCCGTGGGAGTGATCAGCCGTGGGCTGGGACACTCTTCGGTGAAAGTTACGGAAACTTACCTGAAACCTTTCGGTGATAAGGAAGTAGACCGGACAAACAGGAAGATACTCAACTATGTGCTGAGTGCGGTTTGAAGGTAGAATGTATTGAAGGTATTATGCTTATAATCAGTAGGGTAGGTGGTCTGTTACTTTGTAGGTAACGGCATCGCTTTATTGCTGCAAAATTGGACATTATTTTTCACACAAACAAATAAAAAGGCAAGTTTTTCAATAAAAAGATAATTAATTTTAAAAAAGATGCATGCTTAGCATTAGTTTTCCCTATTTTCTCTTAAAAAAGCAATAAGAAGGGTTGTCCGCGTTGGTGTAATTTAACGTGGATGAACATTTTATTGCCATCATCGGATGCCTTTTGTTGTTTAAATCTAATTATTCGGTTTAGAACGCTGTCTGTTTCAGATATTTGTTAAATGCCGTTACCTACAAAGTAACGGTCTTCACAAACAAAACAAAAAGTTATGCTTACAATTTTAACCCAGGAGGCTATCAGGGTGCTTCGTTACATCTATTACCGTGATGCCGGCATATCTTCTCCTCCTGTTTCTTCCGATTGCGCTTTCCGGAATGTTTCTGTCCTCCTTCCCCTGTTGGAGCGTGGAGGGCTGATTCGCTGTATATGCCCGGAATCTCCCGATAGTCCCGTTTCTTATGAACTGTGCAAGCCTTTGGGCTCCATCGACCTGCTGTCCTTGTTGCTGATCCTGCACGAGGGGGTGTGTCCGGTTTCTCCGGATGTCGACGAGCAGCGTGTCTATGGCCGTTATGGGTCGGTGGCCTCCCGTATGGGGGTTGTCAACCAGATGATGCGCAGCATATTCAGCGAAATCCATTTGACAGAACTTTGTTTGTAAACCGTTTTTTAGAGATTGCCGCCATGAACAGAATTTTACTGCTGCTCGGATATATCCTTTTGCTCTCCGCACCGGTCTGCGGTCGGGGTGTCGGCACACGTGCGGTTTCGGACTGCGATTCGTTGCACACGTTCCGTTTTGTACAGGGGCGTGACGTTCTGTATGCCGACTATCAAGGCAACAATCACGAGCTGAAACGCCTGTTTGCCGCCGTCTCTTCTTTCCGTGGCCCTATCGCCGACGGGAAGATGCGTATCTATGTAGACGGTCATTGCACTTCGGGCGGGAGCGTACACGACAATCTTTGGCTGGCCTATGTGCGTAGCAGCCGTGTGAAGTCCGAACTGATCACCCGCAAGGGTATGAAAGAGGAGTATTTCGTGACTCACAACCATGCCGTTTGCTATCCCGGCGAAGAGCGCGACGTGGTGATTGTCTGCCTGCGCGAGCCTGCGGGTGCGGATACTTTATCCGCCGCCCGCCGCAACTACGGCATGTATGCCTCCCGATATCCGCTTTTGCCTCCTGCGGTCCCATCTGCTCCGGACAACCGCCCGTGCCCGCCCCCCATTCTTTTTGTACCGGTCGGTCCGGCCGGTCATCCCGGTACGGTTGCGGGGTCGGGAGCAGAAAATCCGCGTCGGATGGTCTTCTCCCTGAAGACGAACCTTGCCGACTGGTCGGGGCTGACGGCGGAAGGCCGTCTGGGAGCTTTCAGGCCCAACCTGGCGCTGGAGCTTCACTTTGCCCGCCGTTGGTCTGTGATGGCCTCTGCGGCGTATTCAGACTGGAAAGGCGGGCGCGATCACCGTTTCTGGGGCGTCTCCGGCTACAGCCTCGAACCCCGTTTGTGGTTGAAAGGTGACGGGCGTTACCGTTGGTTCTATCTGGGTGTCTACGGTCAGTCGGGCGATTTCGATTACCGTCCCTCGCCCGCAGGCGATACGGACGCCACAGGCAGAAGCCGCACCGGACGTTACCGGCATGCGGGACTCTCCGCAGGCGTGTATGTCCCCCTGTCCCGTCATTGGGGCATCGAGGCGGGAGTGCGCGGGGGATACCTCCATTCGTCCGCCAAGGCTTATGATAACGAACCTCCCCATGCATACTATCACCATCCGGCCTCCTTCGTCCGTTGGGGCCTGACGGGGATCAACCTGGGGCTGGGATATAGGTTTTAGAAATACAATGGGAATATGATACTCAAACTGAAATACATACTGAAAGCTGCCTTTCTTTCCCAGCTTCTCTTCTCGTGTACGGAGCGCTCGCTCGAACCGCGTCCGGAACCGGAGCCGGTTCCCATCCGTCTCTTTACGGGTATCCGTACCCGTGCGACGGTGGACGTTTTCGGCGATACCCCGGTGTGTGTCGCTTACGGTGTACGTACGGGACAGTACGACGGGAGCTGGGACGGCATTGCCACGGACAACGAGATCCGCCTGATGCCCGAACGCTACTATCCGTCGGACGGCTCGGCGCTCTATCTGCGGGGATACTATCCTCCGGCACCGCTGACGGCTGACGGGCGGCTGACTTACCGCCTGACGGGAGAAGAAGACCTGATGCTGACGGGCGAACAGAGCGGATCGCTTTCCGCTCCTTTCGGGGAGTCCGACAGCCAATCGCTCCTGTATCGGCACTTGCTGACGCAACTGATCTTTACACTCACGGTAGAGGCCGAAGATACCGGGGCGCTCCGCGTGCGGTCGCTCCATCTGAACGGACTGGCGGACGAGGTGACCCTCTCCCTGGCCGAAGAGTCGCTCTCGCCGGGTGAGCGCACGGTGAGCGTGCCCGTTTATGAAGCGGGCGAAGAGGCGGAGGGCCTTCCGTTTGACGGCAACAAGCTGACGCTGCCGGGCTATGTGCTGGTGCAGCCTTCCGCTACGCTGACCATCGACCTGGTGCTTTCGGTAGACGATGACCGGACACACGACCGCGAATACCGTGCCCTTCCCGTACGGTTCGAAGGCGGGGAGGGGGAAGGCGGAACGGCTTATACCGTCCGGGTGGAACTTCCCGATCCCGTCATTCCCGATCCGGTGGAGATTGTAGCTGTCGCTACGGTCGGACGGTGGCAGGAGGGCGACTCCGGCAGTGGGGAACTGGTGGACAATCGGTCTGCCGAAACAGAACAATAAACATATTTATTAACTATAAAACTTTTAGAAAACAATGAAAACGAAACTAAGTGTGGCGGCTATGGCCCTTTTGCTGGCAAGCTGCTCAAGCAATGACAATGACCTTTTGCCCGAGAATCCGGTGAACGCGACTCCTATCCAAGTGTCGCAAAGCGTGCAGGGCATGGTGAAGACCCGCGCGGCGGTGGGCGTAGGCAGTGATGTGACGGCTACGGTGCTGGTGGCTGACGGTGATCAGGCTGCTGATTGGACTAAGTTTTCTCCGGTGCTTGCCAATGAAGTGAAGGAAGACGGCGGACAGAACAAACTGACAACCCGTGCCACGGTTTCCACCGCCTCTTTCAAGGCGGATTCTAAGGCCACGGTGTCACTCAACCCGATTCTTTATTACCATACGACTGCCAGCACGAAGTCTTGGCTGGCGGCTGTGGCTCCTGCGGGAACGGTTAGCGGTACAACGGTGACGATTCCCCAAACAGACGGGGAGCAGGACGTGATGCTCGCCGACGCGGCGGAGGCCGGTAGCAGCAGTAGTCAACAGAAACCTGAACTTACGTTCAAGCACCTGACCACCCAGCTCAACTTTGAGATGAAGCTCACCACTCAGGCAAGTGGTGGCGAATGGAGCGGACAGACCGTCAGCTTAAAGAAAATCAGCGTGCAGGACGCACAGGTGCCTGCAGAGGTCAACGTAGCTCCGGCTTCGGGTAAGGCCGGTGTGAGCAAGTGGACGGATGCCGCTGTGATGAATGTGGGTGGTATTTCCAGTGTGGCGCTGGGTGCAGATGCCGTGCGGGTAGGTAATCCGTTGATGATCCAGGCTTCGGGCCAAGTCGTGATCGATGCGGTGATCTCTGTGGGAGGCACTGATATCACTTTCAGTAATGTGACAATCAAAAAGCAGGATAATACAACAGACCTGTCTACCGAGGCCGGTAAGTCACACCTGATCACCCTGAACGTGACCGAGCCTCTGACTCCGTCGGATGCTACGAAGATGACCGTAACCGCCACTGTAACCGACTGGGTAGCGGGTGATGCCGGCAAAGCCGATCTGAACTGATTCACATAAAATGTCTGCCATGATCATGAAACGCCATATTTCGCTTTTTGTCTTTTTCTGCCTGCCGGGAGTTTTCCTGGCAGGTTGCTCCGACGCGGACCGTTCCTCGCTGATGGGTGAGGAGGAGGTTCCGGTGGAGCTTTCCGCTCTGGAGGGCGATGTATCGTCGAGGGCGGCGGTCTCGGCAGGCAGCAAGCCTCAGGCGGAGTTTGAGGCCGCCATGGTATTTTCCCGAACCGGGGGAGACTACACCACTCCGGTGGTTGCCGCCGAAGAGGGTGTCTGGAAAGGAACTGTCGGGATCAACGGTGAAGTCAGTTGGGGCAATGCCGGTAAGGATGCGCCCATTTATCCCCGTTGGGGAGCTTGGCTCTATCTGGTAAGCTACGCCCCCTATGCCGAGCCGGATAAAGCCGCTTCGGGCAGTGGAACGGGCACTTATGCCGGTACGGTTTCCTTTGTACTCACAGGGCAGACCGATCTGCTTTACGCTTCTCAGATACAGGGAAACCGCTGGGCGGACGGGCACTTTCTTTCACTGGTGTTCGACCATCAATTGACGCAACTCTCTTTTCAAGCGAAGAAGACGCTTCAAAACGGGGTGTCGGTATGGGTGAAGAGTATCACGGTGAAGGAGGCGAAACCGCTTGCTTCGTTGAAGCTGGCTACGGGAGAGGTGACATTCTCCACCACAACCGAACATCCCCAGGGACTGACGGTGGATCTTACGCAGAACGGAACCAACGGAGCCGGGCAAGGAACGGAAGTGACCGGCCAGACTCCGGTATCTGTGGGGCAACTTTTACTCCCTCCGTTGGAAGCCGGCGGAAGCAATGGCAATGGAGGCGGAAGCAACACGTATACGCTGAAAGTAGAAACATCAATAGGTACATTCGATAATGTGTCGCTTACGTTCGGTGATTCCAACGCAAGCGGGAAAAATCCGTTGCAGGCGGGCATGTCACATGCAGTGACGCTGAACATCGGCGACCATGAACTGGGAATCACTTCGGTAACGGTGCAGGCGTGGACTCCGGTGACTGTTGACGGCACTCTGGATGCGGATTAGATACATGAATTAAACAAAAATAAGACGAACATGATGATTAACCAAACGAAATATCATTGGCTTATGGCTCTTCCGGCATTGCTGTTGGCTGTCGGATGCGGTGAAAGCATTTTGCCCGAAGGACAGGATACCGGGGTGGCGGAATTGCAGGTGTCGCCACAGGTGGTGTTGACACGCGGCGCGATAGATGCCGGCTCGGATGCATCGGCTGTAGGGAATGCATTAGGAAGCATCGCGGTGTATGCCAACAGCAAAACGACGAATAAGACAACGAATAACTATGGGGTGTACACTTACAGCTCTTCGAAATGGGGCAATAGCAGCACGACCGATAAAATCTATCTTTCGGCGGAAGAGGCTACGATCTATGCGCATTATCCGGCGTATCAACCGGGTAGTAATGGTGAATTTCAGAGTAGCGGTACTGCGCTGAAGGCTACCAAGTCGAGTGATGAATACACTGATAATTCCACGATCAATATCTCTGTATTTCCGGGGAAGAGCGGAGAGGCTAACGCCACGATCGACTTTCAATCCATTGACAATTCGGACGGTCAAACCAGTACAAAAGATAAGATTCTCGCAGCCTCCGGAGAGGTGGACTATATGTATGCCGATCAAAGTACCGGAGTGAAAGCCAGCTATAAAAAGGATGATACGAATAAAACCGGAAAGGTGACGCTCACCATGAAGCACGCCCTTGCGATGGTCAGCTTCCGGGTATATGCGGATCATACCTATAAAAATGCCGGTACATTCTCCAAATTGGTATTAGCCAATAAAAGTGGAAATACAACATTAAATAATGGAGCTAGCCCTACCATGAAAATTAAGGATGGTACGATCACTGTGGGTCAGAGTCCGGCGGCAGTGACCTATACACGTGATATAGCAAACTATACGTTGCCCAAAGCAGCGAGTAGCGATGCTTCTGCTGCAACCACCGCCAAAAATAACGCCAGGAAAGCCAGTATCCTCGTCCTGCCTGAAAGCACGGTCGATAAGTCGACCGTGGAAGCTACGCTGACGATTGATGCTCAGGATTATAAAGTCGCCCTGCCTGGTAGCGGCAGTAAATGGGAGGCCGGAAAGAATTACCTGTACACCGTCAAGCTCAGTGGCTCCGAACTCGTCATTTCGAGTGTGACCGTGACGGAATGGACAACGGTTGCGTCAGACGCATCCCTGGATATAAAGTGATAGAAGAAAAACTCAACAAGATAATAGATGAAGAACGTATTCATTCTTTTGCTCCTTGGGACCGCATCCCTGTTTTGCATAGCCTGTTCCGGTGAGAACTCCGTTCTCACCGACGGCGATGCCGTCCTCTTGCAGCCCGGTGTTCATGCCGGTGCCACGCTCGCCTCCACCCGTAGCATGATCAACGATGTTGGTACGGGTGTAGACCGGATCAGCATTGGCATCTACCTCGCCGCTGCGGACGGCAGTCTCTATCCGGGCAGCAACGCCGGGGGAGCGACCTTCACGAAAGCGCCCTCCGGTACGAAGTGGACGAGCACTCCTTCTACCTACGTCAGCCTTGCAAAAGCAACGGTCTATGCCTGGGCACCCGCCGCGACAGCCTTGAAGAGCGATGGCGGCAGTGGCAGCGGCAGTGGCAGCAGCAGTACTGTCTTGCCTGCTCTCTCCGTCAGCGTACCTGCCGGGCAAACCTTCGACGGAGGAAATACCTACGACTGCTCTACCGCCGATTACCTTTACGGTTCCGGCAGCGCTACCGTAGGTTCGGCTACGGCGGTTACCGCCAACAGCCTGTCTGCTTCGCCGACCCTCTATCTGCAACACGCCTTGTCGCAAGTCGTGTTCCGCATTCAGAACGCGAACGACCGCACCCCGGATCCGACATACGATTATGTAAAGAAGATTAAGCTTACGGCAGCGGGCAGCGCTACTCCTTTCTTCTGCACGACTGCTTCCGGATCCGGATCGGCCGGCACGATGTCCCTGACGGATGGCGCTTTGTCCGGACTGGCCGCGGTGGGTGAAATCTCTTTTACCCCATCGGCCCGTCCGCAACAGGTCGGCACCTCGGGCCCCGTTACAGTGGCCTACGGGCTGGTGGCTCCGAAGGCTGAGGCAGCTTCGGGCACGCAGGTGACGTTGACGCTGACACTGGGTGAACAAAGCTCGGACGTTACCGAACGGGATCTTACCCTCTCGACCGATGCCTTCAACCCGGCATGGCAGAAAGGATACCGCTACGTCTATACCTTGACGCTCGGCGAACGGGGAATCAGCCTGCAACCTGTCGATATAAAAGGGTGGACGGAAGTTTCCGAGGAGAGCAGTGACGTAGATCCCGGCTGGCAATGAAACAAATGGTTCAGAACAATAAATGGTTCAGAATGACAAATGATTCAGAATGAATGATTCAGTATGAAAACAGATAGATTATACCAAACGGTTTTAGGCTGCCTGCTGCTTACCGCAGGCTGTTCGGACAATGCGCTGACCCCTTCGTTGCCCGAAGGGACTCCGCTTACGGTGTCCGCCGCGATCTGCGCTTCCGGTGAAGGCCGGGAGTCTGAGACCCGGGCGGCCGTGGCAGCCGGGACCCGTGCCGTGGCAGCCGACAACGGTTACGACCGCAGCACCTTTGCCGCAGGTGACAAAATCCGTATCATCCGCTCGCGGAACGGCTCGTCATCCACTCCGGTGGACTATACCTTGAACGCCGCTTCTTCCGGCAGCAGTACGGGCGAGTGGAAACCTTCGGTGACGGGTACGGAGCTGCTCGTTGAGTCCGGAGCCACCTACCAGGCGAGTTACCCTATCGAATACTCGGGTATCCGTGCCGACCAGCGAAAGGCGGACGGTGAGGACTACCGCCTGAGCAATCTGCTGGAGACCCCTGAGAAGGTGACGATCGGCCGTGACGGAACACTCTCCTTTACAGGCGAGAGCGCCTTTGTGCACAAAGGCGTGAAGCTGACACTGAAATTTTCGAGAAAGAACACACTGTCCAAGGATTTTACGAGTATGACCGTAACCGGGAATGGGCTTTACTCCGGAGAAGCAAGCAAGGATGAAACCGTCTACCTGTATCACCCCGGCGGTACAGGCGATGCGAAATATACCTGGCATGGCATTATCGCCCCGCTTACTTCCCAGCAGTCGATACGGGTATCGGTGACGGATGCTAACGGAGTGGTCTATGACGTCACCCTCACTTGCGCAAGGGCGGCGAACAGCCACTACACCTATACGCTCACCCTGAAAAATAATGTGTTGGTTCCCACCGGTCAGGAGATCAAAGAGTGGCAAAGCGGGGATTCGCATACAGGAACCTTAAGTTGATGTAACTTAGTTTGATGTAATATTAGTTGATGTAATATTAGTTTGATGTAACCCCATGAAAAAGAAAAAGAATAGAATCCTATCGGTATCCGGGGCGGCTCTCTGCCTGTTCTTCCCGGTTCTGCTGGCCGCCTGCTCGCAAGAGGATGCTTTGCCCCGTCCGTTGGAAGTATCGGCGGAGGTGGGGAATCCCGCTACCCGTGCGGCGGCAGACTCGCATGCCGGTGATTATGATAAAAGTGAATTTGTAGCGGGTGATGTCATCCGGATTACGGACGGCACGAAAACTGCCGACTACCAACGGGTGGTCACCGGCACAACCGGCACCTGGCAACCCGCAAGCGGACAAACAGCGCTCACCACCACCGGTAGTGAAACGTTTACGGCTTCGTATCCTACGGCGTTTACCCAGATTCTAACCGATCAGCGCACAGCCACCAATTTCTGGAAAAGCAACCGGCTGACGGCTACAGGAGTACTCGATGGCAATAAGGCTACGTTCTCGTTCGCTCCGGAAGCGGCGAAGGTAACCCTGGTGGTGAAGTATGGAAATAATGATAGTGACAAGAAACTTCCCGGCACGGCAAGCCTGGAGGGTACGGGGATTGCCACCGATGTCTCTACATCGCAGACGATCAATGCCTATAGCGCCTCGGCAGCGGGAACTTCCGCTCTGCAGCATACGTATGTGGCCATTGTCAAGCCCGGTTCCCGAACGTTTGTGATCAAGGTGAAGGCCGGCGACACCGGTGAAACGGAGAAGAGCTACACCGAGAAGACGGCCCATACCTTGAAAGCCGGATACAACTACCAGTATAACTTTACGTCCACCAATGAATTGATCCTGAACGGTATCACCGTAGAACGATTCGTAGAGACAACGGAGACAGACGCGGGAAACGCCACTTAATGAAAAACAGATACGAAAAACAGATATGAACCTACAAAAATACAACCGAATGAAGAAGCCGGCGAATCGCCTCTACATGGCGCTTGCCCTCGGAGCGGGGATATGCCTGACGGCTTCATGCGCCTCGGACGACGGATTCGCCACCGATGAAGGCGCACTGGAATTGCAGCGGATCGAAGTGGAGGGAGAGGAGAGCGTCACCCGTGCGGAAGCAACCGCTATCACCGAGGTGGACGTGTATGCCACCACTACCGCATCAGCTACCAGTCCACATGCGGCGTATGGAGACAATCCACTGATGACATTCTCCTTGAAAGAAGGAGTCTGGACTCCGGACAAGCAGACGATCATTAACAACACTTCGGGTGATGCCTTGCTATACGCCTATTATCCTCCCGCAGCCATCCAAGCGTCCGGTGACGGTGAACATACGACGGCGGTGAACCTTCCGTCGTCATTGACTGATTTTCTCGCTACCGGGCAGGCCGATTATCTCTACGGTGTGGGTACGGATAAGTCGGAGACAGTCCCCGTCACGGCAACACTTTCCTCGAGAACCGTCAGCTTCAAGATGAAGCACGCGTTGGCCAAAGTCAGTTTCCGTATCGTGAAGTCGGCTTCGGCCACCGAAGCGCTAAAGCTGATACAGGTGGATGTGCTGAGCGGAACCAACCGTCTGCGGACAGGCATCGGGACGATGAACCTGAAAAGCGGATTGCTGAACAGTCTGTCGGATATTTCGACACTGACACTGGCGCAGGCGAGTGGCGTGGAGTTGAAGCTGAAAGAAAACCAGAAAGGACCGAACGTGACCTGCCTCGTGGCGCCGATGGCGAAAGAAGAAACGGTGCTCTCGTTCCGGCTCAAGGTATGTGTGGACGGAGAAGCTGCCGCGAAAGCGCATGCGTTTGAAACCCAATCGGTGAAAGCGCAGTGGGAGGCGGGAAAGCATTATGTCTATCTGATTACGGTGGACAAAATGGGAGGTAAGCTGAGCTCGGTACAGATAGAGGACTGGAAGAACGATGCGAACCAGAACACGAGTATCGGGATTTAGTGGAAAACGATCCACTCCGTGTTACTCTGTGTACTCTGTGGTGAACTAAAACAAGAAACGATGAATAAAAGACTGAAACTTTGGATAGGGTGTTGCCTTTGCTTGCTGGGAGCGCCGGGACTGACAGGATGTTCGGAACAGGCTCCCGGGGAACCCGGCACGGAGGAGGGAGATCCGGTATCGCTCCGCTTCTCTCTTTACCGGGCGGAGGCGGACGAGGCTTCGACCCGTGCCGACGCGGCAACGGATATGGCGGATGGAAAGACTTTCTGTATCTATGCTTTCCCCGCAGGTGCGTCTACCACGACGACGGAACCGCTGGATCATAAAGTATATACGGTAAAGAGTGGAGTGGCTACGGGCGACCTCTATCTGTATCGCGGAACGTACGACCTTTACCTGGTATCGTACAACTCTTCGACGGAAGTGCCCGAACTGAAAACGGACGGTACAATTCAGGTGTCGAACGGAAAAGACTTTATGTACACCAGCCTGAAAGGGATCGTGGTGCAACCCAACCAAACGGGAGAAAACATGATGGACGTAGTGCTGCCGGCTCCCTTTAAACGCTTGGGAGCACAGATCAAAGTGAGTGTGGCGGCAAAAAGTGGAACCCATCCGGTTACTCCTACCAGCTTGGTGGTGAACTCCTTCAAGATGGGAGGACTCCGGGCGTCGTTGCCTTACACGTTGGGCAGTACTGCCTGGGGGACGGTAGCGAATGAAACATTTGCCACTACTCAGACCTTCACCGGATTCACATATAATACGACAGGGCAAACAGTTACCATTCCACGAGTCAGTACGCCGGTTGTGGTGCTTCCGGTAGACGGATCGGCCATGATTTCTTTTGATGTGAACCTGACGGTAGGTTACAAAGATAATGGGGATAAGACATTGACCGAGACTTATCCGGCGGAGATCCAGAAGGTGTTGCTGCCGGGCATGACCTATACGTTCGACTTCACACTGACGTTCTATGGCATACTCGACCCCGCCGACTTGACGTTGGCGATAGGCGAATATGAATCGACCGTAACGCTCGATTCGGATGAAATGGGAAAATAACCGGCATATTCATATACAATTATCATATTTAGAATCAGATCAAAACAGAATGGCAAAAAGACAATACATACGACGATGGACGGGCAAATGGGCACTCGGTTGCCTGCTGGCGGTTTCCGGCCTATGGACGGTTTCCGGCTTGCTGGCGGGATGCAGCGAGGAATCCGTAGAGACTTCCGAGGAGCTTCGATTAGTTCTGAAACTGCCTCCGGAGCTGACGGTGGATACGCGCGGAGAGATTAACAATATTCCTGTTAACACGATCTGGGTGCTGCAATACGCCACCGAGAGCGGAGTGTCAAAGCTGAAGCAGAAAGCTTTTTTTGGTACGATTGGAAATCCGGGAAGCAATCAGACGATTGAGGTCAACACCAAGAATGATGATGTTGCTTTCGTCCAGGCGGAGAGTCGCTTCTATGTCATTGCCAATGTGGACCAGTCGTTCCTGAGCGGCTTCACCGGAACCGAAGCGGAACTGAAGGCGAAAACGGTGGCCTTTTCCGGTTATAGGAACAAGCCGTCCCTGTTGACATCGGGGCCGCTGGAATATAAGCCCGATCCCAAGAAACCGGGTGTGATACCGCTGGTGGTTCCCTTGCGGCGGGCTTACGCCACGATTTCCTTGTCCTGGAAGAAAATGGGAGATCTGGCAGACCCAAAGAATCCGAGTAACCTTGTCGTCAAGTCCGTCTCCCTCTACAATGTACCCACACACATGGCGCTCTATACGCGGGGAGGCGGAAGTATTAAAGATAAGTATCCTGCGGATAACGATGGTTCTACGGCTATCACATCCACAAACGGAACAGAGATCACTACTAATTGGGCTTCGTCTTCTTCTTTCGAATTCTATATGCCGGAAAACTTACGGGGAATGGGAACAGCCGCCTCGTTTATGGAAAAGAGCATTCCGGATAAAGGGCCGGGCGGAAAATTGGACTACTGCACGTACATCAAGCTGTCGGGTGAATATAAGTATGCAGGAGCATCGGCTCCTATCGGTGTGAACTATCTCCTGCATTTGGGCGGCAACCTGATGACTGACTACAACATCCGCAGAGATTACCTTTATAAGCTCACCGTCAATGTCAGTGGCGCCAACAGCGCCGATGTGCGTGTGACGATCACGGATGGCAACGTAGTGATGTTCGATGCTGTGGAGGTGCTTCCGGTGAACAATGTAGTTTTCAAATAAAAGACAGAAATGAACTTGATTCACCACAGATTACACGGATTTTCACAGATTAATACTGGATCTTCACAGATTAACACCGAATCTTTGATTCGATTAAACTTGATTATCAGTGAAATATAAATAATTAATCGGAATATAAATAATTAATCAGTGAAAATCCGTGTAATCTGTGGTGAACTTAAAACAAACATACCAATATGAAACATACTTCTAAAAATCTGTGGAAGCTACCGGTGCTTGTCTGCCTATTGGGCATGGCGGCTTGTGAAGAGCGGGCGGATGTCGTGCCGGTCGATGCGGACACAAAGCCCGTGGAGGTATCCCTGTGTTTCGGCTTTGCCGATGATTCAAAGAATGAAGAATCTCAATGGCTCGCCGTTGAAACACGCGCCGCCGCTTTTGATGTAAAACGGTTACGGAAGCCGGTTACCCGTGGCGTTCCGGCCGTTCCCACTAAGCTGTATAATCTGGAGATACTCCAATACAATAGAAACGGGACCTATCAGAATGGTAACAGTTATGGCACTGTAGAACTCGGCACCCACCTGGATGTGACGCTGAACGTGATGAATGACTGTCAATTGCTGGTGGTGGCACGTGGAAACAAGGATGCGGTAAAAACTTTAGTTGGTAAGAATCTGGAAGATACAGAAAGTACAAAGGGGGTAAAGAGTATGGATATAGATGCTTCGATAATCAATCAGATCGATCCTTCGACAGCAGACGCTATCGACGCCATGCCTTATGTGCTCCATCTGGAACATGTAAACGTGGTGACGGGAACTGACGGTA